>SDBU01001173.1_pt1 | contig 38253 bp, 56 predicted proteins | sample 2277071 | NCBI WGS metagenome assembly SDBU01 (sample SAMN10397929, study PRJNA504765) | marine sediment metagenome | isolation source: marine sediment core GS08_GC12, 126 cmbsf | place: Arctic Ocean: Gakkel Ridge, Loki's castle | collected 2008 | reverse complement strand
TATCACCTTCAACTAGGATTGCACCATCAAAGTAAGCACTAGTATTAACATCAAAAACTTCCAAGTAGCTCCGAAGATATGTTGGACTCGCATCAACAGTTAAAGAAGCGGTGAGCCATTCCCAACCCGCTACTCCAGTATGCGTATCTGCGCTAGAAGAGCCGCTGCCATCACCAAGACCAATACTGACGCTTGAATCCTCTGTGGCGTATGCCCAACATCCAAGTGTAACCGTTCTGCCCGCATAGGCAGCATAGCCAGAATAAGCCTGATAAATGTGGCAATCAGGCCCATTACGAGTTAATAATGCAGAATAAGTGCCTATCTTTGCTTGGGTTGAACTCCTGCTTACAGTTGCTCCACCCCCAATGAGTGTCCAACCATCTGGTGGGTCTCCAACCTCAAAGTCTCCATTCTCTAGCAGGTTAGTTTCATTATAATTCTGTCTATCAAGGGCAGTTATCTCGTATCCACCACCAGCTATGTTACCGCCAATGGTAGCACCGTTGATGGTGGGAGAGGTCAGTGTAAGCCCCGCCAGAGTAGCGCTCCATACGGGCACCCCGCCGATAACTACGAGGAGGTCGTTGGTTGAGCCGATACCAAGCCTGATTAACTGCGTAGCGTTCTTGGCGTAGGGAATATCACCCTTCGCTTGGCTATTAAAGATATGCGTGTAGATACCTGTCCAGTCAGTATCGCACAGTTGCCTGGGGTCGACGGTTTCTTTATGCCTCAGTTCATCTACCATAGTCTCTTCCTAACCTTGAACCCTTACCTGCCCTGCGTGCCACGTTGTACTTTGTCAGGGGTATCTTCAACCTCCCCAACCCTACACTGCGGGGTGGCCTAAATGGAACGCAGAACTTAAAACACCAAGCCATTATGAAAGCCTCAATAGATGATACCGATACACAGGTACATGATATTCTCTTGGCGTATGAGGGTTGGGTCTTCTGTGAAGTTATTGTCTCCCTTACACTTATACCATGCTCCTAGGCTATCAATACCCTTCTTAACTATGCGGTGTATTATCTTCCCTTGCTGTGTAACATAGATGATGATGTCGCCAATCCCTAGGGCGTTCTTGTCAAAGTCGGCAACCAAGAGGGGGTTGTGTCCGTAATCGAACACTCCGACCATTGAGTTAGTGTCGGCAACCTGGGGTATGCTGACATAGCCTTTAATGCCGTTGATTACAATGCGCTCATTCGGATAGTCCCACACTATCTGCTCTCGCTTAATAATGTCTCTGGGTGAGGGTTTTATCTTCGGTGCTACTGGCAATTTGCTACTTAATTTACACATTACTGCACCGCCATATTTGCGATATCATCCACTCTAACTTTTAATTTATCTATCTCGGCAAGTAAATCTCTAGGCGGTAGTGGTTCTACATAATCAGGATTACCCTTGATTTCTTTCTCCTTTAGGTCAACGAGGTAAATATCACTCTCAAAGTCAGGAGGGTCAATAGGCAAGGTATAAACACGCTGCCCCTCCTTTGGCTTGAAGTTACCCTTAACCTTCATATCAGCGTTCCAAGCCCTGACTTCTTTTGTCACTATATCGTATAGAATTTCTAGCATTGTTCTCCCCTATTACTTATTGCTCGGCAGTATATACGAAACGAATACCCCAAATCTCAATATTACCTTCGTAAGTATCAGTTCCGTCTGTTCCCCTACGTTGAATGGCAAGCCCCATAGTATCACTTTTCGCTAAGTTAGTAAGGGTCCAGTTTGAATCAGTCACATACTTAGTGTCATTCGCCACTACATCTATGACAAACTGAGCAGGAGAGTCTGAGTGTATGTTATATACTTCATTATCACCAGCAAATTGACCACCAGATAATAGCCTCCAATCCTGCCCTGCTGTCCCACCATTAGCTGACCAAACAATATCTACCCTAGTAAAAGTTACGAAGTCGTCAGGCGGCTCAAATTCAAAGTAAACTGTCTGGTTTGCTCCGTCTGCTAATCGTACAACACCATGATAACCTTTAGCGAATTTCGCTCCTGTAATATGGCAAGAAGTTGCTGAAATAAATAGCACTCTAGTTACATCGGTATGCTGGGCAGCACCATGAGGGTCAGATACACCCCCCCCCGCAACTTCCCACGATGGCACGCCACTCTTAACAGTTAATACCTCGTCTTCATTACCTATGGCACGGCCTTCTAACTGCGTGGTTGATGAGGCATATGGTATATCGCCTACGGCTTGATTGTTGAAGATATGGGTAAATATACTACCCCATTCACTCTCGCCTAGCTTGCCTGCTACTCTATTTAGTATATGCCGCAACTCTTTATTCATCTACTTCTCCATTGCGGGTTTTTCCTCATTGCACGAGTTACTGACGACTTGAACGGAGAAGTTCTCCGTTGAGAATATCCCCTCACGGGGTCAAATTGTATGGGGAACTTCCAGCCCTTTGCGCCTATGTATAGCCTTTCATCTACTGTTTCGGCCATATTATCTCCTAACTCAATGGAACGTCCAGCATCAGTACGTGGTATAGTTTTTCCCTGTTGCGGCGTCCCTTCTCCTCTTTAAGTATCATCATCCTCTGCAAACTCTGGGGTACGGGCAGGAATTTCATATAATCGGTAGTCCCGTCTATATCTCTTATCGCTACGGGCCATGTGTTGTTCCTTGCGTTATCCAGCGTGGCCTTTATTAAATCGTGCTTGCCCTTGTCTATCATGCCGTCCTTCAGCAGCATCTCGTCGGAACATTTTATTACAGCGTGGTACATCTTCTTGATATTGGGGTAGAGCAGGGCCTTGACATCGAAGTTCAGTAGTTCTGGTGTTATGTCTGGGTCATCGGTGACAGCCACGAACTTGAACCGTATCATCTCAGATATGGGTTTGTTGTCGCTGGCATCATCGGGCAAGTATAACGTGTGATTTCTGACGGTAGCTGTTCCCACCAAATTACCAGCGTCAGTCCACCCAGTATCTACCGTGCCGTCCCCCAACACCTGATAGTGGCATTCCCAGTAGATAGCTGCGTCATGGGCGTGTCCTAGTGAGGCGGTGATACTTATAAAGGCTTTCTTATCTGACTTGAAACCACCGTGCAGCCATGAGGTAATGAAATAAGAGGTGGTTAGAAACTCACGGTTGGCATCGTTAGCCATATCCCCGTAGCCAGTGGGTAAATCTATGAAGTACAGGCTCTCGGTAGCGGTGTCGGAACTAATCCATAACCGCTTTTTGTAGATACTGGAAATCCACGCCGTCTCACAGTTGGTCAGTGTAATATGGGAGATGGGATGCCACACCCATGAGGTCGTACCGTCTACGGTCTCTTCCCTGCCCGCCAGAACCTCAACCTCCGTGGCGTTCTCGGTGATTATATAAAGGTATTCCTCATCACCCGTTACAGCTACCACCCTGCCCACGAAGGCAGTGAGGTTGGTGCAGTACCTTGCGGGGTTTCTAAACGTGTTGGAGGTGCCATCGGTTTCAAGTAACCCTTGGGCGCCACAGGGTATGTATATCTTTTTCTTCCACACAAAGGCGTTCTTACCACTGGTGGTGGCATACAGATTTGTGAGTTCTTGCGCAAGGTCTTTCTGGACATTGCCCGAACTATCGAGGTAGTAGGGCATATCCTGTTTCATTATGTAGAGGGCACCGCCAAAGGATAGAAGCCCAGTTATATCGTAATCGGAACCGCCAACGACTGTGGCGGGGTTGCTGTAATTGGTGCCACCCTGTTCGGGGGCGACTGTAGCACGGATAGTGTTGACCGCGAAAGAGCCGTACATCGTGTCGGCGGTAGTGTTTACCTGCTTCAAGTACTTCATCTGTGGGTATGTTCCCGCATATCTAGTGCTGACATTAGAGGTGGTCATCTCCCACGAGTTATTAGATAAACCCTGTGCTATGTATAACTGGTCATCGCTGAATGGTTCTAACGCAGTTATATCCACGGCGTAGGCTTCTATCACCGTGATTGTCCCTGTATCTCCCGCCATCTTGAGAAGTGCGTTGCCCTTGTTGAAATAAAGATGTGTGTTGAAGTCAGCATGGCAAGTGGTCGTACCCTGTATCACCGCGCTCTCGCCGTAGAACTCAAGTACGTGGAGAATGGCGTCATCGTTATTGGCAAGTTGAAATCTACACCTGGCTCCCGTAACCGTATATGTGTCTCCCAACGCTTCTTCCCGAAGTACCCCCTCGCCCTGCGAGTCATCGGTAACTACAGCGTGCCACGCACCACCGTAATAAACGTCTATCTCTAAATCGGTAACATCATCACCAAACACTTCTGTCCAGTAATATCGTATCTTACTGCAACGTATGGGGGGTATATATATTTCCAGATAAGTTGTCCACCCCGACTTCTGCGCTACCGTTGCTCCGTTGACGGTGTTACCATTTATCGCCTGTGCTTCATTAGTCCACTCACTACCTGGGTCTGACCAGTTGATAGCCTGATTATAGGCGCTCGCTGTATGAACTGGTAATGTAGCGGTCTGCGGAGTGGGGCCAGCGAGTGCCATGCCCCTGAACCTTAAATCAGCACCGATAGAACTGTAATACCTCTTGGGGTCGTTGCTGTCTGCGTACTCCAACCCGAAACCAGAGCGCCAGTCGTCCTGAACTAGATGTAATTCCTCTTCGGGGTTCATATTGGTGACGGAGGCTGCCCCTGTAAAGAACTGCTCAACGAGGAACTTGCCGTCATACTCTTCCCACGCTGGGCTGCCGTCCTGCTTTTTAGCAAGCATCATACCGATTACATCAGTGCCTGCCCCGCCCGCGAGAACATTTGTAATGCCAATATCATGAGCGCTTTGCTTATAGGTACTTGCCATTGTAATTTAGCTCCGTATCTGGTATAATATAACTATGTGGGATTTTTTAGAATATCCTCTCCCTTGGTGGTTTGTCCCCGCCCTGATAGTGGGCATCGTCCTCTTCTGTGGATGTTGGGGGGCCTTTCTGGATTTCCATGAGCGCTTTATCGAAGCAAAGCGTGGGTGCTGGATTGCTCATAAACTTGTTAGGCTCATGTGTTGGCTAGGCACTGCCGTCTGTATCGCACTTCTAGGCGGGGTTGTTGTCTCAGTTATTGGGGGTCTAGTGCTTTTTGTTATTGAGAACCCCGGAGTCTTTATTTTTCTATTGTTTTGCATCGTTATGCTATTGTCCCTTGCTTTCCAATCGAGAAGCCTTCCATAAGGGTTTTCAACCCATGTAGATGCCATCTTTTACCCCAGCTGAAAACTCTCTTTCTGTAGCGTTACCCGTGTGCCGTCGATAGCCTTAAATATGGCGGAGTACGTGCCGTATGGCATTGTAGTATTAGTCTGGAAGTCATAGTGATACTTGCCCGTTTTGTCCCTGACCATCGCCTCGTCGTCTACTTCTTCGCTCCTTCTCTCACCTTTTATCGTGATTTCCATTGAGGTAGGGTCGGTAAGCACACCTTTAGACTCGACTTCGCAGGAACAAATTATCGTTTCGCCTATGTCAAAAATCATTATATTATCTCTCCACCGTAGTGTCCTTTATGGTCAAGGCCGTTGAGATAGAAGACTTTATCGTTAAAGCCTTGCTTAAAGCTGAACTAATTGTCAAATCTCTTGAAAGTGCTGGTATAATAAACAGAATTCTTAATTCACCAGCCCATAAGACTGCGAGTTCGCTTACATCTATGGTAGCCAGCGGGACAGCCAAGATAGCTTCTGTGATAACAGGGCAGCCTTTAATATCTATAGTCTCTAGCAACACTTCGAGTATCTTGTCCAATACGAATGTTGGTGTAAGTCCCGCTGCATCAACCATGTCGGCTACTGGGATAGCGGGCTTTATATCTAATACTAATGTCGGGAAGAAGTCGAAAATATTTATCGTGCCAGCCAAAGGTGCTGCAAGCGTAGCCCCAAGACTAAGTAATGGTGCAATAACAGCCCCATTTACCGTATCGGCCAAAGGTACTTCAGGCTTCATATCTAATACGAGAGTTGGCGCTAGAGTCGCTCCGCTTGTGGCTACCAACGGCACATCTATTTCGACGTTTGTTGCTGCTACTCCTATATAGCCACCAAGACTAAAAGCACGGTCAGTTCTAGATGTATAATTCTCCTCATCACCAGGGTCTATAAACTCTCCAGTTTTATCCCATACGCCAGTTCCCGCAACTTCATAATCTAAAGAGCCAAGAGTTTCGTAGAAACCAACGTAATCACCAACTTCTACTGTTATGGAGACTACCTTAGTTACCTTTAGGCCTGCTGTTATAACGCCTGGGATAGCCTCACTGTCACGACATTTAAGTGTATTTCCATTCGTGGTGTAGAATGTTCCTACTATAAGACCGCTGCAATCTCCGTGTGCCCAGAGGTCAATGCTAGTAATTGTGCCTCCAATACTGGCAGGGTTATCCTTGAGAATGATTGTTCTATTATATGTGGTATAGGATATCCTGTCTATGGCTTCACAACCAATATCAACTGCCATTATCTACATTCCTTAAGCCGCTACGATTATTTCGAAAATGCCACCAGCGTTCCACGTCAATTGGAACGTTCCGTTCTCGCTAGATTTATCCTGGCCAAAGTCAATGTAAGCTATAAGTGGCCTACTAGCATCAGTCGCCCCTGTGTAGTCGTAGAGAACAGCGTAGCGGGCTGTCATTGTAGATTCGGGCCACGTTACATTGTCCGCCTCCAGGTATGTTTTTCTAAGGGTGAGAATTGCGTTGACGCCAGTCACAATTTTCCCACCAGCCGTGTAACCCGTTCCTGATACTTCGTTAGTTACATCAGACTTGTAACTGTGGTAATTCTGGTCAGGTGTGTAGTCAGACGTACAAAGCATAACTTTAAGAGTGTTTGCCGCTGACACGTTCGCAAAACCATCAAGTATTAACAGAAACGGGAAATAACTGTACATTTTTGTTGAAATTGCCATCACTCCTCCTATTCCAAAATAATATATGAGGCATAATTACCTTCCTAGCCATAGCGTATCCGAAGGCGGTGTCATCATCAGGGTGGGTTTTAGTTTCCGCTCTTCCCTCTCCCATTCGGCAACATTAGCCTTATACCTTGCGACATCGTCGGTTGATAGCGGTTGCCCTATCCTGCGGTAGAATAGTTGCACAGCTCTGGCGAGAACGAGGTTTAGCCTCTCGCCCTCTAAATTAATAGTCCCCGTATCGGCAGTTGAACTGAACTTTACGGGCTTGTACCCTATCAGCCGTATCCTTCTGTAATTAGTGTTTAAATCTTTCAGGTGCAGGTACTTGTACCCATCCCTATCTTCAACCCTGAACCCCTGCCTGTCCCAGTAGATAGGTTGGATGTCGTAGCAGATGGGGTCGGAATAACCCTTCGTCTGGACGTAGACTTGAGACAGGTGTGCCCGATTGCCGCTGGTCTGGAAGTCCTGCGGTAGTATATAATCGTGGAGGTACTTGCCGCACACTATGGCGTCATCAAAGTAGGCATACCCGCTGGACTCGTCTACCCTGAAGCGTATCCTCACTCTCTGTAAATCCGTGCTCAACGTCTGGCTTTCCAGCGCAAGCAGGTTCCAGTAACTAGCGTAGACATTGGTGGAGGCCCACGTTGAAGGGAGTGTCTGTGAAGTACCGTCAGCAGTGAGTGTCTGTATTTGTAGCCACGCTTCGTCTACTGCGGATGGCTTTACCCAGCTATACATACTAACCGACCTGCCCTGTAAATCCAGTAATCGAGGGTAGGTATTTGAGTCGAACTCTGCCCAGCAGCCATCGGTGGTGGCGGTAACTTTCATTGAGCGAGTACCTATCGGCCCCCTGTAGTTACCAGTGGAGGTGGTCTGGTCGAGGCTGACGCTTGTCTTTGAAATAAACTTAAATGAATCTGTCGTGGGGTTCCACTCGAATCCTCCCAGCGCACCCAGTATGTTCCCTGTGACCAGCGACATATCATCTATCGGTTCGTGGATAGTCGGAAAGAGTTCTTCCAGTGCACGATGTATCGCCCACAACTTGTCATTCCTGTTATATCGGGAGAGGCGACAAGTGTTGGCAGCAGAACTATCGCAGGATAACGCAGCGCCACGCAGGGTTAATTGATAGCTGGCTGATGATAAATAATCGCTAACCTTGCGCTGTACTCCTATGTTGGTGTGGTCGGTGATATAAAGCCACCAGTCGTTAAAGTAATCATCTTGCCCGTCGTCGTAGTTTGCGAGGGTGGTGGCTATGACGATAGGCGTAGTAGCGGTGGTTATTTCGGTGGAAACCTTAAATTCTATGTCATCACCGATGGCTTCGTTAAGTTTCTTCTCAAGTGCCAAAAGCGTGGTGCTCATTGAAACCTCCACTTCGTTGAAAGGTAGTTATGCTGGATTTCTAGTGGATTAAGGGCACGGTTGTATCCTCTAACTTCTCCGATAATACCCTCCCATCCTTTTGTGCCACCTGCCGTTTCGCCAATTACCAAGCTAACATCATCATTATCCGTAGCACCCGCTCCAGTCGCCAGCGTATCACCAGCGACTGTGTTGACAAAAGTTCGCAGGGTATTCCCATCTCTTACACCTATCAAATGATACCAATTACCTGTGGAAAGTTGGATTGTGGTATCAGTTAGCCCCTTGACAGAACCTCCAATTAAGACAACAACATTGAGGTAATCACCCACACATTGCATCCAGAAGTTTCTACCCGCTCCGTCATCCCTACCACAGATAAATGTAGCAGCGGGGGCAGAGTCGAAAGCGGAAGCATTAACCCACACCTCAATAGTAAAATCAGCCGTTAGGTCTAAAGATGTGCCATCCCCACAATCTATATTTTCGCTGCCACTAAAAGTCCTGCCCTGCATTCCCCAAGTAGCGTCAGTAACCGTACAGGTATGCCCGTAGGCATCTCTAGACATAAAGACATCGCCATCTGACTCATATAGCGGTAGATATAGTACCAGTGAGGGGTCTCTTATAAAAGATACTTTCGGCATAGCCCCTCCTTACGAAGTCTTCTTGGCTTTTATCTTGACGTAGGATGAATTCTTAATCTTTATTGCACCCTTGCTGACGGTCTTCGCCCAGAACAGTAGCCGTATATTGATGGGTAACTTGTTACGTCCAGCACCCGTCTGCGCGTAGCCGCTGAATGTCCTGTCAACGTATGCGGTTGAGGCTTCGCACGAGGCTGGCGGTGTAAGATATTTCCAACTAGCAGCAACCGTAGTCGCAGTAGCGTTCTTCCACTGCCAGAAGTAGCCCATAGTTGACGCAGTTGCCGTGGCTCCCCTTATCGCAGCGGTAAGCCCGAACTCTATCTCATCTATGAAACTACCGTCTAATCCAGGCCAGTTGATTGTTGAGGAAACGGCTGTGTGGCACCTTGTAGTCTTGGAACTGATTGACGTGCTCCCCGGTGTCGTCGGAGCCGTGTACTGCGCCCCATTACTCGTGAGATAAGAACTATTGAACGGGTGTACCACGTACTCATAGTTCCTTTGAATAAACCACGAAGCCAGTTCCGTAGTGTCGTACATATTGGACGATGGCACACCTTTATCCTTGACTGCGATAAAGTTTACCGTGCTTTTGTAGGAACGGCTCAATACTTGGTTAGCGTTGAATACTCTGTTTGTGCTTGCCGATGATGGCATTGCTTACCTCCTTAAAAATACCTTGGGTTAACGTCATCTCGTTTCCGAAGTAGGAATTCCCGATACTCTTTTAACGCGCCCCCTACCTCTGCCTTACTCGTTTTCCTTACGGGTCGGGGAGGTAACTTCCTTAATTCGTTTGCTGTTTTCTCACGTTCTGCCACCTCCAGATATTCATTCTCCTGCTTATCACCAGTGTCAGGGATGACGACAATCCGTTCCCTGTCACCTTCTTTTATCGTAAACATATTTACCGATGGCCAGTATCTAGGCATTTCTTCAGTGCCTCCACTATCTTCTCTGTATTCTCGAAATTGTTTGTGTACATCACGTGTTCATGGGCGTCTTCCGCCACGGGTAACTTGTGCTTCTTCATTCCCTGATAGAATGGGAACAGGTGTAGCGGCTTGTACCCTCCCTTACCAAAATAGACTCCGTACTCAATGAGCGCCGCTTGGAGTTCGTCCCTGCTTATATAATCAGCCACCCTGACGGGATAGGTGCAATATGAATGTACGCAGTTTTCCCGCTCTACAGGTGGCGTTAAACCCTCTATATCTTTTATCTTTTCAGTGAGTCGGGAGGCCAGCTCTCGCCGTCTAGCAATAATCTCCCGTATTCTTCTAAACTGTGGGAGAAGAATCGCTGCGTGGACTTCAGTGAGCCGATAATTATACCCCAGAATTTCCGAACATACTTCACCATGATTGGCCATTAACCTCGCTTTATGCGCTAACTCATCATCATTGGTTATGAACAGCCCGCCTTCACCGCATTGTATCTGCTTGTGTACGTTGAAGCTGAACACTCCACACTTACCGATTGTGCCGACTTTCTTTCCCTTGTACTCAGCGCCAAGAGCCTGTGCGCAGTCCTCTATCACGGGTAGTGCTGCCTTGTCTAAATCAGCGGGATGGCCGTGCAGGTGGACGGCTATAACCGCAGCATCGTGTTGTCCTTGGTGGTTAATCTTCGAGAAGTCTATGCAGTAAGTGCCTGGCTCTATATCTACAAAATGCGGTAGTTTGCGAGCCATCATTACACTGGATGCTGTGGCACTGAAGGTTACGGCGGGAACATAGACGGTTTCTTCCCACTCTTTACCTATCAGTGTGGTGGCTATATGCAGGCCAGCCGTAGCAGACGAAACAGCTACGGCGTGCGCTACGTCGAAATACTCTCTGGCAAGTTCTTCCAGTTGTCGGACTAACCCTGAACTTTCCGAACCTGCCGTATAATAAGAAAGACGGCCTTTTAAGGCCGCCTCCAAGTTGGCGAGCTGCTCTTCTTTTAAATTCACTTTATATATCTTATAAGTTCAAACGCTTCCGCATAGGGTACGCCTATTATCTGCCCGTACCTCTGCGCTGTTGCTCGTATCATCTCTAAAGAACGGGGGTGGGGATAGTTCCTTATCTCGTCATCATAGGGTTTCATCGCTTCCAGCTTGGCTTCCATATAGGGTGTGATGTCCACGAATACGTTGGGCTTAAATCTCCCGAATTGCCCGAACGCCCAGTCTGAAGTAACGTCAAATCCGTACAACTCTTTTACCGAACACGGTGGCCTCGTGGCTACCAGCACCGCTTCGTTGATTATCCTGTGGTCTCTATTTATATCCGATGAGCAGTGGGTGTAAACTACGTTGGGCTTATAACGAGTTATCTGTTTCTCAATACACCCAACCCATTCAACAAGCGGTATCGTCTCAAATTTCTGGTCTAGCGGGTCTTCCCTGCCCAAACTCCCAGTCCACAAGGGCACCCCCGTCCATTGGCGATGGTACTTGTTAATCGTTCCCCCGCATCCCAAAACTTCATCATCAGGGTGGGCTACTATAACAAGGACTTTACTCATTATAGTATTCCTGCGTGTAGTACCTGTTCATCACGAGGTTCGAAGTGAAACTCACGGGCGGTAGTATCTCCCCCTCTGCGTGCCTGATAACCAAATCCACCTCGTTAATCCCCGCTGCGATTGTCAGCGCTACCGTGGTCGAGTATCTTGGGTTGATTTCGATGATGTAGGGGATACCATCCCTCATTATTAACTGGACATTGAATGGGCCAGAGGGTTTTAACTTATCGCAGATTTCTCGGCATACCGAAGTTATCGTCTCACTTATTCGGGTTATACCGACAAGCGTGATACCCTTCTTTATAACTACTTCTTTAGGGACTACGGCTATCAGTGAATTGTCAAGCCCGACAACCACACTGACGGTAAACTCTGTCCCCTTAATTTCTTCCTGGTATATGTAGTTTTCCTGGGGTTCGGTGGGGTTATAAACCAGCCCTCGGCTACCCCTGCTGTTTCTGGGCTTGCCTATGAAGGGTGCTAAAGGCCCCTCGTAACCAAAGGGATAAGGATACTCTATCCAGCTTTTCGGTACGGGAAGCCCGATGTCCTTTAATGCGATGGTAGTAAGCCACTTATCCAGCGTAGTCTTGGAGAACTCAAAGCTGGGTGCCAATACTTTTATCCCCAGGTTTGAACCCAAACAGATTACGGGGAGTATCTCTTCATCAACTAAGGGGATGAGATAGTCGGGTTTCTCCTTGCTAATGATTTTTGATATTTCATAGGGGAATGAGGGGTCGGTGGCAAGAGAAATAACATACCCCTTATCGGCAATCTTTAACCCGTAGGCGTATGAGGAGGCATCAACTGCTACAATGTGGTACTTGCCCTTGAGTGACTTGATTATTTCAATCGTGCCAGAACCGCCGCCACCTGTTATCAGGATTGTCTTCAAAGCACTTCCTGACAAACCTTCTGCCATCTCACCAGTTCCCTTAATTCATTCGGCTCCATCGAGAGTTTGTGGTCTGGGCCTTCCATAGTCTTGTCAAGGGTAAAATGTTTTTCTATTATTTCAGCACCCCTTGCGAGGGCTATCTTGGCTGCGTCTATTCCTATGGTGTGGTCGGAGAAGCCTTCGTAGTCTTTATGGTATTCTCTGCGCCCATCGGAACTACCCAATGTTCCCCCACCGTGGTCTTCCCACATCCCCGCTTCAAAATGCAAGTTGGTTACAGGGTATTCCGAGATACAATGTAGATAATCTACTCGTGCTTCAGTTGACCCGCAGTGATAACCGCCGTCAAATGTGTCATTCATCGACATTATCACGGGCTTCTTTGTTTCGGCGACAGCCTTCATTACGCCTTCATCGCGCATTCTTGTAGCTATCTTATATCTCTTAACCCCTATATCCTCACACCACCCGACACGCTCTACATCGAATACGGAGAAGAATACCTCAATCCCAATACTCGCGCCGTAGTCGAATAGAAACCTTGCCTGCTCGTGCGATAGTTCAGCCTCTCGGTGAATTCCTACCGCCCCAATCTTATCCGAATCATACAGTTGGAACTTTACCAAGTCAGCGCCATTCTCCATAGCGCTCTCTATCATGCGCTTGGCAAGCTGCATATCGCCATTATGGTTGATGCCACACTCTGCGATGATAGTCATTTCACCCTACTCCATTATAGCACATTGTGTCAAGCATTGCGAATTATAATACAATCCTTTTGTCTGGTTATATACTGCTCCTCGCTTTCACTGTAAAGTTCTTCTACTTTCTTCTCACCCTTCCTCCTGCCTACCAGCCGTATCTTACATTCGGGGGCTATCTGCGAGGCTAACTGTTCGAGCGTGTAGCTGGGCATGATGGGTATGAATATCTCCCCACCTTCCATTATATCAAGTTTACTTATCACGAATGCGGTTGCCTCGTCCTCGTGTATGTAGAAGCGGGACATATCTTTCTCGGTCAGCGTTATCTCTTCCTCGCCCGAATACCTCTGCTTGAGCCATCGCTGCACCACGTTGCCCCTGCTTTCCCATATGTTCCCCATCCTGACAACGCTGAACTTCGTATGCCCGTACACGTTGCTGTCTATCCATATCTTCTCGCCAACGAGTTTACTTGCGCCGTAGGTATTGATGGGGCGTACCGCCTTGTCGGAGCTGATGAACATGGCCTTCTCAACCTTACAATCAAGTGCTGCGTCTATAACATTTATCGTGCCGTCAATATTCGTCTTGACGCAGTCTATCGGGTTGAACTCGCATATATCTACGTGCTTCATGGCGGCACAGTGAATTACTATATCGACACCCACAAGCGCTCTTCGCAGCCTGCCCCTCTCCCTGATGTCTCCGTAGAGAAAGCGCAAGCGTTCATCCTTCATCTCGCGCCCCATCTCCACCAGTCCGTTCTCGTCACTGTCGAATATCCTGATTGTTTTAGGGGAAAAGGTGAGGCAGGCTTTTGTTAAAACCTGCCCCAGTGAGCCGCTACCACCAGTGATTAAAATTACCTTGTCGTCCATTCTTTCCTCGTGTATTTAGCGTGCTTATAGACGTTATCCCAGAAATCCTTGGTGCTAATCCCAATCCAATCGCAGAGTTTCTGAATGTATTTATCACCGCAAAGCCCATCAAACTCATTTATTAACTCAAAGCCCTCGTCCCTTGTCATCCTACCTTCTCTAATATCGTAGCAGACTTCATCGGTAGCATACCCGAAGCCGAACTTGGCATACTTCAAGAGCTGGTTGACGATATGGAAATCACTATCAAGCGCAGTCCACGGGTGTATCCTGCCGAGTTCGTGCATATCATCTTCCCTGAACTTTAACCCATAAGTTCTGGCTTGTAGGGCATTCAGGGCTTGCGACCATTCTTGCGCATAATATTGTATCCAGACCGCTTTGCCATTCCAATCGGATAGGTCGGTAGGGAACGTGTAGAAGTATAAATCTTCCTTTGTTATTTCACCCGCATCAATCAGGTCAGCGTATTCTTCCCAGGGTCTTTCCCTGCCCTTTACCGTATTTACCCCGATTATCTTTGAGGCATCACCATCGGGAACCACGTCAGCACTTACCCCTAAAGTAAGGGCGGCGTTCTCCCCATTAATCACCAGCGGAACATTAAACTGTTTAGCCATCATATAGTTCGTTGCAAAAATGGGTAGTTCTGTGCAAATCCTTAATTGAAGATATTTGAAGAAGTCCCTCCTCATCAACTTCTTTTGGACATTCGGATTGACAATGATGGTGATACAGTCGAACCCTAACCCTATCAGGTTATCCATGTTATATCTGCCGATAGGTGTGATTAACTCTGGCGCTATGTTTATCAGCAGGACATTCAACCCCAGTTTCTTCTTGGCATACAGGGCGGCGAACGTGCTGTCCTTGCCCCCGCTGACCCCACAGATACAATCATAAGTGCCCCGCTTCTTTGCCTCACCCTTTGCCCACTCCGCTATACCCTGTAGTTCTTTAAAGCGTGCGTCCCAGTCGATGGTCTTCTTTTCTTCTTCCCAGTGACACGCCCCACAGATACCATCTTTAAAGACTATCTTCGGGCGGGTGTCGGGTTGGCAACACCTAGCGCAATATTTCATCCTACCTCCCAAAAACACTTGGGGCACTTGTTAGGTATGTATTCTGCTATGAGATGAGCCGTATCTAGGCCAAAGTCTACTACCTTATCAGCATATATTCCCAACCGATGCCCACAGTTAGCGCAATACTTGAGTGTGGATTCCACATTCCCCCCCGCACTTTGAAGTTCCTGCCCATCTGCCCTCTCGCTCGGTTTCGTTTTCATCTTCCTCCTTTTTACTACAAGGCTCACAGCCTAATGACCGATAGCCCTCTTTATATAACGGGTTTACAGGTATCTCATTGATAGCAAGATAACGCCATACATCTAACTCCGTGAAGTCGAGTATCGGGTTTACCTTGATAAGACCACTCCTGGTTTCCACATAATCATAATCCGCGCGTGTTCTGCCCTCTGTCCTGCGTAACCCTGTTATCCAAGCATCTAAATTGAAGTGTTTTATTGCTAACTTTGTAGGCGTAACCTTATAGTAATCACAACAGTCATCAGGATTTTGCGGCATATGTTCATAATTTAATTCTTGCCTGAAATTCCGTATATTAAACTCCCACCTCTCGCCCATTTGAATGCGGTACATTTCTGTAATATCTGGTTTGAACGGTGTCATCACGCTGAACACCTGTATGGCGGGGTTAACCTGCAAGGCAAGGTGCAATACCACCATACTATCCTTCCCGAAGGAACACGCCACCGCTACTCGTAAGTTCTTGCCTACCGTTTCCCTAATTAAGTCTTGAGCCTTTTCTATCTTGTCTGTGAACTTCATTTCTCCCCCATTCTATTCTTTCCCATATTCTTTCGTAGTAGAAGTACATGATTAATCTTACGGAGTGGAATATTACTGTTATCCATGTGGTTGACGCCCAGCTCCCCGTGAAGGCATAGGCGAGACCACCAAGCACAAATATCCCCACCAGCCTCCAGATAATAGACTTGACCCACGACCTCGCCCTGCTATCTATCGGATTGACTGTTTTCCATAAGGTGTTTCGCATCTTCCTCTATCAGTGGCACAACGGCTTCATAGCCAGCCCTTTTTATCAAGGCCAATGCGTTAGAGAAACCGCCCCCACAAACAATATCGCTTTCCTCGCTCGTATAATACTTTGTGCGCTTGGGCAACTCCCTCTCTACCTTCAGCACACAGCCCGCAGAATGGAGATAGTCGAGGATTTCGTCCCTGAAATGCTGGTATGTTGCCTCACTATCACAATCAAAGTAGCCCTCTATTATATCTCTTACCCCTTCCCGTATCTTTTCCTGTTTAGTCATTTTTTCTCCTTAATTAGCAGTTCCATAGATATCCACGTAATTATAATCATCTACGGTTTGGATGATGTAAAATATTACTGTTACTGTCATTTCCTCTCCATTAAATGCTTCGCATATTCATATTGTTCCTGTGTGTCTATATCCATCGACCTCTCCATGAAGTATGGATAGCACTTACTCCCGTGAAAGTCCATATTAAACTCATTGAGGAATGCCTGTGTCCTTGCGAAGACAAACCCGCCGTCATGCACGAACAGTGGCTCTAATTTCTGCGACTGCTTCTGATATTCCTGTTCCAGATACGGTTCCAGAAATCCTTTCTTGTTAATCCTCTTCGCCCACTGTGGAGGGGGGCTGCACTTCACGGTACTCATAACGTAGTTGGCGTCTTTAGCCCACAACAGTTCCCAGCCTCTCTTTAAGTCTTCGGGTGTTCTGAACGGGTTGCAGGCTATCAGTATGCAGAATACCTCTGGCATAACATAGATTCGTGTGAGGAACCTTACAACATGGCGTATCTGCACCGTGTCCTTCGCCAGTCTCTTCGGCCTGTAGTGGGGCATTACCGGGTATTCCCCGTTTGGCGGCATCATCTCGTACACTTCTTCCAGTATGTCTTCATCGTCTGAAGTAACCAGTATCCTGCTGAATACGCCCGACTCGCCCGCTGTTTCCACGGCACGCCTTACCATCGTCTTGCCGTCAATCAGCAACTTGTTCTTATTCTTTAACCGCTTACTTCCCTTGCGTGCGGGTATGATGCACCACGCACCGCCCCTAGTCCGCGCTATTAACTGGTCGGCATACGCTGTCGTTAGTGATGTCTTCATCGTGCTTGATGTTTCTGGTTGCGGTTCCGCCAACGAACTCCCACATTCGGTCACTATTGATGCCTGTTTCCCCACGTTTCGCCTCCATCATGTCTCTTCTTATTGTTTCGCCTTTATATATATCCGTATCGGCGACTAACCTTCTAAACCATTTCTTCCTTGCGATTAAATCTTCTTTACTGGGGATGACATTGAATTCCCCCACCGCCGTCTTGAGTTTGCGCATTGTTTCAACATATTCCTTGAACTCGTCAGGCTCTTTACTGATTGCGTCATGCAGTTCACCACCACACCTGTCAAGCGTTATTCTCTTTTCCAGTACGTCTGCCCCCAGTGCTACCGCCATGATGTCAGTTTCATCGTTGAAGTCCGTAGACGCATACCCCACAGGGAAACCGAACTTCTCTTTTAAATAGGGGATTGTCCTCATATTGAATGCCTCGTATCTGGGAGTGTGGAAGCAGTGCATCAATACGAACTGGTCATTGCACTCTTCCTTTGTTAGTTGCACGTTCTGGGCGATTTCCTTGAGGGTTACTGGCCCGCAGTCGGCGAATACTGGCTTGCCCTGTTGCAGGCACCACCTCCATAAATCAGGGAAGTTCCACGCCCACGAGTCTATCTTCAATGCGTCAAGGTTTATGTACCTGTCAAGGTCTATACCGCTGGGGCAGTTGATAGACGCCATCATCAGCATATTCTTCTCAAGACAGTATCCCCGTAGTTCCCACCAGTCATTATAAGGCATCTGTAACCTGTCAAGAATATCACCTATCGGCTCGGTCTTCTCACCGTTCTCAATCTCATAAGTTACCGTTACGTCTTTCAGGGCTTGCTCGGTGAATATCTCATCAGGCACCCAGTAGATGAACTTTATCATATCAGCGCCAGCGTCAAGGCATACGTCAACGAGTTTCATCGAGGTTTCAAGGTTGCCGTGGAACTGGTTGCCCACCTCTGCTATGATGAATAAGTCCTTACCGCCGATTACTTTATCTCTTATCTGTATCGTCATCTCTACCCCATTCCTTTAGTTGGGCTTGCCATAAGTGCCAAAACCCTACATAATTAGCGAGTGACTTGGGTAGATGCGCTTCCACAAACTCCGCCACTTCTTTTATCCCTGCCTTGAATGAGATTTCGGCTTGGGCTTTCGTTACCCTCTTTATACACCCAACCGTAACTATCATTACTTCCTCATTCGTCCACATACCCCTCCCGTCAAACCTTCCGATAGCGTCCTCGTTCGCCCACACTTCCTGAATATAAGGAGCGACTGTATCTTGCCCCATCACCGTATCTTTAGCTTCCAACTTTCTCCTCCTTCTGTTTCTTCCCATCTAACACTCCATATGGGTCTATGTCCTTTAATTTATATTTCCTGCGGTGTCCGTAGGGAGCACCACGGGGGTTGGCTAATATCGTTGAGCCTGGTGTTATCGTTACTTCCGCACCCATCGTATGCGCCTTGCTTACCCAGAACTCGACACCCCCCTTGGATACCTGATATTCAAGGGTCGTACACATATCAACCCCCGCAAGTTTCAACCTTAACGGCATGGTAAGTTCGGGTCTTATTATCCCTTTATCGTTTTCCTTGACTACGCTGTACTTGTCAAGGGCGTAGGCAATCATATAGGTTATGGTGTCGGTGAAATAGTCGGTGGAGAACTTCTGTACGATGCGCTTTTCAGGATACAGTTTGCACTCCAGTTTGTGCTTTCCCAGCTTCATCGGGTGCAGGCTGATGAGTTCCGCCCCGTACTCTTTCTTGAGGTTATTGAGTTCTCCCAGGTGGAAGTTCAACTGCCCCTCTGCACTCCACATGAAGTCGCACATAAACAATTTCTCAAGGTGAAACTTCTTTTGGTGCTTTTCGGGCATACGCTTCTTGATGTAGTACGCACCGTTGACACCCCATACCTCACCCTTGAAGTCGCAGTAGATGCAACTGTTCCCCGTACCCAGTATTATTATTTCTTTAACGCCGTCTTTGTCCAGGAATTTTTCTTTAGCCATCTATTATACCTTCCCTCGATGTTCCAATGTATTGCATTAACAATCCTGTGCCACTCCTCCAATACTCCGTTATCATCGACCTCGTATTTGTGTTCTTTCCTATTAAAGCCGTAGGGCATACCGAGATAGTGTTTCAGCAGGACGGTATTCCCGTAGAGTTCAACTTCGCACCCCATACCTTGCGCCCTGCCTATCCAGTATTCAACACAGGGCTTCTGTTCTACGACCTCCCTGGCACCCACATGGTCAACCCCGTACATCCTGATTTTCTTGACACCATAGTAGAGCGCATAGGCAATCATGTAGGCGAAGGAGTTGGCGAAGTAGTCAACCCCGAAGTGCGCTACGATTTCTTTATAGGGATACGGCTCATAGTTCAATCCCTTGATATGGTTACGGCTTACTATCGGTATCCCCAGTTCATTCATTTTCATGACGTTGAAGTTGGGCTTACGATATTCCGTGTAGAGTTTATCTGTTATAAACAGCCTGTCTATTCTGGCGTTCTCATTGCAGTGCATGGCTGTGTAGCCACCGTTCAGCGTCCATGTTTCGGCGTCAAACGGGCATTCCCGCCAAGACGCGCCCGTACCTAGAATTATAATTTCTTCTGCCACCAACTTTCTCCTTTCCTCGCTACTCCTAAATATTCAAATCCCAGTGCCTTAATCAATCTTATCGACCTTTTGTTGCTGTCAAGTATTGTGGTGTGGCAGTATTCCCTGCCGTATCCTCGCACATAATCCATGGCGAGTTGTACGGCTTCCTTGCCGATACCCTTGCCCCACAACGATACCTCCCCCATGTGGTATCCTATCTCTGGCGACCAGTGCTCCAGTTGCCCGATAGTTACCGTGCCCACTGGCCTAACCGTTTCCCCGTATAAAACAATAAAAGTCCGCCAACTGGATGGTCGGTTGCGAAACCACGCAACGTGTTCCTCCCAAGTTAGCGGTTCTGTTTGGCGATAAAAGCCTTGATATACGAGTGGTGAACTGCGCCATGCAAGTATTAACGGCCAATCACCCTCATGTGCGGGTCGTAGTATTAAATTCAATGCCCCTCCAGCAGAGCTAATATGTAGTTGGGGCTAGGGATTTGCACTTAACGTACATTAAGCTTTCACCCTAGAAGCAGGTGGCTGTACCTGCCGAGTATCGGTTGCGAACCGCTTTTCCATAGTCCAACTCGTGCGTCTACCTATTCCGCCACCCCAACTACTTACATTATACGTTATGTGTCAAGTGCTTGTCAAGGTGCTAGTTTCAGGTCAACTACACCGAACTCACCATTAGCACCCACTTCCATCACTGTACCTATCGGCTGTCTCCACAATACCATGATGGCTGACCTGAACCCCGAAGCGAATGGGGTGGCACCCGATGATAGCTTGGTAGTCGCTTCGCCGAATAAACGCACCACGTCACCGTCAGTGCTCAAGTAAGCTGCAACTGGATAACCAGCAGCGGGAATGTTCGTGCCCGTGGAGTAGACAAGGCAGGGACACGGCCCCCAAGTCTGCAACCAGAAGTAGTAGCTTGCCGTTATATGCCTCGGTGCTATGCCCGCTATGGAACCCGTCAACCCGTTAGTGGGTGGAATGACATCATCATATAAATTCTTCACGATGCCTATTTCCGAAGCCGTGGTGACGGCTGTGGTGAACTCTTCCCCTGTCGCGAATTGAAAGTCGGCGATGCAGGTAAGGGTTGTAGCTGAAGTGTGCGATTCATTAGAAGCTATCTGCACCATCTGGCCTTCCCCAGGCCCGTCATTCACGAACAGGAAACCTTCTTTGTATTCGTTTGCCGTTGTGTCAGCGGCTAACGCAGTGGTGAAAGTCAGCGATACCTTTGTCGCACCGCTTGTTACCCCCAAACCAGCGTTAATAGTGAGGTCGTCTGAAAAGGTGCCAGGTACTGCTGCCGACTGAACGAGTCTGCCGACTTCCAGCGCATAAGTTCCTGCGTTCTTAGCCCAGCGGAATACCCTGCCATCTCTCGTGTAACCGCGAGTACCAAGCGGTCTACCCCGCTGAGTGCTGTATTCCTTGTATATATCTCCTTGTGTTAATAGAACACTGTTAAAAAATGGCCCTCCCATATTAAATCCTCCAACAGATTATTAAGGCGCTAACTTCAAGTCGACCATGCCTGTTTCGCCGTCCGCCCCCACTTCCATGCAGTTACCGATTGGATAATGCCCGTACTTTATAAGCATTACACGAACATCGCCAGCAGCCCAAGAAGCACTTGAGTCCGCACATGATAGATAGCCGAAGTACCGAGAAACCGCCCCCGCAATAGTAGCGGGAATCAGCGGAAAGCCAACAGCGGGAATTGATGTACCAGCGCTGTTTACCTGGCACACGGCTGGCCCCCACGTTTGAACCCAGAAGTAGTAGTTGGCAGTCACCGCTCTGGGTGTTATGCCTAGTGGTACACCCGTTACTGTGGCGGCTGCTACGATTGCCCTATCGTATGGATTGGGTATAATACCCACCTCGGAATCCGTGGTGCCCGATGCGCCAGTGGATATAGCAGTCGTGAGTACTGCCCCATGCTGGAATACGATGTTCATTCGGTCTAAGATTGTACTACCAGTAGAGGCAGAAGTATGGCTCAGGATTTGCGCCATCTGGCCTTCGCCTGCGCCACTGTTGACGAATAAGTAGCCCTCGCTATAGTAGTTCGCGGAGGTCACTGAAGTTATCGTGATATTGATTGATTCCGCGCCTGAAGTCACGCCAGCATTAACTGACAGGTCATCAGAGAGAGAGGCTATCGGCGCACGAGCCGTAATCAACTTGCCCACGGTTAATGCCGTTCCGCCATTTCTGGCGTAGCGGAACACTCGCCCGTCCCGTGTGTAGGCTCTGGTACCGAGTGGATGCCGCTTATCGGCAGTTTCCCTGTATATTTCTTTTCCCTTTAAGAGAATGCTTCCTATAATTCCCATTTTATGTCCTCCAACAGACTAAGGCGCGAGCTTGAGGTCAATCAAACCCGTTTCGCCGTCCGCCCCCACCTCAACACACGCTCCTAATATTGGCCGTGCCGCTGCTATGAACGTGTCCCGCGCATTATCGAACGCACCTGCACTGGTTCCCTTGGTTGATGCGAGCAAGAATGGACGCGATACATCCCCCGCAATCGTGGCTGGCATAAGAGGGAAGCCAACGGCGGGGATACCCGTATCAGCGCTATTTACTTTGCAGGGCGCAATGCCCCATGTTTGCAGCCAGAAATAAAAGTTAGCAGCTACCCCCCGTGGCGCGATACCTACGGGAACACTTGTCATTACAGCGGGGAACTCTATCACATCGTCGTAAAGGTTTTTGATAAACCCCATTTGCGATGCGGTTGTAGCCGTACTAACTGCTTCGGTAAACTCCCCATAGTCCATAAACTGTACGGTGCTAACACCACCTGCGCCTGCCGTGGTTGCTAACTCATGCGTGACTATTTGAACCATCTGCCCCTCACCCTCACCGTCGTTGACGAACAGATAACCTTCCTTGTATTGGTCAACAGACACACCACCAGTAGAATTGGTACTGAAACGAGCTGTTATTTTTGTGCTGCCCGCTGCAATACCCTTCCCAGTCACGGTGAGTTGGTCGTCCGAAAACTGGGCGTCTGGTGCCTCGGCCTGAATAAGGCTACCCACTACCAGCGCTACTGCGCCGTTCTTTGTGTAACGGAAGGCTCGGCCATCATTCGTATAGCCACGAGTGCCTAAAGGATAAATTTGTATCGAAGAAGTCCTGTATATGTCGCCTCCTCTGAGGCAAACACTCCCTGGAAATGCCATAATTACTCCTCCATCAGAGTTATTTTTCTTTGTGTGAACGCATATGCCCTTGCAGGGCTATGCGCTTTGTAAAGGATTTCTCGCAAACTTGGCAGGTAAATGCACTACCCTCCTGTGATTTCTCAACCGTCTGCGAAATTTCCTCTTTACTCAGTCTCATGCCCCTTGCAAGGTAGCGCCGCAGTGAGTGAGGGTCGCAGGGTAAATTAGGCATGGTAACTATCTCATTGGTTTTCGTGTCTCTACCATAGAAGGTCGCCTTCGGTTGCTGGTAGATGCTGGTATCCCAAGTCCAACCTGCCCCTACTTTCCTTATCTCGTCAATCTGCGCTTTATTCATGCTACCTCCCTAAAGATTAGGTGGATGTGGTGTTCATGGTGCCCATGTCGTAAAGCATCGCTGCGCCGTAAGCAGTATCAAGTTCGAACACGCCGTAGTCGGAAACCATCACGATTTCCCAACCTCGCAGTGAACTGTCGCGCTCTCGCTCAACCCCAGCCGCCTTCGACTCTATGATGCACATGGCATCCTTCGAGAAGATAGCGCCCCTGCCACTGACATGGCCAGATGTGCCCGTATAGGCGATGTTTGCATCCCACCATAAGTCCACACCGTTGATGTTGCCCTTGTAAAACCGTTTCATATAGCTCTCGGCTGGAGACATCATGCCGGCAAAGTCCCCTGCGAACTTCTTGTTAGTACCGACAAAACTTCTGTCCAGCTCAATCAGGGCATTGGGGTGGTGTACTATGTGAACTGGTTTGGGATATAACTCCGCCTCGGAGAAGCCCACACAACCTATCGCGGTGTAGGCATTTAGTAATGCGTTGTCAACACCCAAAGTTGTAGAGTTGTTGAGTGCGGAGAACAGGGCGATAATATCAAGGTCAACTTTCCTCGCCATAGCTTCACCCATCTGTCGGCCAGTAACCTTGAACACGTCCTCGTTGAACTGCCTTATGAGTTTGTCGGTCAAGACGAACTTGAGTCCGACTTCGCCAGTCGTCAGGTCAACGGTGGAGATGCCAATGTCTTCCTCATCTACCATGTCAACGCCATCGGTCAACTCTTGAGCGGTGGCCTGTGCTGCCTTGGGTATGGTCATCTGCTTCTGCCCCTGCGCCAGTCTGAATTGTGAGATGAGATGGCGCATAGGCGCGGCAGACTCGGCGGTATAGCGTACTTGCCCGAGTACAATGTTTTGGCATGCGATAATGCCAGCGGTTAAACTAGCAGTTTGGATTGCCATAATTTATTCCTCTATTATTCGTATTTCCCTAAGGGATTCCCTCTTAGAACTTCAGGCCACCCTTGATTGCTTCCTCAGTGGTTATTTCACCAGAAGCGTACTTTGCCCTTAGTTCTTCCATTGTCTTATTCCTGCCAGAGGGTGTCGCAGGTTCGGTATGAAGCAAGCCCTCTTCATCCAAGCGCTTGTTGTACTTCTCTTCCGCAAGGCGCTCAATTCTATCTTCCTCGGATTCCTTCGGTTCCTTCGAGACTTCGGCGGGTTGCGTTTTCTTTTCAGTCTGCGTTACCCGTGCTTCAGCCAAATCGGTTCTTCCCTTATCAAGACTGTAAGCTACTTTTTCCAGGGATTCGATGTCATCCTTGAAAGTTTCCTTTGCCCTTGTGTAGATTTCCTGCGCCTGTGTTGCGTAATCTCGGCTTGCTGCATCGGACTCCCTTGCGATTCTCTTCTTCTCAACTTCGTCAGCCTTTGCGTCGAATGCTTTTATGAGGTCTTTCCGCTGGTCTCCCTCAAGAGAACCTTCGGGTACATTCCCCTGCTCGGCTAATAGCTGGAATTGGATTTTCTGGAGTTCCTTCAGTTCGTCGATTTCCGTTCGGAAACTTGCGCTTTCTCTTAGTTTGGTATCTTTCTCTTTTAGAGAACCTCGGAGTCCTTGTTCACTCTTCTCGGCTTTCTCTGCCCTTTCGGTCAGTTCCTTGACTTGAGTTTGCAGCGCCTCCGCTTGCTGCGCTTCGGTTGGAGTTTCCTTTACCTCTGGCGCTTCTTCTGCTGCGTCTTCGGCAACGGCTTCTGCCTCCTCCCCTATCTTTTCTACCATTAATCCTCCTTGAATAGAAAAAACCGCTTCTTCAGCGGTTCTATTTACAGTATACCACACTTGTCAAGTGCTATTTTTTAGTTTGCAAATGCAATCGCGTATGATGCAATGGGCAAAGCCAAATTATATCATAATACTTATTATAATCATTATGATGTCTATGCCCAATTTCTTGGCACCCATTAACTTGGCAAGTTTTAGCCCGAGGGAAGAGTTGATGCGTTCTTGCCCAAACCCTACTCTTCCATGGATTATAATTTGCTTTCTGATAATCTCTAAAGTATTGTGGGTTTCTGCCATATGAGCGTTTCATTTTCAAGCGATTTTTCTCGCGCAAGCAATTAGCGCACAAGGGGGCATCAAGATGTATTGCTTTCAGCGGGGGGCTAGAACCGACTAATCTGCCACATCGAGGGCAGAAAACATCTTCCCCTATGCCCTTAATTGTTTTATACAGAAATATATAACCGTCCAAACAACCGCTTAATTCCGCTACCATTCTATTTATATTTTAACCTATATACACTATGCTGTCAAGTGTTAGCGTTCACGTTGCGTGCGTTCCCTAGTGCGAGCACCTCCCGCCTTGCGTTCTTCAGCGCGGGTCATCTCTTCAGCCTTTTTAAGTTGTCTGTAGATGAATAAGTCAATCGGGGTTCGCTTACCCGTGGATATATCTTCTAATTGACGGATTATACCAATCAGTCTATCAGGGCGAACTTTATATACGCCCTCTTTAACCATTGCTTCATCACCTGCGGCAGCACCAGCGACAATCTGCGCCAAGCCGCCGACAATCTGTAACGATGGTACATCTCCACCCGACAATCTAGCCAGTGTCTTGAACGAAGTCCAACCAGTATATTCCAGCGCCCTTATATCAGTAGTCTGTTCTACCGTACCAGCCGCTATAAGTAGTGATAAGTATGTCATCAGTTGCTTTCTGGGAATGGCGGAGGTGGGAACTTTCTTGCCAGTTTCAGTAGCGATTTGTTTGTAGACCATAGACTCCGTGCCTTTCACCCACGAAGTAAAGAGTTCCGTGAAGTTTCTGGGCCAAGAAGTGAATGGGCTTAAAAACCCACCCACAGCGCTCTGTTCAAACAGTGACCTTGCCATTCTAGTATAGAGGTACTGCGTCTTCATCGCTACTTCATCGCCACGCTGTATCCAGAATTTCTCACCAGCCCACGGAGCTAATCGTTTCGCTTCAGCATAGCCAGCGAGGAATGAGTTCTTAACGTTCTCCTTATCAGCCGCTTTGAACATCCACAGTGCCTTTTCCTGCAATTTCCCCGTAAGTCTGCCAAGTAAATCCTGCTCAACACCTGGCAAATATCCTACCTGCCTACTTCGTAGTACCAGCGATTGGTCAAGCGCTGCTTTCCCCGCTTTTGTGGCTCGCATACCAAGCCCCTCCGCAAAGGTTAGAGGCCCTACTTCGCTGACAGCCAATATTTGCTGGGACAGGTTTCTTATGGCCGATACGGGACGATAACCGAGAAAGGCTTGATAGAGTAATGAGGCATATTGATGCGTAATCAACGCAGACGGGTTCTTGGTAGTCTGCATAAGGTTCACAAGCCTATCCCCCAACAGTTTCTTTATCGGTGGCATTGCCGACACTTTATCCGCAAATTCTTTGAGTGAGTAATTTACCTCGTTATCCATCCAGTCTGGCCTGCCAGCTAATCGGTTTATCATCGCCCGCCACTGTCTCCCAGCATTAGGGCCAGCGTTCTCGGTGATTATTTTCTCAAATGCGCCCATCTTCTTAACCAGCGGTTGGTAGTAGAACTGCCTCAATGCATACTGTTCATAGGCTTCAGCGGCGGCGAATGGGTCTAGTTTTAATCCAGTGTTCTCGCCCATCCTTGGTTTCAGGAACGGGTTAAATGTTCTCTTGGCATAATTGAAGTCCAGTGCCCGTATGAGTTCTGGGTCTAAGGGATGGTTGGCCTTCATATCCTGCTCAATGGCTTCTTCAAATATGTGGGTGACATAGTTCTGGCGCCTTTGGGTTGCGGGTAGTTTCAACCTATCCGCCCAGCCGTCAAAGAACTTCCTGAAATACGTGTATGCTTCCTGCTCGGCGGGGTCTAGGGCGTGGGTTTGCAGGGGCTCTTCCAACGCATTAAATATCCTCGCCTTACGGATGGGGTCTTTCCCGATAGTCCTATGCAATTTATTAAGCCCCGTTCGGAATGAAGCAAGTTCCTCAATACGTAAAACTTCGGCTCCCTGTATCGCTGGCCAGAATTCCTCGTATAACCCAATCTTTCTCATCACGTAGGGCATCTGCCTGTAGCGTTCTTTATAGCCGACTTCCCGCAGCATAGGTATCTTTTCCAGTAAACTCTGGGGAACTATAGCCCGTGTCTTCGGGATTGATACCGTGCCACCTTTAGCCACTGCGTTTTCAAGGGCGTCAATGAACGCCTCGGCCTCGTACCTGTCCATATCCTTCATGCTCTTCTTGCCAGTAACATTAAGGGCTATTTTCCTGTAATTCTGCATGGGCTTGCCAGTGGGGGTCAGCAACCCCTTCTCCCGTGCCAGTTGATGAGCGTAGACTAACTGCTGGTAATCTTTTGTTATTGTCTTTTCTGGGAGTAGTGCCTGCGGCGCTGTTGCCAGTTCCCTAGCTTCAGGACGTGTCGGTTTGACATTCCGTGCGGCTAATTCCTTCGCTTCCTTGGCCGACATTTTAACCATATCATCAATAGTGTATCCCAATGTTGCCAGTTCTTTCTGGGCTATTTTCGGAATATGGCTGATGGCTGTTTTCACCGCAGCGGTTCCGCCTAATCTGGCGGCTTGTTCTACAAGTTGTGCCTGCAACGCAACGTTAACAGTACCATATAACTGTTTAACAAACTCTTCCTCTGCTGGTATTTGCGCAGGGAATTTTCCCTTGGAGGTGAGTAGCGCAGCCTCGTGAGCCGCTCGTTCTGCCTTCGTGCCTAATTTCTTCCACGTTGCCTCAGTTGCCCTCTTAATACCCGCTTCATATAAACTCTTGGCAGGGCCTCTGGCAGCCCCTGCCCCCATTAGATAAGCTGGTATTAATGGTAGTTCCTCAAGGGCACCCTTTGCACCCCAAGGGAGGTCTTGCTGCTCATAGGCTTCAAACTGTTCACCACCCCGCAAGTATTCAGACGGTGCCGATTCCCATGTATATTGTCCGCGAGATGGTGCAGTTGCGGCGGCTGCAAATGGTTTACCCAGAAGTTCACGGGGTAACTCCAACGCCTGCATAAATTGTTGAATTTGGGGGCCAGTAACAGGACTGGAAAATGCCCTTTCAAGCCAGTTAGGTTCTTCGCGGCCAGGGTCTTCTATCCGTTGTCCCTGCCGCCAGTGCCACCAGTCTATAGCCTCCTCTATTCCCTGGGTCTTAGGTCTCCAGGTATATTCCTTAACCATTATGCCCTCTGCCTTGCGGCACTCCACCTGGAGGCTATTTGAGGTTGCTTGGGTAATATCTGCTGGCTCTGCCATAGCCAATCCTGGGGGTCAGCACCCGTGTACTTGGCGTAACCAAGTAATCCCTGCTGTTCCGATGGGGATAATCCACCCCACGCCTGACCACCTATCGGGGCAAGTTGGGATAAACCACCTCGTTTGGGTAATCTCTCACCTAGTTCGGGGTATAGATTCCCCAACCAATCGGGGGTGCCTGGTGTATCGGGTAGTGCCTTAACCCTTGCTCTCTCCTGTGCTGCGTAACCCCTGCCTGCTGGCCTGCCTTGCTCGTAGCCCAGATTCTCGTCACCCCTGCGGGCTGCCCATTCAGGTCTGGCAGCATATTTAGCCTCTATCAGACGCTCGTTAGCATTAGCGTATTCATCTCTCACGGTGTCGATAAATTGTTTATCCTGAAAAGTCAGACTTATATTGGGGTCTTTGGCACGGTCTTCGAGTTCTTTGGCGAGTTTCATATCATCTTTTAATGTCTCGCGTTCAGCCGCCCATTTCCGTTCTCTCTGTGCGGGGCGCATTTCTTTCTCATCGTCAACGTATGGGTTCTTTTGCCCCCCTAACTCGGCTATCTTTATCCAGTCAAAGTCCTTGTCAAGCCCTGCGATTATCTCATTCCTATTGGCTTCCCATCTTCCAGCCCTTTCCCTGTCAGTTACCCCACCCGTTGGCTCAAACCCAGCCTGCCTCTTTTGAAGTAGCCCCTGCCCTCGTATAAAGTCCTTATGTTGCGCCAACTGTAACTGCGTTCTGGCGAGTTCGTTATCCTTCTCCCACTTCTGCCATTCTCTATCATGCTCCTGCCATGCGGCATTATATCTTCGCCACGCCTCATCCTGCCCCCACTTCGCCATATCAGTTTCAAACCGAAGAGTATCTGCTGCATATTGGGTGGCTGCTTTAATGGTATCTCTTTGCCAATCCGCCGTTGCTATACCCTGCTGTTTCTCCCATTCATACTTAACCCTAGTATTGAAAACCTGCCCAAAAATCTGCGCGGCGTTGGGCGATATGGCTTTCATAATTTCAGGGCTTATGCCTTGCTGGTCAACCGCATCCATTATCTCGGCAAAGTATTCATCGGAAAGTTTATTCCAATCTTTGAACAAGTTAAACTTGCCCTTCTTCTGCTCTGTAACCCATCTGTTAAGAAACACGTTCAGCGCTGTTTCAAAGTCTTTATAACTTATATCTGTATATTCATAGTCTGGCATCTGTAGCCCTCCTATACATCAAACCCTGCATCCTGGCGTGCATACCATCTACCTCTTGGTCGCCAAACTGCTGGCGTAATTGTGCATCCTCATCAGGTGTGGTCTGCAAGTAATTCTGTATCCGCTCTTCATCGGGGACGGGTTCTTGTCTATAAGGATTCGCACCTTTAAACATCTTCTTTATTATCAGGCTAGCATCGCCCACCCGTACTTTTAATATATCCGTGGCTATATCAAGGACATTTTCTTTCATTGTGTGGGTGCCCTCCGAACTCCACGTTGGGTTAAACTCATATCAGTCTGTTCCCTGCCCACGTCAGTCTTGATATTACCCCTTCGGGGTTCACCGCCCTGCGAGCCGATACCACCCTCTGCGCCACCCTGCATCGCCTGTAATATGGCGGCGTACTGCTCTTCCATACCCGCTTCCTTGGCAAACTGCATACCGAGTATCTGCGCGACTATGGGGTTATCAATAGTAATACCATCTACTAAGATTTTAGCCAGAATCTCCTTAGCCTCACCCTGTGTGTAGCCCTGGTACTTCGTGAGGTTGGTTTCATGGTCTATTATTCGGTTTCCTTGAAGCTGTGCACCGAGATTTCTTAACCTGTCCTGCTCGATGGGGTCGGTGGCCCTGAGTTCTACCTCACACCCATAGTACCCACCTATATCTGATTTGCTGATGCCTTTTGGCATCATGTTGGGGATTTTTTCACATATCCTTAACCCCATGCCAAATGCCCTGGCGAATGAGTGGGCGGTGTTTTCTACTATAGTAACGTACCTTCTGAGGGCGCTTTCGGTAGCCATATCCTGCTGCCTGCCAGAAGTCCCGAGTGCCTGCCCCGTCATTCCCAATGGGTCTTCCTTGTCTATGTTCTCCTCAATATTATACAGGTGCTGGAATAACTCTGGACTGGGGAGTTGGTCAATTTCGCTTTCCCTGATTGATGCACCAGCAGGCAACCCTATCAGGTTCATAGCATTTAGCCCCCTATCATACTTTGCGCCTATATCACCCGTGGGGGCTGGCCCCTCTGAGGGATAAATTATATCTACAGGCTTGTGGGCAAACTTGTGCGTCAGTGTGTTGATTACACTCCTCATAGCGCACTGCTCGCTAAGTAAATCACGGACACGTCTCAACCGCCCCACTTCTAATTCAGCAGGGTCGCCGTCAGCGGAACCAGAGCCAAACCCAGAGTAGGCGTGTACGAAGGGAACGAACCCATAGATATTCTCCTGCACCCCATCGCCGTTAGACGGGTTGCCCTTCTTATCGGTAAGCAGACTTTCCCTATCAGCCTCGAAATATCTCACGTCCTTGTCGAAGTACATCAGGAACGGTATCTTCTCTTCCCACTTCCGTAATGCCTGTTCTTTCCACGTCCAGTAGGGATAGTTCCTTTTTACACTGTCTGCGGTTCTCTTGTAATACAATAATAGCCTGCCAGGGACGCCATCATCTTCACCGCCTTCTGGGTCGAGGAATACTATCGTCGGGTGATGAGTGAAGAATTTAACTGGCATAGAGTTGGGGTCGTCGGGCTTGAAATCCTCGTTGTGGATTACATATATCCACGCCCCACCTGGCCCAAGTAGATGTTTAACGAATTGCTTGTAGGGTTGCGGTACTTGCCACAAGAGGTTGTTGGCCCACCTGTTGAGTTCCTTCGCCACCCTCTCTTGCGCCTCGGTAGCGCCCTTCTTATGCGCCTCCCTGAATACCTGCGGGGTACTGGTAAGGATATGCTCGGCTGGAGCGTCCACCATTCTCGCCCCCTTACCTGTCCTGACTATCCACATTTCATCCTGAATGAAGGGGACTTGGAACGTATCCTTGCGATACTGCTCATCTATCTCCTGCTCTTTTATCCTATTGGAATGGTAGGTATCCACGAGGTATGCTCGTAAGTCCTGTATATCTTTAACACTTACCATGCGCTCTCCTAGTCCCTGTATTTGTAGCTGGTTATCTTGAATGGCTCGGATGAGGGTGCATACTTGTGCAACTGCCACAGCCCCTTCATCATCATCACCCAGTCAAATGTCTGCTTCCTGTCCATCAGGGGTTTCTCTCCGTCCCTCTGCACCTGCTTGGCCTGCTGTATGAATTCCCTGTCATGGCAGACTATCTGGCGCTTCGCCAATGCAAAGGCTAAATCTCCAATCTGCCGTATATTGTGTTCCTGTGAAACGTATTGTCCCTTCTTGCCTTCGTCTATCTTCCCGTCTGGTTTCCTGCGCGGTGCCTGGTTAGGGGTCTTGAGGTCATCCAGCACCTTCCACATCGTTCCGCCGACACTTCCCGTATACTCAAAAGAATGGGTGGCATTGTTATATTCCCTTGCCAGGTAGTCATGTATCTCGCCGACTCTATCTACTTTCTCCATCCCCGTAGCCGAACACACGACCTCACCAGTTATATAGTCCATAACACCCGTAACGAACGGGTCGCCCACACCGTCAGAGGGGTCGGTGAAACAGATATATCTCCTGCCGACAATAGGGGGTTTATATACCCTGATTGCGTTGTTAAAGGTATTAATATCATCCTGTTTAATAGGGGGGCACAGGTCGTATCCCATGTCCTCTAGCGCCTTGTGCTCGAAATATGCCCTTACTAGAGAGGCTTTGAATACATCCGTTATATCGGTGGGGTACTGCTCTTCGATTTCAGCGGCGGTGAACCTGGGGATAACCCTGCTCTCGAACCACTCGTCTAAAGATAGCCCCTCATATCTAGTCGGCCTTAACTTCCACGATAGGAACACGAGGCACTGACTGGGTTTGCTCAGATTAATGTAGAGTTCCAACCCTGATGGGTATACTTTCTTTACAGTCTGCGGGTGGTTGTAGAATTCCTCTGTCTTTTCCCCGAAGTAATTGGTGGGGTCTTTCTTGTTGGCGGTGGATAGTTCGATTAACTTCGCCCCAGAACGGCTTACCGCCCTGAAGTTATCCCTTGCGAATTCGTGCCTCGCCAGTTCATCTCTAGTTATCAGCGTGCCCTGAAACCCGTGTCCCGCTTTCTCGGTGGACGGTAGTGCCCTGATTTCGGCACCGTTATCTCTTAATGTAAACGCCTCCCTGTTATTGGTGCTGGTGGGCATCTGGAGATATTCGGGGAGGTGGACATGGATAAAGTCAACTTTAGCCAGTAAGTCCTGCGCCTCGGTCTGCCCCTGCGATAACAGCAAGCATTTAGACGTTTCACTGAATAGCGCAGTCCAGAGATTGGCGATAGCAACGAGCCACGAGATACCCAACTGTGATGCTTTTAGAATATAGATGAGGTCGTACTGCTGGATAATGTCAATCAGGTCGAGTAGATACGGCCACGGCTGCCACTTCTCTATCTTCTGGTTGTTCTGGTTCTGTATCCAGGCGTGGTTCGTTGAGAAGTGCTTGAGGCTGATTGCACACAGGGCAGATTCCACCGAGTTGGAGATATTCTTCTCGTAGCCCGATGATGGTTTCTCTGGCAATTCTTGTATGGTCGGCTGGGGTGAACTCAACTTTATGTATGTCCTCTCTCTTTTCTACCAGTAAGCCCATAAGTTTCAGCGCCATCTCGATGTGCTTTGCGCTCCCCTTTTCGGCGATAGTGGCGGTTAGTTTCTTAAAGATTTTCTCAAGATTACCCTGCATATAAGTCTGGGGGTCGAAGTCCTCTTTCTCCGCCTTAGGTTTCCCCTCTGACAATACATTACTGACATAGGCGGCAGTTACTTCCAAAAATTTAGCCAGTTCCGCTTGTGTCCTGAACTGGCCTGATGCCCACTGTTCTATTATCTGTTCTTTTTTAGTCATTACTTCTTATAATTCGCATATCGAGCACGGACACTAGCTTCCGCCATTGATTTGGTAGCAGAGTGCCCGACTTTCTTACCAGTATCAGCCTTGACTATATCGTACCCGCTGCCTTTCGCTTTGACGACTTTCCACGGCATTATTTCTTCCCCTTCTTCGGGTGTTTCTTGGTAGACTTATAATCCTTACTCATTCCCTTATGCGGCAAATCTCACCTCAATTCATACTGCGTTGCGCAGCCCATAGTTTATGTTTTGTATTGACGTAAGCGTTGAGAAAATCGGGGTACGATACCATAGTACCCGATAATTTATCCCAAACGGATATAGCTTCATCTATGTAGTCTGCCTGCCTGCGCTTTTCATCCTGGAATAGAACGTAATCATAGAGGTTGCAAATTAGACCTATCACAATTTAATTATAACATAGTGTGTCAAGTATTCTTCTTGTTGGGAATGGGTTCATAATATAACTGTATGACTTGACCAATTCCTACCACATTTACGACAATGCTTATCCCAATAGTACACAATTGAAAAACCACCCCCCTCAATATCGATAGTGTATTTGCGAAAACCCATGTCGGGAATGGGTAGTTATCCCCTCTGGGAATGCCCGCACTGTCCACACCTTAAAATATCATATAAAGAATAACCAGCGTCATAGACTGTGTCGAGAACCTGCATCTTCTTCGTCCCGCACTGTTCGCACTTCCTGTTCCTCCGCATCCAAACTACCATCAATAGCCAGCAACCTATCCCCAATATAACAAATATCCACCACGGCCACCCAGTTAAATACCATAACCCTATCCATATATTAATGTAAACGAACAAACCCGCGAACCCAAGCAGGATAATACCAACAATACCAAGCACCGAGAGGACTTCTCCCACCGTTTTTCTCCTGCCCCACCACGAAGAACTCCACCAAGAATTCTCTATATATTCTCGGTATTCCTCATCAGCCAACCCGCAGTATCTTTCTATAACTTCACTGTCAGTTTCCATATTACCCCCTTATCCCTATTATACTACATAGCGAATGATAAAGCAACTTTATTAACCTGCCCCCTAGCCTCGGAAGTTAATTTATTAACTGCGGTGGGAATGGGTTAAATCAATATAAATCCACAGGCACAAAACCAACCCTTCGTACTGGCCAAACAGCTATTCAAGACTGATAATTGGGGGCGTACTATCATATATTATGAGGTTATTACCCTGCCCTACCCTTGCCAGTACCACATTGTGGTAGTTGTATGTGATGCGTGGTGTAGTTTAACCCGTATCCCTATTCACCAATCTGATATAGGCGTGTATCTCTTCTTGGGTTAGCTCTCTAAACAGCCACTCATCATTCTCATACACCCACGCCTTGATAACTACCCCACCATTCTCTTTCATCGCAACTGGCTCATCAATATATTTATCCATACCCTTATTATAGCGCACACAGCCCCACCCCACAAGCACCAGGATAGACAAGGGATGGGCTTATACCCTTATGGTATTTAGACGCCTTGCGCCTGTCCATTGACTCACTTAAAGAATATATCACCCCTTGGCACGAGGTCATACGCCTTGAATACTCCCCTCCCGCTTGTTAGGCACGAAATAAATATCTCTAGCTATTGACAATGGCCTCATTATGTGTTATTGTAGGAGTATGGAAACAGCATGGCGCAAAGAATGCAAGTCTTGCGAGTTCAGGGTAACCCGAATAATACACGGTATGACTGGTAGCCAAGACAGGGGCGGGCGGGCGATCCACTACTGCAAGGCCAAGGGTGCTTGCCCCTATGCGAGGCGTAAAAATGGATAATCTAAACTTAAAGCAGGCCATCATAGCTATTATATTGGCAGCAATAGTGTTTGGGGTTGCACTCCTGTTGATGCTAGTAATTGACAGATACGTAATAGCGATAGGGTAATACTATAAATCTATATTGGAGGTTGAAATGAAACAACTATTTATCAGAACGTGCGGCAAGTGCAAGGGGTTCGAGAAGTACGGAACAATACGGCACGAGAGGGAGGGCGAAAAGATTTGTTCCGTATGTGGCGAGGTAATCAAAGCTGACCCCATTAATTAGCACCCTAGCAAAGCAAACAGCACTCCCTCCCTAGCCCCGTCTATATGGCGGGGCTTTCCTTTGTGTCAAGTTATTTCTTCTTGCCAAGTTTAGCTCTTAGTTTCTTGAGTTCTATTAGTGATGCTCCCCGTAATACAAGCGGCACGAATTCCTTATCAGCCCTGTTAGCGTTAGCCATCGCATCACTCCATGCTTCAGAGGGGTAGGGGATTGATACTATCTTCGATACTATCTTCGATTCTATCATCTCTTAAACATTCTCCTTATCATAGTGGGTAACAGGGGTATGGCCTGATAAACGTGGAACAGTACCGCTACCACGCAGTTGAGGCAGTGGAGACATCCGCACCCCATTACGAGTCTTCCTCATCAGGATAATGAAACGCAATAAATCCACATAACCAATAAAAACGATGGCCTATAACCCTATCATCAAACCAGTCCAGGAAATACCAAAACCATTTCATATATCACCTCAATTACATTATAACATACATCAACTAATTAATCAACAAGGTACATAGCTCATTTAATTGGGTACAGCTTGAAAATATATTTATACCTTGAGCCTGCGCTTACTTGACAAGTAATGGATAAGAGTTTAAAGTGGTAGTATCAAAGTTAAATGGAGGCTAGAAATGAAAGCTACGATGAAAAATATGGTTAAGGTTGACAAGGGAGCAATGATGTATTGCCCATTATGCAGAGGTGAATACTCTGCAAATGCAAGCGATTATTTCTTGTTGAAGCCTGACCACAAGTTCTATTGTTGTGGGCGATTGATGGAACTCGTTACAAAGCACACGGTTCACGAACCAATACACTAGACAAGTAATGGCTATTAGTTTATTGTGAGTATATAAATTGAATGAGGGGTGCAACCGAATGGAGCCTAATGGTTACACAGGAAAGGAGAATAAAATGAGCAATATAGGATTAAAAACAGAAGCAAAGCATTGCCGCAAGTGTCAATGGTGTGCTAAGATGGACGATTTCGATGTGCTCCAGAATACACATACACCTGTGTACTATTGTACGGTTGGCGAATTCTATTCAAAGAAAAACTCGGAAATGAAACCAAATGTGGATGGTGATTGCCCCTGCTTCGGCGAACCATACAAAGATGAGGACGAGGATTAGCAAATGACTTATGCATTTAAGGGTATGGTCTTCCAGGTAGTTGCAGGGATTTGTCTTTTTATTGCAACCATTCTTTTTATTCCCACGTTGGGCAAATCAATAAAAATATACCATAATATATATGACGAATTACTAACTTGGGCGGAAACCAGTTAGCCAAGTAGTATTTAATGGTAGTATCAAATAACATTATAGGAAAGAGGGGGAGAAATGAAAATCACACCCAGGGAAGCCTTGTTATTGGGCATTTGGGGGGAAATCGCAGACGTAAAGGGTATAAATGTTTGGGCGATTAAGGAAGGCCTAATTGATGAGGACGCGGAAATAGAGATAACCGCAGAACAGATTAAATATTGGCTGGTATCATAAATAAAGAGTAAGGGGAGGTACAGTAATGGAATACACTAAGGGAAAATGGGGACGAGGTGGCTTAGGCGATGAGCCATTTGCGAGGTCGCTTTTATCAATCTATCAGGAAGATGGGCGTAGAATAGCCGAGGTAAGCCGTGAAGGTTTTATGCGTCTTGAAGAAGCAGAAGCCAACGCCCAACTCATAGCAACGGCACCAAGAATGTATGAGGCATTGGTAAAGGTCCGGGAAGATATAAACTGGATGCTGAATAATCGCAAGTTCCTTAATCCTAATGTATTTGACTATCTTGATGAAGCGACTGAACAGGCGGAGGGTAAATGATAATACGCCAATGCGCCTGGTGCAAGAAGTTTCTCGGTATCAGGTTTTCTATCAGGCAATGGGGGACTACACACGGTATATGTAAGAAAGACGCTGAAAAGATGAGGGTAATAAAATGAACAGCTACGACATAATAAAGAAGTTTGACAATATAGTGCGCTTGCGCCACTGCGTAGTCTATCACCCGGTAATGAACGTAAAGGATTACGCCTGCATGAAATACCTTGACGGGAACAGGTACGGCTCACGGAGTGCGTTATTGCCAGTCTATCACTATTTAAGGCCGTGCGTGAATTGAGATGAGAATAGCGTTAATTGTAATCGGTTGCTTCCTTGTGGGAATGGGTATCGGTGTTGGTGGCTCTCCCGTTGATTGTAGTGCGCCTGATAACCTTGACTACTTGATAGCCCAGATGGAAGTAGCAAGGGAAACCCACCAGAGCATCGTAGACAATCCCGAACGGTGGACTAATTGGGTAAAAGCTGGTGTAGACCACAGGGTATGGGTAGAAACTTATGAGGATATTTTAGAAATACTGCGGAATTTGCGCTAAAACTGCCCCGTAGGGCTTGACAATAGATTAAAAATACTTTAGAATTAAGGTGAGGGATATAAAATGAACTTCCGCAAAGACTTATGCAGAGCAGTATATAAAACCCTGATAACGGAGAAACTTGAGCCACTGGTTGACCATTTCTTACTATCATTCCTTAAAACAGAAGAACCCGAACTATACGAGGCATATTGC
>SDBU01001172.1_pt1 | contig 38257 bp, 37 predicted proteins | sample 2277071 | NCBI WGS metagenome assembly SDBU01 (sample SAMN10397929, study PRJNA504765) | marine sediment metagenome | isolation source: marine sediment core GS08_GC12, 126 cmbsf | place: Arctic Ocean: Gakkel Ridge, Loki's castle | collected 2008 | reverse complement strand
TATCTTTGGGAATGGTTTTGGTTAATTCTAAAAAACGGTCAGCCAAAGTAGACTTTCCGTGATCAATGTGGGCGATGATAACAAAGTTTCTGATTTTAGTTTGATTCATTTTTTTTAAATTAGATCTTTATCTTCTCCTTTGGACTTGAAGGCGGCGGCAATACAATCTGCGGAATCACGATCTGCTTCTACAATATCATCTTCTGATGCTGTACAATAACCTCCTAGGGCATCTTTAGATCGAAAATTAATACAATCTTTACAAATTGGCATTTTACCTCCCAAAATATTATTCCTGCTGAGATTGTTTGGAATCGATTTATTGATCAATGGAAACATCAGCTGGGGGTGCGACCTTCTTTTTGAAAACTTTAAAAAATGAAGAAAATTCATCACATTTCAGAAAATATGTTAAAGCAATATAAATTCCAAAACTAACTATCAATACCCCAAAGGTTTTAACAAAAACGCCAAAAAACGTCTGCATATCAACATAAGAACCGACGATATTTTTAGTTATTTGGGCTATTATACCTATAATAATACCACAACCTATGTATTTTAAGATAGCTAAGGTCAACGAAGAACCATTTAGGTTGCCTAATTTTTTCTTTAGAATCATCGCCAATATGGCTACATTTAAAATAGCACCCAAACTAACGGCTAAAGATATACCAACTGATTTTAAGGGTGTGTTGATTGAAAAACCTAAAATCTGAATTTGACCAATTTCTAATTTTGCTAAAATAAAGCTCAAAATAATAGTAAAAGCTGCCGATATTAAAGATATTATCGCCGGTGTTTTGGTGTCCTCGTAAGCATAGAAAGCCCGTGCCAACAATTGGATTAAACTGGCTGCCCAAACTCCCACAGCAAATGCGGCTAAATTATTTGCCGTATTTAGGGTCGCTTCCCAACCATAGTGACCTGTTCCCAAAATCAATCGGACAATCTCTACTCTCAACAGAATTAACAAAATTGAAGCTGGAATAATAAAATATAATATTTGTTTTATAGCCACCTCAAAAGCTGATAAAAACTTTTTTTTGTCTTTATCGGCAGCAAAATCAGCCAAGAATGGAAAAACCGCAATGGCAAAAGAAGCCCCAAAAACTACTGAAAAGAAAGTCTGAATATCATTGGCAAAATTAAAATATGTTACATGGCCAACCCAAAGTGAAGATAAGAATGTGGCAAAAATTAAAATAAATTGATTAGCTCCTAAACCAACAACCCTGGGAATCATTAATTTACCAATTTTTTTAACTGCATAATGTTTATAATCCAAAGCCGCCCGCCAACTAAAACCCAACTTTCTGACCGTTGGAATCTGGATTGCCATATGCAAAAATGCGCCCGCTACTACTCCTAAAACCACTCCATAAACAGAGTATTTGTCTGCCAAAAATATTGTTGCCAAAATAATTGAACAATTATACACGATAGGGGTTAAACTATAAATCAAAAAACGCTTAAAGCAATTCAAGACACCGCCTAAAATATAACTAATACCAAAGAATACTGGGGTCAGCAATAATATCCTCGCTAATTGGACGGTTTGGATTTTCTGAGCCGGATCAAAGCCCGGAACAAGTGACGGCATAATATAGGGCATAAAAATAGCCAACAAACCACAAACTAAAATTAATGCCAAAATAGCGATATTAATAACAGAATTGGCTATATACCAAGCAGTCTTATCCTTTTTTCTTCGAATATAACTAGCAAAAACTGGGATAAAGGCTGAGGAGATCGCGCCTAAAATTAATAAATTAAAAATTAGGTCAGGGATTCTAAAAGCGGCCAAATAGGTATCTAAATCTGAGGGGGTAATTTTTTGAGCTAAAAATCTATTCCTAAAAAGACCTAAAATATTTGAAACCACTAGCGTGGCCATTAAAATTAAACTTGCCCCTTTGATAGAATTTTTCCGTAAAAAAAGAGAACTTAAAAATTTAATCACCACTTTTTCCCTTTACTTTTTGATCCCGATCTTTCCTTTTCTATTTCTATTTAGTAGATCGTGGTCCCGATTTTCCAATCGGGATTTTTGTCTTTCTGACTATCTTTCTGATTTTCTTTTTAGTTTTAGAAGGGAATAGTTTATCTAATCCTTCTTCTTCAACCGTTTCTTTTTCCATTAAAGTCTTAGCTAATTTTTGCCATACCTTTTTATGTTTTGTTAAAATATTCTGGGCTTTTTTCTCTGATTTTTTAATAATCTCAAAAACTTCATCATCAATTATCGCCGCTATTTTTTCAGAATAAGTTTTGTGCTCTGTTAATTCTTTACCTAAAAAAGTTAACTCTTCTTTTTCACCAAAAGTAGTAGGGCCTAATTTTTCGCTCATTCCAAAATCAGTCACCATTTTTCGGGCGATTTTGGTGGCTCGTCTTAAATCGTTTTCAGCGCCAGTGGTCATCTCGCCAAATTGTAATTTCTCGGCGACCCGACCGCCAAGCAAAGTAGCAATCTCATCTTCAAATTTACTTTTAGAGCAAAGCCTGGAATCTTCATCAGGAATATTCCAAGTATAACCTAAAGCAATTCCCCTGGAAATAATTGAAACCTTGTGAACTGGATCAGCATGGGGTAAAAATTTCGCCGCCACTGTGTGACCGGCTTCATGAAAGGCACAGATTTGCCTATCTCTTTTGGATAAAATGCGGGATTTCCTCTCTGGACCCAATAAGACTTTTTCAATCGCATCATTTAATTCTTTCATATCTATTGTAGATTTATTGCGCCTAGCAGCTAAAATCGCTCCCTCATTGGCTAAATTTTTTAAATCAGCGCCAGAAAAACCAACGGTGCTTTTGGCAATTTTTTCTAAATTAACTTTCTCGGTGAGCGGCTTATTTTTAACATGAATTCCCAAAATAGCTTCTCTTTCTTTTATATCAGGTAAATCTAAAACTACTCGACGATCGAATCTGCCCGGTCTTAGCAAAGCCGGATCTAAAACATCGGGTCTATTTGTTGCCGCCATAATAATTACATTGGTATTAGTCTCAAAACCATCCATTTCTGCCAAAATTTGATTTAGGGTTTGTTCTCTTTCATCATGACTGCCGCCCAAACCAGCCCCCCTTAATCTACCAATGGCATCTAATTCATCAATAAAAATAATCGCTGGCGCATTTCTTTTGGCTTTTTCAAACAAATCCCTCACTCGAGAGGCGCCCACACCAACAAACATTTCCACAAATTCAGAAGCTGCGATAGAGAAAAATGGAACTTTAGCCTCTCCGGCCACAGCTTTAGCTAACAAAGTTTTTCCAGTTCCAGGCGGTCCAACCAGCAAAACTCCCTTGGGAATTTCAGCCCCTAATCGTTTAAATTTTTGAGGACTTTTCAAAAATTCCACCACCTCCAGCAATTCCTGTTTTGGTTCTAATAGACCAGCCACATCTTTAAATTTTACTTTTGATTGTCCGACGCCCACCAAACGCGCTTTACTTCGCCCAAAAGACATAGCCTTGCTATTGCCTGATTGGGCAGATCTCATCATAAAATAAATAAATCCGGCAATCAAAAGCACTGGCAATACGCCAGATAAAATCGCAATCCATATCCCACTTTTTTGATTATCTTTTACTTCTATTTCAACATCTTCTAAATTTATCCCCTCAGCCTGAAGAATCTCGGAAAATGGAGCTTGTTCTTCCTTTATTGATTTTTGCTTTTCGCCAGATTTGAGCTCAATGTCAAGACTCTGACCTTCTACTGAAATCTTTTTGATTTCGTCATTTTTAATCTCTTTGATGACCTGATTTAAGGGCACTTGAGGAATATCATCAGGACGAGCGGAAAATATATTATAAATTACAAAAATTAACAAAACAAATATAATTAGATATAAAAATGTTTTACCTGAACATCTCCAAACTTTCATCACTTTCATTATTTCTTCTCCTCTATTTTAGATTAAGTGGCTGGGGTGGGATTCGAACCCACAACCTACAGCTTATGAGTCTGCCGCTCTGCCATTGAGCTACCCAGCCATACATTATAAATCCGAATATCGAAATCCGAAATCCGAAACAATATCAAATAATTAAAATTCAAATGATCAAAACGTGTTTTAAATTTTAAAAATTAGAAATTAGAATTTGTTTCGAGATTCGTGCTTCGAATTTTATTAAATAGCGGGGCCTGGATTTGCACCAGGGTCTACTGCTTATGAGACAGTCGAGGTACTACTCCTCCACCCCGCAACGTTATTTGATAATCTCTTTCTCAATATATTTTTTATTTTTTAAAGATTTCAGATATTTTTCTCGTCTTATTGCCTTCAATCTTGTTATATGTTCCTCTTTATAGATCAATCGCCAGGGCCCTCTTAATTTCGTTGCCCTTGATCTGCCTTGACTATGTCTTGTCAGTCTATCTTTTAAATTTTTAGTCTGACCGATATATAACTTGCCTGTTTTTTTTGCTTTTTAAAATATAAATGTAATAACTCATTAGATACTCTTCATTCTTGATATGGATCTGGATTTGCACCAGGGTCTTCCCGATTATGATCGGGACGAGGTACTACTCCTCCACCCCGCAACGTTATTTGAAGAAAAATTCCCACCATTTTGAATAATTTGGTTTTGAAACAAGGCTATTTTTCTTTTTTGTATTTTCGGCTTTTTCTTTTTCTTCCTGTTCTTCCTCTTCTTGGCTCTTAGGGACAACGAAAACTTTTTCGCCTTCTTTTTGATAGCCCAATTTTAAACGTGCCTCTTGTTCTTTATAGCTGGTGCTTTGATAATACTCAATTAGATTTTCTAATCTTTTATTCTCTTCTTGCAGCTGCTTAGTTTCTTCTGCAGATTTAGCAATTTCCTGATTTATTCCATAATTCTGCCAAACGGTTTTTCCCAAAAGAAATAAAATATAAATGATTATCAGAAAAAATGGCAAAATCTTGAGTTTCCCTAAAAAATCTGTTTTTGGCTTTCTTTTTTGAGCCAAATTGCCCTCGCTTTTTTCTAATGTATCACAAATTCTAATATAACACAATCTAAAAATAAAATCAATCCGCCTAATCGGAGGATTGATTTTAAAATTTTAAATCTTCCTGATTTTTAAGCCTATGATTTTAGACTATTTTCTTTTTCTGGTCTTAGTTTTTGATTCTTTCCAGCTGACGTACCAATAATATACCCAAAAGACAACCACTAAAACTGCCAAAGCAATTCCGATTATCAGGGGCCAATTGGTTGGCACTTCCTCTTCTTCTGCTTCCTCACCTTTGACTTCTCCTGGTTCTTCTTCTGGAGCCTCCTCAATTTCTTTAACAGGCTCTTTTTCAACTACTGCTGCGGCGATTTGAGGTTGTACAACTTGAGGTCTTCTTATGATAACTTCGGGCGCGATGATAATGATAGGTGGAGTAGCTGAAATTTTAGCAACCGAAGATTCATTGCCAGCTTTATCTACAGCTGTTATTTGATAATAGTAAGTTTTGCCACCAATAACATCTACATCTTGGTATTCTGTCAAAGTTGTTTCGCCGATCCTTGAATAATCACTGCCACTTTTATAAATATTAAAATGATCAAAATCTAAATCTAAAACCGCATCCCAGCTCAAATAAACAAAACCTTCGCCAGTTGTTACTCGGAGCTTTTGGGGAACTCCTGGTGGCGTGTTATCCAAATCTACCATTAAAGAACTATTAGTGACCGGGGGAGAGTTAATTTCATCATCAGCTGTGACTTGAATAACAACATTATTGGCATCTGTTAAATTATTACTATTAGAAATTGTATAAGTAATTGTATAAGTATTATTATTGTTAACTACTGTTTCATAGCCCGAAGCGTATTGATCATCAAGTAAAGAAAAATCCGCGGTAACCTGATAATTATTCTGATTTAAAGTAGCTGTAATAATAACGGTATTTCCATTTTTGTAAATTGCTTTATTGGACATAACCAAAATAAAATTAGGCGTTTGGGAATTTATTGCCTTGGGTGTACCCTTCTCAATAGTACTCGCAGCATCAAAATTTACTGCTTTATTAGCAGTATGCCAATTAGCAACTAAAGTGCCGTCTCCATGAGTAGAATTTCTCTCCATCGAATATTTTTCAGTTGAAGTATTAATTCCCGCCAAAGGATTCCCTCCACCGCCTGCTGTATCAATTAAGTTTGTGGGGTCAGAATAATCTCCTTGATAAATTTTTATCTGAAGATTAGTATCGCTTAAATCAACGGCCGTATTCCAAATATCAGGCTCAATATCTAATTGTGAATCTCCGCCAGCATAACTGTTACCATTAGCAATCAAAAAGCGGCTATGGGATAAGATAGATTCGCCAGCGGGGATAGTTAACATTAATTGCTCTGTGCCAGCTGAAATTTTAGTAATTTGCCAACCATCCAATGGAATATCATTATCGGTTCTATTTTTAAACTCAATCCACTCATCTGCTGTGGAGACTGAAGAACCCATCCACATTAATTCATTAATTATTACATCGCCGGGATTAATAATAATCGGAAGTGAAGAAGGGATTTCTTGAGGCTGGGGATCGACCGAATTTTTAGGTCGTTCTGAATTTTGAGGCTGGACCCCTTTAACCTCAGGCAAACTCGGTTCAGGTACTACATCTTCAATAACTGGCAAATTAGCCTCTGAATCTTCATCTTCATCAATTCCTGCATCATCTTTAACATCCAAAATTTCTTCTTCTGTGCCTCCTGTTTTTTCTGCAGCAGAAGCGGTCTGCACTTTACCAAAGGAAAACTGCCAAATTAAACCTGTGACCGTTAAAATGATTAAAACTTTTTTTACTTTGCTCAACACATTACCTCCTACTTGCCCGCCTAAATTCGCAGCTCGAGTCGTGAACGAATAGTTCCCAAAAGGCGAGAGCTAAGATTTGGCGGGTAGAATTATTTATTAATTAAAAACCACAAATCAATAAAAACACCCTATCTAAAAAGGCTGTTTGGACTGATTTGTGGTTGGTCTCACTAATAGCTACCCATAATTCCAAGTGACCGGATACAGAACCATAGGTTACAGCTTTACCACTTTATTGTGAATGGCGCCCTAAGACTCAAAGTCCTAAGACACAAAAAGGAGAGTCGCCCCTCCAGAATTCTCTAATCCCTATTCTATATGAATAAAATCCTATGTCAACTACCACTTATCCACAACGTAAAATTCGCTCTGCTCATCACATTGCACGCAGCTTGCGCCATAATTTTACTAATTTTTTTCTTCTTCCTTTATCCTCAAAAACAAATACGCCAGAGGCAATAATAAATGAATAAACTAAAGGCAAAATAATATTATTCCCCATTTCGCCAAGTACAGCTCCCGAAACTTGCTCATCTTTTACTCCTAAAACTCGGCCTTTTGAGCTAAAGCCAACAACAAAATCAGCAGTTTGAATATGTAAACCCTGATACTCATTCCCCACATTTTCCATTGTGACTATAAAATCAAAAACAGCGGTGGATTTGGCAGCCACAGGACCGATTTCTCTTTCATCGGGATTTTTTAAATTAGCAATTGTATCATCCAGCAAAACTGTGCCAAATCTTTTAACCTGCAACCTCAAAACATTAGCTAATGGTGTGTCGCCAATTATGGAGCTAGTCCTGAAAGCAAACATTTGCTCTGTATCTGAATTATTAATCACCGTGATTGATTCCTGAAAAGAATCTGTGGGGGCTATATTAGTAACAGAAAACAAAGGCCCGGGTTTTCCAGGATAATCAATTTCCAAATCAGAGCTGCTAGCCGAAGCTTGGCCAACAAATAAAGATAAACTAAATATTACCACTACTATCCATAAACCGACGATATATTTTTTCAATATAATCCTTCCCCCACTCCTTTTGATAAATCCTATAGTCATGAACCGGGTGTTGGACTTGAATTATCTATAAAACTGCCTGTACCTTTGGGGTTTCTTTCCCAAGAATGCCCTTCTAATTCTGAAGAATAACTCATTTGATCTACGAGGTTGTTAGAAGAATCTTTTAAAATAACCGAATCTGCATCATTATTTAATCCTGAGCCAATATTCTGTCCTAATTGAATTGTTGTCATTGAGCCGGGAATAATCCCCCACAAAACCCAAGTACTTGCATCATGAGAAATTAAAGCAAAACCACCCGCTGGGATTGAAATATTGGCATGGATAGTTTTTGCTGGACCTACTGCATCAGAAATAGTCCAATTTTTTAAATTAACAGCCGTGGTTTCTAAATTATATAGCTCCACCCATTCATTTTTGCCTTCTATGCCATGCGCCCCATCTACATCATAATAAACTTCATTAATTACTACTCTGGGAGTAGTGGGCCAGATGCCGGCTTGGAAAGTATTGCCAGCTACTGTAACCTGATCTATAAAATAGGAATTAGTGGCAAGGGTGGCTAAGAATAAAACTGAAAAAAGAATGAAAAGGCTTTTTAAAATTTGGCGTCCCGATTGCAATCGGGATTTCGCTTTGCTCAACATTATTTTCCTTTCTTGGCTAATTTGAGTTTGTTCTCTTTTTTCTTAGCCAATTCTTTTTTAATGTTTAATATTTCATCGTAAATAATGATTATGGCTGGAATAATAACCAAAATAATCAATCCCGGAAGAGTTTTAACAAATGCAACTGGATATCCCAAATATGGAATTGCGAATTTGGCTTTGCCCACCACCCAATCTTTGGGGATTAGCTGTCCATCTGGTGTTCCATTAGCATCGCCTTGAGTTTGAAAATAAGTAATGTCGTCTTCTTCTATAACATCAACTATTCGATGAGTGGTGGTTTCTTCTAAGCTTGCGGAAGTTCGAAAAGTGATAATGTCTCCTATTTTGTAATTATCTTGTGCTTTTACAAAAACCACGCTACCCATTTTAATTGCTGGTTCCATTGAGCCCGATTGCACGGTCAACAATCTAACTCCACCAACTGAAAATCTTGAAAGGATGGCAGAAATAGCAAAGATTATCACCAGGGCATATATAATATAGGTAATAATTTGCCAATAATTTACTTTTTTCCAATTAATTTCTTTTGTTTTCATTTTTTTATTTTTAAAAATTCAATCAGGCCGCCCAAAATTGAGCAGCCTTCAAAGTCTTCAAAATACTATTGCGACCAACCAGGATTATTTGTCTGAGTAGCATCAAAGACAAAATCAGCAGTTGCTGTAGCGCTTTGGTATGCATTTCCCGTTGAGGAATGGAGTTGGAATTCCATGTAGTATACGTGAGTATTGTTTACCCCTAAGCTTGTCGAAATAATCCCCGAGGTGCTGGTGGAATCAACCATTAAGTTCTTTAGCTGGCCCTGATAAACAATTGGCCAAGAACCAGGATTAGGAGTTCCAGCGTGGGTGTGTCTCACAATAACATTAATTTTGTTATAGTAGTTTACTACAGATTCGGATACTTTGCTGTCATAGAATCGGTATTTGACCGCTAAAGTAGAAACCGGAGTATTCTGGTTATAAATTTGATACTCGCAAGGAGCTGTCCATACACCAGGCGCCATATTGCTAAAAGTTTGCGGAGAAGAACAAGCGCCGCGAATATCAATATCCACTTTACCTGCGGTGAAAGTATTACCAGCCACTGTTTCTTGATCGGTAAAGTAAGCGCCGGTTGCACCAACTGCCAGGGCTGCTACTAAAGCGATCATCACTAAGCTTTTTGTAATTCTTGTCATTTTTAATTCCTTTAGTTTTAATTTTTATTTATCGACCTTTTTTATAATTTATATCCTTATATATAAATTTAACCACTCCCTCCAAGAATGGTCCTTTGATTCTATAATAAAAAAAAGTGGAGAATTGTCAACCACTACTTATCCACAGCTTAAAAATCCCCACTTAATTAGACCAAAAATACTTCTTGGACAAACATTTTTCTTAAATTTACAGAAGTATCAACAAAGAAAGATTTAAATTTTTCAAAAAACTTATCCCAAAAAACAGAACTATCTAATCCTTGACTTTGGAGTGCTTTTTTTAAATATTCTGAATCCCAAGATAAATTGCTATTTTCTGATTTTTGGGAAGCGACTTTTTGACCATCTTTAGCTCCGAACATCTGAACCACCATAGTGGTAGCAGAACCTGAAAATTCACCGGATACGATAGCTATACCAATTTCAGTAAAGTCAGGGTCTAAAATATTGGCGCGATGAGAAGGAGAAGCCATCCAGGCAGAAAAAACAGCATTAGAATCTGAAAAATCAATCGCCAAGTTTTCACCAGCGGTTTTATAATTATACCCCGCTTGCTTGAACCAGTGCCAGGAATTTAAACCTTGAGGTGAAGTGTGGGCAAAATAATCTTTGGCTAACATATCTTGGGCTTTTAGGGCAGCGGCTTGAACCAATTGAGAATTTGAAGCTAATGGCGCCAAACCGTTTTGAGCGCGAGCGGAATTAGTTAAACTTAAAACAGCCCCGGTAGAAACCGCAGCTTTAGCTGTTTGCGGTGTGAAAGATAAAAATAGAACAAGGATAAGACCTGTTAAAATAATTTTTGATTTTTTCCCGACTCGATGTCGAGATCCCGACATCCTAGCATATCTCACAATAGGAAATGTCGGGAGAGTTTTGATTTTTGAACTTTTTTTCATTTCCCCTGACTTGGATCGGTTTGTCCCGGCAGGGTATTTTCCAGATTATACCATTATAGCAAAAAAAAATTCGTTTGTCAAGTCGCGAGCCAATTTTCTTGGCTCGCAACGCAGACCCCGCACCTGCGCCCTTCACGAGCGCGAACCCGGAAGATTCCGGCGTGAAGTAAGCATGGTGCTGGGGTCAAGTTTCTACTTTTTTTATTTTCCACAGGTTGTACACTTGATTGATCTTCATTTTGCAAGTAAGATGCAATTGGAAATGGTTTGCAGAAATCCACAGTTTCTGTGGATAAACTATGGAAATAAAAGGAGGATTAGGTGGCGGAAACTGAAAAATGGCAAAAACTAACCAGCCAAAGAACTCAAATTTTAGAATTTATGCAAACAGCCAATAATCACCCAACTGCCGAAGATATCTATCAAAAACTCAGACCTGTTATTCCCCGATTAAGTCTTTCTACTATATATAGGAATTTAAAGAGCTTAGAACTCGAAAAAGTTGTCACATCAATTAAAACTTCGGATAAAAAAATCCATTATGAAGCCAAAGGCCCAGATCACGCCCATTTTTTCTGCCAAAAATGTGGCCAGCTTTTCCAACTGCCCTTAATCGAACTAATTGATATCAAAAACCGCCTCAAAGCCAAAGGCTATAAAACCAAAAAAATCAATTTCGTCATCGAAGGCATTTGCCCCGACTGTTCTAAAAAAGAATTTTAGCCAGATATTTTCTTATTTTATAAGAATCGCAATGTTTTAATAAACCTAAATAGGAAGGCAAATTTTCGGAATTGATTCTTTTAAACACCCTTCTTTTAGTTTTAGTTCTTAAAACTCGATAATGAGGCAAAACTACATAACCCAAAAAATCAATTCCTTGTCTTAATTTTCTAATAACAATCTTTTCAGAATGAAAAGTTAGCTTCAGGTTGTTTTTGAGGAAATTTTCAATTTGACCAATCAGACCTTCTAAATATTCACGACTACTGTTTAAAATAACAAAATCATCGCAATAGCGAAGATAGTATTTAATTCGAAGCTTATGTTTTACAAATTGATCCAATTTGTTGAGATAAATATTAGCAAAAATCTGACTAGTTAAATTTCCGATCGGCAAACCACATTTAGCTCTCTCTCTCTCTCTGGACAGTTTTATCCACAGAAAAACTTTGGATTATTTCCCAAATCAGCTTCAAGGCATCGGGGCCTTGAATCTTCTCCTGAATTTGTTCAAACAAAATCTGGTGATCCACTGAATCAAAGAATTTTTTGATATCACATTTTAAAGCCCAACTAGCTTGAGTGTGGTTTTGGCTAACCTTTCGTGCGAATAGTCCTAAACGATTAACTGCTTTATGAGTACCTTTGTTTAACCTGCAAGAATAAGAATCATAAACAAAACTCTTATCAAAAATAGGATACAAAATTCGATAAACTGCATGGTGGACAATTCTATCTCGAACATAAGCCTTGTGAATATGCCTTGGTTTTGGATCTGAGATATTAAATGAAGTATAATCAGAGTGACGATAAGTTTTGTTTTTTAGTTCATTGTGCAGTTCAAATAAATTATCTTCTAAATACTGTTCAAATTCTTGAACATCTAATTTTTTGCGCTTTCCGCGTCTAAATTCTTTCCAGCTTTTAAATAAATTTTCTAAACTAATAATTTTAGAAAAAGAGTTATCCATGCAAAATGAAATTCCTTTATTCCAAAAAATATATGAATTTTACAAATTATTTTATCAATATATTGATCATTTTCCTAAAAAATCCAGACCAGTTTTAGGACAAAAAATTGAGCAGACCATTTTAGAACTTTTAGAATTAGTTTCTAAGGCAAGTTTTGCTGACAAAACAACTAAAACTAAAAATTTAGAAACTGCAAGCATAAAATTAGATTTTTTAAAAATTCTTTTCAGGCTCTGCTATGAACTTAAAATAGTTGATCAAAGAAAGTATATTCGGTTAGAAGAAAAACTACAAGAAATTGGCAAGATGCTTGGCGGATGGCTTAGATCTATTAAAGCATAAATCCCGACAAATAATCGGGATTATGCCAGACACTACCTCGGGAAGCCGAGCCAAAGTTCGGATTGGCATTGTCATTCCAGTTGTCGTTGAGGTAGGGCCTATCATCATTGAGGTTGAGGTACGGCACGTTGCTGTTCTCGGAAACAGAACCGGCTTTTATTTGCTGATTTTCGTCTAATTCTACAAGGATTCTTCGAAAAATATCAAAGTCTCCTCTGAAGTTCCTCTAAGGAACATTGTTTTTAAGTGAGCATCCGTCAATAGACGGAACCTCAACATAAAAATCAGCAAGGAGTGTCTAATCATCTTTTGCAATAAGAGCCAGCCGTAGCCGACTTCAAGTTTAGCTAAAAGATGTTAGGATTTCACCTTTCCGAAGCCATGACCGCAGAAATGGCTACTTTCATTTTTATAATACATAAAATCCAAAAAATTTCAAAAAAAGAGACGGAACTCAGCCGTGAACGAATCACGATGAATTCCGTCTCAAACGGAAACCTCGGCGGAAAAGACCAAGAAACCAAAAGGTTCCAAGAGTCTAACCGCCCAAGGGTCAGACACTCCCTCGGGAAGCCGAGCCAAAGCGCGGATAGGCATCGTCATACCAGCGGCCGCGGAGGCAGGGCCTATCATCATTGAGGTAGAGGTACGGCACGAAGCTGCTCTCGGAAACAGAACCGGGAAAGTCCATGTAACAGTCCTGTAGAAGGGGTGTTCCTTCATATAAGAAGACTGTTAGACCTTCCTTGACCACACAGCCCTGCTCGAGCTGATGGAAGTGCTCGCGGCACCAGCGAGGTGCTTTGTTTCGGTACTTCGACCCCCACTGGCCCTGGATGACCAGAATCTGATCAGTTGGCGTCGCTACGCCCTGATAGTTCGTACATTTATCAGGATCGATATGACACTCGACGCCGCCAGCTTTGGCAAGAAATTCGCCAGAGAGGCTGAAATCAACCAAGGCAGGTTTGTCCAGGCCAATGGCAACCAGTTCGGATCGCCAGCTGGAACTTGCGACTGCAGCTTCTGCTTGCTCGCGGTATTCGGCTTCTGTTCGACCCACTTGTTTGTGGGCTCCAACTTCGATCAGTCGGGCTATCTGGCTTTCGAACACCTCATCCAGATTTGCTGGAGGCTCCGATAAAGCACCAACCAATTCACCACGAACTGCTTGCAAGACCCGCCGAGCACACTCTTCGTCTTCTTGGATCCTATTCAGATCCTCGGCTGTAAATCCGACTTTCCGAAGCGTTATCAACATCTCATGAGTCTCTCCAACATCGAAACCGACTTGGCTCACGCGTGACATCGCGCGCACCTCCTTGCGTTTTTTGGCCGCCGCCAGTTTTTCTCGCCTTAAGGCGAGATTGTGTAGGTACGAATTCGAGGCTATGCTCGAATATATACTAATATAGCATATTGAAAAAGGAATGTCAAGTTCTTTGGACCTACTTTAGTAATTTATTAAACTATTTGGATTTTAGATTTTGTTTAGGATTTAGTGCTTAGGATTTAGAATTTAAGTTATTATATGTTAAAATAAAAAAGCTATGCCAAAAACTTTGTATTTAGGCAGGCAAGGAGGGGTGATGCGGAAAATTAAATATTTTATAATCGGAATATTTCTATCTTTGGTTTTTATTTTGCCTCAATCAACTCATGGACAGCAAATTGAGAAGATTGAAAGTTTTGATGTTAAAATCACAGTTGAAAAATCAGCCCAATTTCAAGTTCTAGAAACGATTCAATATCTGTTCCCTTCTCCGCGCCACGGCATTTATCGTTTTATTCCTATTATTTATAAAGATAGTAAAGGCAAAAAATTCAAGCTCAACTTGGAGATCTCAAAAATTTATGACAAAGAGGGGAGAGCTATCCCCTATTCAACCTCGCGCGAGGGAGATTTTTTAGAAATTAAAATTGGCGATCCAGAAAAGACAATCTCGGGCTCGCATCAGTACAATCTTGAATATTCGGTTTTAGGCGCGATTAACTATTTTGATGGCTGGGATGAACTCTACTGGAATGCCACTGGCACTGAATGGGAAGTGCCGGTTGAAAAAGTTACCGCTCAGGTGACTTTGCCAAGCGAGGTTTCTGCCGACAGCTTGAAAGCTAAATGTTATACAGGACGAGCTGGATCTACAGCTGAAAATTGCCAATCTGATATTTCGGGTAACACTATTTTCTTTTCAGCCGAAGATTTTTTAACAATTGTGGTGGACTGGAACAAAAACGTAGTTGATGTTGTTGAAAGAGACTATGTTTTCACGGGCATTGAATCGGGCTGGTTTTTCCTGATTCCTTTAGTTGCGCTTGGGGTATTGTTTTGGCTTTATCGAAAATTTGGTCGCGATCCAAAAAAAATCACCACTATTGCCCCAGAATTTGAACCGCCAAAAGGATTAACAACTGCTGAGATGGGCACTATTTTAGATGAAAGAGCCCAACCCAAAGACTTAACTGCCGATATTATAAACTGGGCAGTGAATGGCTATATCAAAATTCGCGAAGGAAAAGGTGGAATTTTAGGAGGCAAAGACTACACTTTAATTAAATTAAAAGAACTTCCACCTGATGCTAAAGAATACGAAAAACTGTTTTTTGGAATAGTCTTTTCGTCTGGCAAGGAAGTAAAATTATCTGAGCTAAAGGCCAAATCAGGATTTTGTACCGGAATAACCCAAATGCCAAAAAATTTATATGAAGGATTGGTCAAACAAAAATATTTCCCAAAAAATCCCCAAAAGGTTAGAAATACTTATCTGGGAATTGGCATTGCTATAACTGTTATCGCTCCGATGATCGCTATTCCTTTAATGTCGTTTACTTTAGGTTTTGCTTTGTTTTTTTCAGGGATTATGACTATAATTTTTAGCTTTTCAATGCCCAGAAAAACCCTTAAAGGATCTGAGGCTTTGGGAAAAATTTTAGGCTTTAAAGAGTTTATAACGCGAGTGGAAAAATATCGGACTAAGTGGGTGGAAAAAGAAAATATTTTTATGGACTTTTTACCATATGCGATTTTATTTGGAGTGGGCACTAAATGGGCCCATACTTTTAAGAATATCTACAAAGAGCAGCCTGACTGGTATGAGGGCGATTGGACAACATTCAGCACTGTGGTTTTTGTCAGTAGCATAAGCAGTTTTAATTCAAGCTTTACAGCCACCTCTTTTGGCGCAGCCTCTGGCAGTTCTGGATTTTCAGGAGGCGGTGGATTTTCTGGCGGCGGATTTGGCGGCGGAGGCGGCGGCAGCTGGTAAAATCAAAGAACAATCAGCAAACAGCAATCAACAATCAGCAATTTTAAAAAGACCTCTAAAAACAGGTCTTTTTTATTTGGGCATGGCAGGGATCGAACCTGCGACCTGGCGCTTATAAGACGCCCGCTCTGCCACTGAGCTACATGCCCTTGAACAAAACTTTACTATAATTATACTCAAAATATGAAAAAAGGGCAAGAAAATTGGCTCGCGACTTGACAAAGGGAAAATTTTTTGCTATAATGGTATAATCTCAGAAAAATGAGAAAGATGGTCTCTTAAAGGAGGGGCCAATAGAAAAATCAAAACAAAAGAGGGAAAAAAATGAACTTAAAGTTAGATAGTTTAGCTCTTGGTAAAATTGCAGCCAAACCAAAGGCTATCAAGAATCAAGTACAAAAAATTAAATTAGACAAAGAAAAGTTCTTACCTATCTCGGGTGCTATCTCTTTAATCTGTATTATTTTAATCAGTCTTGGTGTTTATGCTCAAACTTATCAAAACAAGATTTATCCTGGTGTCAAAGTAGCTGGGATTAATTTAGGTGGAAAAACTAAAAACGAAGCTGAACAGGTTTTGGCTGAAAAAATTGAAGATCTTGAGGGTCAAAAAATCACCGCAGAAATTGCTGATAAAGAAGTTAAAACTGATTTAGCCAAAATGGGAATTGATCATGACGCCGCTGAATTAACTGAAAAAGCCTATCAGATTGGCCATACCAAAGACTGGATCTTAAACATTAAAGAATTAGCCAACTTAACTTATCAGCACAAAAATTTAGATCTAACCTATAATTTAAATCAAAAACAGTGGAATGCCTTTTTGGCACAATTAACCGAACAAATGGAACAAAAAGCTGACGATCCTCATTTTGAAATTCAGGAAAACCAAATTAAAATTATTTTAGGTCAACCGGGTATTACCATTGAAACTGAAAAATTAAAACAGGAAATTTTTGCCAAAGTTGAATCTGGTGAATTAGAAAAAATCACTGTACCTATTATAAAAACTCAGATTACTGTACCTAATGATCAGACAACGGCAATTATTGCCCAAGCGGAAAATTATACTCAGCCAATTTCCTTTACTTTTGAAGGCAGAACTTTCTGGGCGCAAAAAGAAAATATTTTAGATTGGTTGGTCTTGGATAGAGAAGGTGAAAATTTCAGAATTGAAATTTCTAATGATGCAATTTCTGGATTTGTTGCCGGCTTAGCTGGCAGAATCAATGTCAGGGCTAAAGATACACAAGTTATGCCATCAGGTCAGGTTATTTCTGAAGGTACTCCTGGTCAGGCTTTAAATAGTTCGGCTGCTATTGCTCAAATCAAACAAGCTTTGGCTGGCTCTGGCTCTAGACAAATTGCTTTGCAGGCTTCACCGGTTGAACCGGGAACTAAAACTATCTATCCTGCTGGAACTCCGGGCTTATTTGACGGCAAATATATTGAACTTGTGTTATCCAAACAAACTTTGTATGCTTTTGAAGGTACAAATTTAGTCAGCTCTTTTGCTATTTCTTCTGGACTTCCTGGCACCCCAACTCCTCAGGGAATATTTTCTATCTATTCAAAATCAAGATCGGTTTTGATGGCAGGTCCTGGATATTATTTACCTGGGGTGCAATGGGTTAACAGATTCTCGGGTCCCTATTCAATTCACGGAACTTACTGGCATAATAATTTCGGTCATCCAATGTCCCACGGTTGTGTAAACGCTACTAATGGCAATGCTGCCTTCATTTATGGCTGGGCACCGATTGGCACGCCGGTGTATGTCCACTACTAAAGCTCAAATGTCAAAGCTCAAAGTTCAAATGAATATTATAAAATAATTAAGGGAAAAAGGCGCGTCACAATCGGCGCGCTTTTTTTAAATTATGGCTTTAGTGCTTGACTTAATTAAAAAAATTTTCTATCATTACCATAAGACGTGCAACCTTAACAACTTAAAGGAGTGATGAAAAATGACAACATCAGCTTGGATTTGGTTGGCATTGGCCGACTTGAGCCTTTTAGGTCTCGCTATTTCGATAGCAAAAAGTCGCGGCGGATTTAATAAATGGATAATCGGATTCGGAGTGCTGTCAGCAAGTTTTGGAATCTTACTAGTCAACGAGGTGTCGCCAATCACAGGGGCAAAAATCGTTGGAGTGGTTCTGATTTTTGTCAGCTTGATTGTTTTATCACCAAATAATCAGCTATTCGAAACACTGACACCTCAGCAGAATCTGAAACCAAAGGAGTGATGAAAATGACGACATTACATCTGTTGATTATCATGCTCCCATGCAGTTGTGCTATTACCAGTCTTTGGATGTTTATTTTTGGCCTTGTGTTCTGGTTATACTCAAAGTTCAAAAAGAAAAGTCTCCGTCCAACCTTTGAGTGGGAAATTTGCGGACTTGGATTGATGGCGGTAGGATTTGCAGCATTATTCTTTATAATAGCGCCGATAAAAGCAACTCCATTTGTATCCTTAGGAATAGTCTTGATTATACCTGGAATGTTCCTCAGTGGATTTTTTGATGCTATTCGAGAACCCAAAAAACTATATAACACAGCCAAAAAGATGTTATGGATAATCACCGAATACCGACGACAGCCTTGAAGAATGGAATGGGGAATAATAGAAACTTATGGCAGGACCATATTACAAACTCGCTGATACAATCAGCACAATCTCTTTGGTCCTGCCTTTTTTTATTACATCGCTTGCAAGTGCCCGACCCCGGTCGGGAAGCCCCGCACCGGAAAATGGTGCGGGGTAGCGCCAAGCACGTAACAAGGTTCTTCCCAACGGTACGTCGGGGAGGTTCTTATTACAATTTTTCGCAGGCCCTCAATTTTGCCGAGCGTGCTTTGGGATTCTGCTCAATCTCTTTTTCGATTGGCAAAACAGGCTTTTTGGTTAAAATTTTAATTTGGGGTTTTTTGCCGCAAACGCATTTTGGAATTTTTGGAGGACATATACAGGGATTTTCTAATTTGCGGAAAGTCTTTTTAACAATTCTATCCTCTAAAGAATGAAAGGAAATTATCACTAATCTGCCGCCTTTATCTATTATATCAACCATATCTGGAATCGCTTTTTGTAAATTTTCTAATTCGTCGTTCACCGCCATTCTCAAGGCCCGAAAAATATTAGTGGCAAAATGTTTTTCGCGCGAATAACGCCATTTTGGCGGAGTGGCTGTTTTGATAATCTCAACTAATTGATCACAGGTTTTAATCGATTGCTTTTCTCTTTCTCTTATAATTTGCCTTGCAATTCTTCCGGCAAAAGGACTTTCTCCCAATTTTGTAAAAATCTCTCTTAAATCTCTCTCGGGCCAATTATTTACAATCTCTTTGGCAGTCAATTTTTGACTCTGGTCAAATCTCATATCCAGCCCAGCCTTGGCACCAAGACTAAATCCCCTATCAGCGGTTTCTAATTGATGAGTAGAAACACCTAAATCTAAAATTGCGCCGGAAACTTTTTCAATTTGCAGCCTTTTTAAAATTTCTTTAATATTAGCAAAATTATCATTTATACAAATTATACGATCGTGAAATTTGTATAAATTTTTCTTAGCAGCTTTAATTGCATCTTTATCCAAATCAATCCCGATAATTTTAATTTCGGATTTCGGGCTTCGGATTTCGGATTTCTCGAGCAAAGCTCGAGCGTGCCCTCCGCCGCCCAAAGTTCCATCAACAAAAACCCCATCTTTTTGAGGTTTTAAAAATTCAATCACTTCTTTTGGCATTACCGAAATATGAAAATTTTTCATTATTATTAGAACACAAAAAGATAAATTAGAAAGCCGAGGGCGATTACAATTGCTAAATACAAAAGCCAATTATTTCTAGGATCTCGACCGCCTTTGTCATCCACCTCTCTTATTTTTTCTTTTGTGTAATCACGATCTGAGACTGCCATAATCCTCCTTTTTTATTTCTCTTTTCTGGCAATAAAGAACCATTTAGTAGCTTCAATCAAAAGTAAATTAAATATTCCTAAAGCCAAAAGCAAAGACCAATCAAAAAGATTCAAAGCTTGGGTTTTTAATAATGTTTGGAAAATTGGGATGTACAAAGCAGCAACCAAAGCCATAAAACCAATAATCCAAGAAAGAACTAAAAACTTATTAGAAAAAGGGTTTATCTGCCAAAGATTTCTCCGCAGACTCTTACAAGAAAAAACATAAAACAAAGAATCTATTGCCAAACCGGCAAAAATCACAGATCTAATATGGGCGATTTCATAACCAGAATATTTTAAAAGCCAGAAAAACAAACCTAAAAGCAGCAAATCAGTAAAAATTCCGATAATAAATATTAGAGCTTTCATTTCACGAGTCAATAGGGGGACTTCATGACCCTGGGGTTTTTGCTTCATTAAATCTTTTTCTTTGGGTTCAAAAGCTAAAGCTATATTTGGCAGTCCGTCTTCAATCAGATTAACCCACAAAATCTGGGCAGCTAATATTGGTAAGGGCCAACCAAAAAGCAAACTTATTCCAATTAAAATTATTTCAGTGAAACTATCAGATAATAAATAAGTAATTACTTTTCTGATATTATCTAAAATTGCTCTTCCTTGCTCAATTGCTGCTACGATAATATTGAAATTATCATCCAACAAAACTAAATCAGAAACTTCTTTAGCCACCTGGGTGCCAGAACCTAAAGCGACGCCAACATCTGCTTTTTTCAGGGCCGGGGCATCGTTGATGCCGTCACCGGTCATTGCCACAACCTGGTCTTTTTCTTGCAAAGCTTCAACTATCTTTAGTTTTTGAGCCGGCTCAACTCGAGCATAAATTTCAATATCTCCAACGCGATCTTTTAATTCCGATTTTGTTAATTTAGCTAATTCGCTTCCTTCAATAATATTTTTTTCTTCGACAGCTATTCCAAGTTGCTGGGCTACGGCTTTAGCTGTTAATTTATGATCACCGGTGATAATAATAGGTTTAATACTAGCTTGCCGACAAAGCTTGATTGTATCCTTGGCTTCTTTTCTTAAAGGATCAGCTAAACTAATAAAGCCAACAAAGACCAAATTCGAAAGAACTGATTGTTGTTCTTGGGCTTTTGATTTTGTGATTAATTTTTGATCATTAGTTTTTTTATAAGCTGCGGCCACTAATCTTAAACCTTTAGCAGTTAACTTTTGGAGTTTTAGATTTAATTCGGTTAACTTTTCTTGAGATAATTTTTGCATTTTCCCATTTACTTCAATATACTGCGATTTTTTCAAAATCAATTCCGGGGCTCCCAAAATATAAAGAATATTTTGATTTTTTAAAGATTTATGCAAAGATGCTGAAAATTTATAAACTGGGCTAAAAGGAATTTCACCAATTTTTGGCTCTTTTTTTTCTATTTTTTCTTTTAAAAATCCGGTCTCGGCGCCAGCTAAAGTTAAGGCTTTGTCGGTCGGCCGGCCGCGTAAAAGCCAATTTTTTATTTCATATTTGGGATTTTCAATAATCGCTTCACTACGCAAAGTGGCAATTTTTAAAGCTAACCCAGGAGCCATTTTGTCATTACCATCAATTTTAGTCAACTGTCCACCTGAATTGCTTTCTAATTTTCCTGATTGGCAATAAACGCCGGCAACGCTCATTTTGCCCTCAGTCAAAGTACCAGTTTTATCAGCACAAATTACAGAAACAGACCCCAATGTTTCAGCCGAAACCAAACGTCTAACCAGACCTTTCTTTTTCAAAATCCGTTGCATACCCAAAGCCAAAATGACGGTCATCGCCACTGGCAAACCTTCTGGAATAGCGGCCACAGCCACAGCAATTGCGGTAATAAACATATCGACAAATTTTTCACCAGTTAGCATTCCTTCAATAAAAATCAAAAAAGCCAAAATCCCAATTATAATTCCGACGATTTTGCTAAAACGGGCTAATTTTTTCTGATAAGGAGTTTTTTCTTCTTTTGTCTTTTTGAGCATCTGAGCGACTTTACCAATTTCAGTTTTTAGACCGATTGCTGTTACCACTGCTTTTCCAAAACCAGATTCTACAATCGTGCCCATAAAAACCATGTTATCACGATCAGCTAAAGGAGTTTCGGCTTTTAAGGTTTTGGTGTGTTTTCTGGCTGGCAGCCATTCACCAGTCAAAGAAGATTCATTAACTTTTAAATCTTCATATTCAATCAACCTCGCATCAGCTGGGATTTTGTCGCCCGCTTTTAATAAAATAACATCGCCAGGAACTACATCTTGTTGCAAAATTTCTTTTTCATTGCCATTTCGAAGAACAATAGCCTTAATTTTTAAAACTTTTTTTAAGGCCTGCAAAGCCCTGGAAGCCTTATTTTCCTGAACAAAACCAACAATTGTATTCAAAAAAACAGCGGCAAAAATAACAATTGTATCAGTATAATCTTTTAAAATTAAAGTCACCAAACCGGCAATGACCAAAATATAAATTAAGGGACTCTGAAATTGGGCAAAAAATAATTTTATCCGAGGAATTGGTTTTTCCTCGGGCAGTTTGTTTCTCCCAAATTTTAATAATCGGCTTTTCGCCTCTTTTTTGCCCAAGCCATTTTTGTCAGTTTCTAATTCTTGAAAAATTTCCTTAATATTATCTGCCCAAAATTGTGACAATTTTTCCCCTTTGGAGTTTAAAATTTTTCTTTAAGTAATTGTTCTAATTTTATATTATCTGGGATAATCTCATAATCAATATTAAAAGCTTCCTAACTAAAAATAACCCAAATTCCCAAAGCAATCATCAAAATACCGATAGCCAAATTTAGAATCCGATAATTTCGTTCTTTCCATTTGGCTGCCTTTTCGATTGAAACAAAACCATAATAAATCAAAAAAGTAATAATAATCAAAGGCAAAATGAAAATAAAATTATAATATAATAGGTAGCCTAAAATTGATATTTTTGGTAAAGAAGATAAATAGCCTAAAGCAAAAAAATATGGGCCGCCAGTGCAAGGTAATTCAAAAACAGTAATTACTATTCCGGCTAAAAAGGCGCCGGGCAAACTGGTAACTTTAGATAAAATCTGAGCGGTTCTGGAATCTGCGGCGCAAACCCCTCCAACACAGACTTTTTTGATGGGCGGAAAAAAGAAATTTTTAATACTCCAAAGCCCCACTAAAATTGCAAAAATCCCGATTATAATATGAAAAATTTTAGCCCAGGCAAACAAACTCAAAAATGTTGCCAGCCCCAAACCAAGCAGAAAATAAGCCACAAAGAGACCGAGAGCAAAAACTAAACCAGTAGCCAAAACCTTCGATTTGTTGGCTGATACCATCAAAGCAGCAATTAAAATCAAAAGTACAGTAATGGCACATGGATTAATTGAATCAGCCAAAGCCGCCCCGGTAATAACTGGAAAAGTCGGGGCTAAAGTTTGGGCAGGCTGACAAGTAGAAGATGCAAAATTTATTAAAGACATATTTTCTCCTTTAAGATTATTTTGAAAAAGCTGCCTCAAAGACTTTTTTATTTTCATCCAAAAATTCTGGTTTCAAATTCTCAGAGATTACCTGCCAGATAATTTCTTTTTTAAAGGGCAAAAATCCTTTATCAATTGCGGCCGCTAACATAAAAATATTTGTAGAAATAGTTTTGCCGGTTAGTTTTTTGACTTTTTGAGTAGCATCTACCAATTCTAATTCTTTGGCAAATTTTTTAATATCATCTATGATTTTTTCAGAATCAATTTTTTCTTCATAAGGCCAGAAAATTTCAGAATCAGACAAAATTATAGTTTTGGATTTGTCCACCCAATAACAAGCTCTTTGAGCTTCAACTAAATCTAAAGATATGATTAAATCAGCATCCGCTCTCTTTACTTTTGGAGAATATATTTTTTGACCAAATCTAACATGAATTTGAACGCTCCCTCCTCTTTGGGCTAAACCATGTAATTCGGCTTGTTTGACTTTAAAATTTTCTTTTAAAGCTATTTTTGAAACTAAATTAGCTAAAGTAATGACGCCCTGGCCGCCATAGCCTGAGATAATCAAATTGAAATTTTGATCTGTTTTTGATGATTTTTTCTGCCAAAATTTTATTTTATTCAGCATTTTTCTCCTTTGATTTTAAACCTATAAAATCCGGCTCAATTTGTTTACAAACAGAACAACCCGTGCAAAGATTCGAATCTATAGAAAATTTTCCCTTTCTTTCGGAGATGGCCGGACAGCTAAAATCTCTTAATTGTTTCAACTTTGGGCTTTGTTTTTTAATCTCAAACTTAGGAAGCTTTTGTCCCTTTGCCTTCATTTTTCTTACTGTAACCAATCGACATTCCCCCTTTGCCACCACAACTGACACACCTTTTTTGTCATACATTTGGTTTATTTTTTTAATTGATTCAGCAAGATTATAAACATTAATCGTTTCAACAAAATCTGCGCCAGCGGCTTTGGCAATATCTTCGATTAAAATTTGCTTGGTTTTTTGACCTGCGCCGGTTACTCCTGTCCCAGGATGAGGCTGCTGACCGGTCATGGCTGTATAACGATTATCTAAAACAATGACCAAAATATCTGCTTTGTTGAAAACCATATTTAATAATGCAGGAATGCCGGCATGGAAAAAAGTGGAATCACCAATAAAAGCGATTGGTTTTTGAGGATTTGTCTTGGCAATTCCATGGGCAATTCCAGTACCTGCCCCCATTGAAACAACATAATCTAACATTTTGGTCGGCGGATATGCTCCCAGCATATAACAGCCAATGTCGCCGCCAAAAACTATATCTTTGCCCCCAAAGGGGGCCCCTTTGGAGCCCAGAGCCTTTTTAACTGCTGTAAATGTTGCTCGATGAGGACAACCAGGACACCAAAATGGAATTCTGGGAGGAATTTTTAGAGATTTAAATTTTTCTATATTTTCAGACAAAGCTCTGGAAACTTTTCGATTTAATATTTTAGCGATGGCAACTTCTATATCTTCTGGCCCATATTCTCCTGTTTTGGGCAGCAAATCTTTGCCATGAATTTTTAATTGTGATTTTATATCTTTGGCCAGCATCTTTAATTCATTTTCGCAAATTGGATCTATTTCTTCGCAAACTAAGACTTGATTTAAATTTGAAAGAAATTTTTTCGCCATTTCAGCTGGAAAAGGATAGCTCATGCCGATTTTTAATATCGGCAAATTAAGGCCCATCTCTGCTAATATTTCTTTAACATAATCATAAGATACTCCAGAAACTACAATACCAAAACGGCCCTGCCCGTTTTCAACAAAATTATAATTATCGGTCTCAGAAATTTCTTTTTTAATTTGCTCAATTTTTTCAAGAATTTTTTTGTGTAATTTGACTGTTTGTTGACTGCCCAGCTTAAAGCCTCTAGGATCTTTTGGAAATTCACCTTTATTTTCAATAGTAGGAATGTCGCCAAATTTGATATCTGTCTTGGCATAAGCCACCCGCGTAGTCAATCTAATTAATACCGGAATTTTAAAATTTTGGGCGATTTTAAAAGCTTGGCTGGTCATATCTTTAGCTTCCTGAGGATTTGTCGGCTCTAAAGTTGGGATTTTACCCAATTTTGAATACCATCTCGAATCTTGCTCGGTCTGAACCGAACTAAAACAGCCAGGGTCGTCAGCTACCACCACCACCAAAGGACATCCCAGATAAACTAAGGGCAATAATGAATCTAAGGCAACATTTAAACCATAATGTTTCATTATCACTAAAGATTTTACCCCGGAAAAGGCAGCGCCGGCAGCCGCCTCTAAGGCCACTTTTTCATTGGTTGAGTATTCAAAATAAAGACCGACATTTTTGGCTATTTTGGCAAAAGTATCAGCGATTTCTGAAGCCGGGGTGCCGGGATAACTGGAAACAAATCCTACGCCAGCTTCCAATCCTCCCCTGGCCACCGCTTCATCGCCAAACAAAAAACCTGATTTTTTATCTTGAATAATTTCTTCCATATTCCCCCTTTAATATTATTCTACTCCAATAAATTTTACTAAATACATAATCGCAAAACCTATCAGAAAAAAGCCAAATGAAGTTAAAGATTTTATCAAATTCTTCTCTTTTCTGACTTCAGGCAAAAGATCTGAAGCAGCAATATAGATAAAACCGCCAGCAGCAAATGGTATTAAAAATTGGATTAAACCTTCAATTTGTTCGGCCAAGAAAAAGCCAACAATGCCTCCCAAGATTACAGTTGAGGCAACTAAAAAATTCAATATTAGGGCTTTTTTCTTTTTAAGGCCAGCATAAACTAAAACTCCAAAATCTCCAATTTCTTGTGGCACTTCATGCAAACCAATGGCTATGGCAGTAACAATTCCTAAATTAATATCGACTAAAAAAGCAGCGGCAATGATCAAACCATCAATAAAATTATGAACACTATCGCCAAAAAGATTCATATAACCAAAACTATGGATCTCACATTTTCCTTTGTGGCAATGACGCCAATGCAATAATTTTTCAACCAAAAAGAAAAAGACAAAAGCAAATGAAACCCAGACAAATACATTGGGATCGTCAAATTTTTCAATAGCTTCGGGGAGCAAATGCAAAAAAGCCCCTCCCATTAAAGCTCCGGCCGACAAAGCCACTAAAAACAGCAAAATCTTTTCTAATAATTTTTCTTTGATTGCTAAGGTAAAAATACCAATTAGAGCTAAAAGACTAATGATAATAGTGCTTAATAAAATCCAACCTAAAGTGCTTATCATTCTAAAAACATCCCTTCTAAGCCAGAATCTGGTTCTAATTTTCTTTTAATTTTCAAATCCGTTTCTAGCAAGACAATTTCATTAGTAGTCTCAACTGTGCCTGCTATTAAATGACCACCAACTACAGATTTTTCTTCATCTCCTAAAACTGCATGGATATGAAATTTGTATGCTTCTTTTTGATTTGAAATATTGCCTTCAAGAGCTAATAATTCATAAGTCTCTTGAAACTCTTGGGGGCAGTAATTATCTTTTTCTTTTAGAAAACCCAATTTAAAATTCTTTAATTGTCCCAAGCCAGACAAAATAACCGCTGTCTCCACTCTATATTTTTGGCAGACCTTAGTTAATGACTGAAAAATGTCTTCGCCTGGAAAAAGCCTGATAAATATTAAGTTATCTTTCTCTTTGCTTTGCATATCTCCTCTCTTGTTATTATAGCTTATTTTCTTAAATTCGACCAGTTTTTCCCCAAATTAAAAAAGCCCCTTCAAGGGTTAATAAATGAACCCTTGCGGAGCGAATTGGGCAGAGAAAGTTCGTTTTTGGTTTTTGGGTTTGTCGCCAGCTATTTTTTATCCATAGGCACATTCAATTTAATAAAGCCTTCTTCGATAGATTCAACTGAAAACTTTCCACCCTGATAATCTCCTCCAGGCTGACGGGCAGGGAAAGTATAGCCTGCTTTCGTCACAGTAATGTAATACTCTCCCTTGGGCACTATAAAACCAAAACGGCCATTTCTATCTGTAACTTTTGTTTCAACAATTCTATCTGAATCTGCCCGATGTAACCTGACTAAGGCCAACTCTAAAGGCTCTTTTGAAACACTATCAAATACAGTTCCCCAAGGCAAAGGCTGCTGATTCAAAATAATAAGAAATCCTTTTTCTTTTTCCTTCAATTTAATCCTGGTAATGCTAATATCAAAGATATGTTTTAGTCGGTCTTTGGCTTTAAAGCTAAAGTTATTTATTTTATCTTTGATTAAGTGCTGGGTATAGGCTTTGAGCCTAGTGGCAAAGACAATTGGCAATTCTCCAATATCTTTGCCGGTCAAATCTTCTTCCTGACTGATCATTGCTCCGAAAGCTCTGTTATATTTGACAATTTTTAATTTATCATCAACTACCATTAATCCTTCTCTCATATTTTTGACAATTTGATCAGAGGTAGTCTTGGAGCGCTGATAGAGTTTTTTATTAAGATCTGCTAAACGCTGAATTTGTTTTTTACTCTTTCTTAATACTTCCATAAAATAATTAACGAGGAAACTTAAAATCATCAAAAAGAAAAATGAAAAAAGAACCCCTACTTTCCAAGCAATACTCATGGTTGTAAAATCTAGTGGGTCGTCTGCATAAGGAGGAAGGCCCAAGGTTTCTATAATTAATAACATAGCAAAAGAGATGATGATGATGATAACATTTGTAATACCATAAGAAAGAGTTGGAATGGCTGAAAAAATAATTGTTGGAATATAGATCAACAAAATTGCTGGTCTTGCTTCTGGTACATAATGAATAACAGCAGTTAAGCTAATAACTACGACGATTGCTAAGAATAATAGGGCTAACTCTCTTGCAATAGCTGGGGCTTTTTTAATGAGAAATAAATGGAGTAATAAATTAGCAGCCAGTATTGAGAGAGCGACATTTACGACCAATTGCCAAGGCCAAGCGCCATATCTCCAATAAATAACAAAACCAAAAATAGACTCAGCAACAATCAAGCCATAATTGGTTAAAACAATACGCTTGATATCTTCTTTTTTGATGCCAAAAATAACTATTTCTCCTCCTTTTATTTTTATTGTATCACAAATTTGGAAAAATCAAGATCTTTCACTTGACAAAAAATTCTTTAAAGATTAATCTATAATTAGAGAAAGTTTGTTGTACCTTAAGTTAATAACATTCTCGGAGATAGTTCTGAGAGTGTTTTATCCTTTGTAAAAAGGAGGATGACTGAATGACGAAGTATATAGGGAGCCTGTGACGATCTGAGGTGGGTTTTTCTAAGCCCGACAATCCTTACGAGGAAAGGAGGGTAGAAAAAATGCTACTGGTGCTACGAATTCGTGGGCCGACGATTGCGGAAACTGCCGTTATCATCAGCACAGGACACGAAGCGACCCGTCGAGCTTTCGCAGATAAGCGCCTACGAGTCAGGCCTCGTCGCCGCCTACTCCTCGGATAACGAAACCTATAAGGGGAGGTGTAGCGGTGACGATAGAATCTGCTAAAAAAGCTAAGGGTGGAGGGCTGTTGCCAGTCCTTTCCACCTTGCACTCATCCTCTAAAGCTGAAAATTGTTGATGTGCTCGTAACAGGTTCGGAAAACTTTCTGAACCTGCTTAATTCCCAGCGCTAAAGGAGGGTAGAAAAAAAATGCTAAAACCGATGATCCGGGGACCGACTGGAAGAAAGTGGCGTATCGCTGATTGGCGTACTGATTGACGTGGCACACAGGCCGCAGCTCCAGCAGATTACCACCGCCAAGATCGGCGAGGACGTCGACACCTTTGCAGAGAAGAAGGCCTGACACCACTAAACCGTCAGGACTGTAAAGAGTGCGATCATATCTGCTGAAAGGCTGATGAAAAGGTGGAGGGACTCAAAGTCCAGATGCTGTAAAGCAAAGGGGCTAATATAGCTTGGCTGGGAAGACAAGCTATGGAGGCGCTAGATGGTGCAGACCGAGGGGTAGCAAAAAAAACAGCTAATGGACTTCTGGTAGTTCCTCCACCTTACACTCTTCATCTATATCTACCTATTTAGTACTTCTGTTGATCTGTTACATTCCATCTAATCTAATGAATCCCCCCCCCGCAAAGGGGAAACCCGCCCCGAATGGGGAGCTTATACAGCTCAACCCGTTCGGGGCACTTTTTTTTGAGAACTTTTTTGATATTACAATCACATCGAAGGCATTGTATTTTCTGGCATTTCAGGAATATCAAAAGTATCAACCATTAACTTGAAGATTTGGGGTTCACAATTTTCAAATAGTGTTGGCTCTTCAATCGCCGGACCCTGGAGTAAATATCCAAGATTAAAGTAAGGAATAGCGTAAATATATGATAAATAAGAGGCAGCCCTCCCCTGAACCGTGTATTTTGTCGCTGGTTCATTATCAACTGTTATTGTCTCTTCTGATTCAATATCAAATCCAGGTGTCATGTTTTCTAAATTCTCTTTTAAAGGCTCGGGATCAGTGACACCAATTCCCACCCAAACTACTTTACCTTGATCTTTTTGACCAAAGCCAACTTCCCATTGAGGCGTAATTTCATTGGGTGAGATATCCTGGGTACTATATTCCCAATCTGATGGATATTCAATTGTCCATTCAGCATCTGCCGGATCATAAGTTTTCCAGTCAGAGGTATCGATATTATCGCAACCTTTGGCGCCGCCTCGCGCTCCAGTGGGAGGAGATGGCGGATAAGAAGAAGATTCAGACTCTAAAAAGGCATAGTATTTACCATCATCTTTGGCCAACTCCTCTTCTAAAACCACATTATCATTATAGTCTTTGACTTTTAGTTTAACTATTCCCTGGCTAGGCTCCTGAAATTTAAAAGTACCATTTTCTACGGCTACTTCTTCGAGCTCAGCACCATCACTATCAAAGAGGGCAATTTTTCCCTGACCAAACTTATCAACTGCTCCATACAAACCATAACTGGGTTCTTCCTCTGGTTCAAAGAAACCAAAATTCGCTCTCTTGAGATATCTTAGCAAGAATTTTGATCTAAACACATAACGAGAGTCAGAGATGGCGGAAAAATCTCCGCCAGAAATAGTTAATTTTCCTGAAGCATCATAAGTATAAATCTGCTGTTTAATTCGATTTGCTCGGTGATCTTCGATTCTGATATCAACATTAGAATTTGCAAATGGAACAAACTTGCCTCCATTATTGGTGCCCACAGTTTTAAAACCATAAATATAAACAGCTTTAGTGCCGCTTGGCTTGACAACAAAAGTTGAACCAAAATACTCTAAAAAGCCTAAAGCTCCGGGACCATACAGGGTTTGATGTAGGACGTGTTGTGTCTTATACCATTCCACGGCTCCAAGGCCTTCGATTGCAGGAAAGGCCGGCGAAACTGTCTCAAATAATACATTGTCATATTGCCAGTACGAAGAAGTTATCGAAATATTGTAAAATTGTTGATTTAATTTTGCAAAGAATTGGTTGTCATATTGATAGGGTTTTGAAAAAGCGGCCACTGGCAAAAATTCCCGATGACCCATTGTATCAAGAATTTCATTTTCATAATTAACATTTGTTCCCCAGATCGGAAATTCTTTGATATTATATTTTTCGTAATCACCGACTACAGTATCAATTGAAGATAGAAAAAAGGAATCCCACTGATCTGCATCACCTGGATACTTTTTCATTATCATTTCTATCACACTATACATCATTCCACATTCCCAGGTTTCAGGCACTAAGGTGAAATATGGTCCCTGAAAAGCGGCCAATAATCCAGAAAGGACTGCAAATCTCTCTGATGAACCTAAAATAACCTGGTCGGATTGGGGCAAAAAAGCATAAAAATCAGCATCTTTATCATATACAAATTGAATGGTGCGATTTTCTACATCATAAGGCAAACCATAAATCTCTACCAAATCAGGATAATATTTTTCAACTTTGGCTTTAATTTTCTGAGTCTCTATGAATGGTGTTTTACTCAGTCTATCATTTATATCAATTATCCAATTAAAATTGAAAGTTGGCCAGACTAAATCGTTTTCGTCGCCATCCTGATCATCGTCAATTGGATCAACCGTATCACCGTCAACCGGTGTGGGCGATGGCGGTGTGGTGTTATAGGGAATAGGTTGATTATTTTGAGTCAAAATAATGCCCTGAATAAAGGCAAAAATTTGACCAGCCTTGCCCTTGAGAGTCTTGTTGGGATATTTTGCTGCTGTCTGATCGAGAAATGATTTCAATTGATCGTTAGTTAAATTGCTATAATCCGTCCCTGCTGGCAATTCAATTAAATTCTGCTGACGCTTGGCAATCATAGATTGTGTATATCTAGCCCAAAAAAAATAGCCCACGCCAGCCAAAATTAGGACTATTAAAATAATAATTAAAACCCAATAGATTTTTTTCACTCTCCCTCCCTTTTTAAATTTTATCCTCATTTCCTATTTTGTAACAAAGAAATAAAAAGTCAATCCTTCGCGGCTCTGATAATTCCTACGGCACAGAAATATCTCTTTTGGAAAACCAAAAAACAGCCAGCGCCGTACAAACTACACTCACTCCTAAAAAGACCCAAAAAGCCAGATCATCTATTTGATTATCAAACAAGGCTTTTGAATAATCATAATAATAGAAAAACGAAAAATATTTGAGATCCGCCAAACTCTCTTTTAATGTTGCCATGATATTAAGAACATACATTACAATAATAATTCCAGCAGTGATAAAATAGGCTTTGCCTTTTTCAGAAAAAATCGCCGAGAGCAAGCTGGCAATACTAAAGATGGCCAAACCAAACATAAAACCCAAAATCGCAACCGTGATATAATGATTAAATTGATAGTCAATATTATAAGCCTCAGCCAAAGGGACAACAGCAAAAACAGAAACTATAACAAATATTATGAAGATAAAAAGGCCGGCCAAATATTTTTCAAAAAATAATTTCACTCTTGAGATCGGTTGAGCCAATAATGTTTCCATTGTCCCTTTTTCAACTTCACCAGCGATCGAATAGCCGCCAAGCGAAATTAACAAAGCTATAACCATAATTGGCCAAATAAAACTATAATACTCAGCGGCTAAAAAATTATCTAATTTTTCAAATAATAACTGCTGATTCTCAATGCCAAAAGCCTGCATAAAAGACTCTGGGTAGACATCTAAGGCTTTTTTTAATTCTTCGGCTTGTTCTTGGATAAAAGGAAAAAGCGAAACATACATCCACAAAAATAAAACCGCCGCCAAAAAATATGCTAAAATAGTGTATTTCCGATCTTTAATTGTCCGCCAAAAAACAGCCAACATTTTATAACTCCCGTCTTAATCCTTTTTATAAAATTCTAAAAATATTTCTTCTAAGCCTGCGTGCCTGATTTCCAAATCTTTTAATTTGCATTTGTTTAATTTTCTCATCACCGGGTTAATGTCGCCTTTAACAGCCAAAATCAAACCTGAGGGCATCTCCTCAATGATTTTGACGCCATCTGTCCTAAAATCTTGTTTTTTAAATCCTCCCTCAAAATAGGCATAAATAGTGTAGATTTTTTTCTTTTTTAATTCCCTAATACTTTCAACCGCAACCAGTTTTCCTTTTTTAATAATCGCCACCCGACTGCAAATTCGCTCAACTTCAGCTAAATTGTGTGAAGACATAAAAATCGTCTGGCCCTGCTTTTGCAAATTTTTCAAAATATCATAAATAACATTTTGCAACAAAGGATCAAGCCCTAAAGTCGGTTCATCTAAAATTAAAATTTCAGGCTCAGACATTAAAGCCAAAATTAGGCTAAGTTTTTGTTTATTGCCTGATGATAAATTCCGGGCTTTCATTCTTGGATCAAAATCTAATTGTTTAACTAATTGGGCTGCGCCCTTGGAATTTCCTCTTACCGCTTTCAATAGTTCAATATGATCCTGGCCGGTCCAGTTGTTGTAAAGTCTCGGCTCTGAAGATAAAAATCCGATTTTTCTTTTTAAAGCAACTGAATCCTTTTGGGCATTAAGGCCCAAAATCTCAATCTTGCCTTCTTGGGGTCTGAGAAAATCCATCATACATCTAATCGCAGTTGTCTTGCCCGCACCATTAGGACCTAAAAAGCCAAAAATCTCGCCTTTTTCTACTTCAAAAGAAACGCTGTCAACCGCTTTTATTTTACCGAAGTATTTTTTGAGTTTTTTTACTTGGATAGCTTTCAATTTTTTACCATTCTAATTTTTATGTTGTCGCACACCAGCCACGCCAGCCAAAATAGCCACAAAGATGGCCACTTTTAAGGCAGTGAGCCAAGAAATTGTTCCAGCCACCAAACCCTGTTCAACAGCTCCAGGAAATAAATCAGGAATCGTCCAATCCCATAATAATTTTACCAAAAATAATGCTACTACAAAAATCACGATGATGAGAATCACGACACCCATAAAAACAAGCCCCCATGAGTTTCTCATAACCCTCCTTTCTTTTTTATTCTACCATAGAATTTAGCAACCGCTATCTTTGCTCAAACAAGGACTGTTTGTTTTCTTTTCGTAATTGAGGATAGTGACAATGTTTTTGTTTTCAGTGGTGGAAAGTAAAGATGAAGAAAAATTAGGATTCACGCTGTACCAACTTTGATTGGCGAAATAACAGGATAAATCTTTATGAGCAAAGGCGCGGCCATGACGGGCGTAAATCTCATTGCGAGCCACTTTTAGCTGCCAAGGGGTTAAATTAGAAAGTTCAGATTCGCCAATTACTCGAGAGCTTGAATCAGAAATCACATAGCCATTTGTCGGCATAGTTCCTGTTTTGGCACAAGAGCTAGTAGTTGTGGTACCAGTTTGACTTTGGCTGGTGGTTTCTTCTTCGGCTTTTTTCTCAGCTGCAATAAATGCATCGAGTTGCTCTTGCAAAGAATCAACCTGAGAATTGAGTTGGCTAACTTGATCCTTGGCTTTTGAATACTTGTAATAAGCAAAACCGCCGCTGCCTGCGGCGATCAAAAACAATACGCCCAAAACAATAATCAAAATTAAACCGGTGCCGCTTATTGTCTTTTTTGGCGCCGGCGTAGAAGTGGTTGCCTCTTCCATAAGTCCCTCCTTTTTAAAAATTATTTTGTAATATCTAATTTAAATTATATCAAAATATTTAATCAAAATCCCACCTGAATGGGTGGGAAAATCAAAAATACTGAATTAATTTTTAAAATTATTTATAAAGAGTCAAGGGATCTATCCATTCTGAAAGCTCAGATTGGCTTTGAACATAACCCTTTAAATCAATTCGGTCATTAGACAAAATACTAAAATGCAAATGCCTTCTTTCACCATCTGTCTCAGAAGAGTAATTTGTTCCCAAAACTGCCATTTGTTCGCCTTTTTTAAAAGTTTTTCCGATATTGGGTAAAGATGACGGCCTCAGATGACCGTATAAAATAGAATGAACAGAATCAGATATATTGATTTTTAGAATAAGAACTCCGCCATATCCTGAAACAAAATTTGAATAAATGATTTCGCCATCTGCAATTGCATAAACCGGCACATCTGTTGTAATATCCTGATACTCTACATCAGTTCCTGTATGATATCCGGTGAATCTTTCAGGCTGAACTGGTGAATTTTGTGGAGTGACATGAATGCTGAAAGGTTTTTTAGTAATCCTTTCTTTGAATTGTGTGATTGGAAAAACAAAATTTGAGCTAGGAGTTTCTGGGGACGATTTTGAAGGGATCGAAGTTGTCGAGGTTTGTGTATTATCTGGGTCATTTGTCTGATTTTTCTGAATAATTTTATAAATACTATAGGATAAAGCGATAAGTATTAGTAATAAGATAATAAAAATTAATATTTTTTTCATATCTCTATTTTATCATAATCAAAAAATCCCACCTTTTGGGTGGGAAAATGTAGAACTCCAAATCATCTGTTAGTCGAACCACGTTTTTTAAAAAATCCTATGAAGAAGTCTACACTAAACCAATAAATGCTCCTCCGATTAAAATAATCCACCATAATATACCACTTTCAAGCTGATTAAGAAGCCAAAAATAAACAGAGGCAAGAACAAAACCAACTACAAGGGGAATTATAAGATTAGTAAAAGGAATTCCAAAAATTAAGCCTAAAAGTAATCCCACAACGACATATATTCCTGAACACAAAAAAGGTGAATTTGTAACCTGTAATAATTTGACTAATCCAATTAAAATCAATATCTTTGCTATCATTATCTTTTTTCTTCCTTCATTTGGATTTTACCAGAAAAAAAATTTAAATCAAAAATCCCACCTGAAAAGGTAGTAAAATGTGGAACTCCCCACTCCAGTCTAGAACCTTTTACCCTTATACCCTGACTTTCTTTTCTACTTTGACCTTTTGTTTTGAGCGAGCACGACCACGCTCCAGAGAACTTAGAAGTTTTTTGCGAAGCCGCAATGATTTGGGGGTGACTTCCAAAAGCTCATCTTCTTCCAAAAAATCGATGCACTGTTCGAGAGATAAGATAGTTGGTGGAGTTAATACAGTAGCAATATCGGAATTAGCCGCTCGCATATTGGTCAATTTTTTTTCCTTAGTAACATTGATCTCCATATCATCCTTCCGCTTATTTTGGCCAATTATCATGCCTGCATAAACTTCAGTTTGAGGAGATATAAAGGTGGTACCTCGCTGCTGGGCGTTATTGAGACCATAAATCACAGCCTTACCAGGCTTAGAGGCGATCAAAACACCGTTACGCAACTTAGGAATCGCCGCCCCTATTTTATCAAATCTTAAAAATAACAAATTTATTATTGCCGTTCCTTTTGTAGACGCAAGCAAAGTGTTTCGCAGGCCCAGAGTTCCCCTGGTCGGAATTTCGAAAACCAGGCGAGTGGTGCCGTCTAAATTATCGCTTCGATTGTGAAGAATGCCTCTGCGGCGAGAGACTTTACCGATTACAATGTCAACAAAATCACTGCCGACATCAATTGTCATTTCTTCAATAGGCTCCATAAGAGATCCGTCGACTTCTTTGACAATTACATGGGGTTTGCCAACTTGCAGCTCATATCCTTCACGGCGCAGGGTTTCGATAAAGACTGACAAATGAAGTTCCCCCCTACCGGATAAGATGTAGTTGCCTTCGGGAGAAATAACAAGACGCATCGAAATATTGGTTTCCAGCTCTTTTTTGATTCGGCCAAGCAATTGGCGAGCAGTTACAAATTCACCCTCCCTGCCCGCAAGTGGCGAATCATTGGCGTAAAGAGAGATATTAAGCGTTGGCTCTCCGATAGCGATTGATGGCAGCCCTTCTGGGCAAAGCTGATCGGCGATGGTGCTACCAATTGTTGCTTGTTCAAGGCCGGCAATTGAGACAATATCGCCAGAGTAGGCCTTTTTTACTTCTATCTTTTTGAGGCCTGAGTTTTGAAATATTTTTGTTATTCTTGAACTTTCGATAACATTGTCATCATGGAGAGCTACTACGGCTTGGCCAGTTTTGACGGTTCCGCGGGTAATTTTCCCTATGGCATACTTGCCGATGAAATTATCATAATCCAGGGCAGAAACTAATAATTGAAAAGGCTCATCGTCGTTTTTTTTCGGCTCTGGTATGTACTTAAATATTCCATCTAAAATTGGAGATAGGTCGGCGGCCAAGTTTTCGTCATCTGGTAAATGGTCCCAAGCTTTCCCCTTGCGGCCGATAGCGTAATAAATTGGAAAATCAAGCTGTAAGTCATTATAAGCAAGCTCAAGAAAAAGATCGTAAGTTTTGTTGATGGTTTTAGATATATCGGCGTTTATTTTATCGATTTTATTGATAACCACGATAATTTTGAGCCCCAATTCGAAAGCCTTTTTAAGAACAAATCTGGTCTGCGGCATTGGGCCCTCCTGGGCGTCAATAACAAGGATAGCACCTTCAGCCATGTTTAGTGTTCGCTCCACCTCGCCGCCAAAATCGGCATGGCCCGGAGTATCGATAATATTGATCTTTGTTCCCTTGTAAATAATGGCAGTATTTTTAGCCAATATTGTGATACCGCGCTCTTTCTCTTGATCAAGAGAATCCATAATCAGCTCCCGATCCATATAGGCTTCATTTTCACGAAAAGTTTTGGTTTGCTTTAAAAAACCATCGACAAGAGTAGTTTTGCCATGGTCAACATGTGCGATAATTGCGATATTGCGAATATTCATATAAATACCTCTATTAATAAAAATCCCCTGCAACCGATTAATAATACCACGCTGAACTATATCTGTCAAAGCTATCGGCAAAAATAGTCAAGTCAGCGCCTCGTAAGTAATTTTAGTTCACTGACAATAAGATTTATTAATTCCTTTGATTTTATCTCATTTATCTTTTTCTTATGATTCCAGTCTATCCCAGGATTGTTATTGCCTTCAATAAAATACAAGTGGCCGCTACTAGTTCGCATAAAATCCAAAGAATACAGAGAGTGTTTTAAGTTTAATTTTGTATCTAATTTTTTAATTATCTTGCCGGTCATACTCAAAACATCTTTAGGTATAATTTTTAGGGGGATATAAACCAAGTTTCCGCCCTGATGTTCATTGCATTCAAATTTTCCTGGTTTTGCAATTCTTATATATGCCTGTATAATTTTATGGTTTAGCAGAATAATTCTCAAATCAATTAATCCATGATGTTTACCAAAAACAAAACCTTTTTTACAATTAATAAATGGCTGGAGTATGTAAGATAATATCTTAGTGCCTTTCTTATCTGATCTATAATGTTTCATAATTTCTTTGTAAGCACTTTTTTCAAAATTGACTTTATGTATTTTAAAACCACCCGTCCCTATTATATTTTTTATTATATAACCATTGATGAAATCTTGTTTTAACCGATGCTTTTTTAATAATCTATCCAACTTAACTTTGGCTTGAATTATTGTTTTTTTTGAAGGGTTGGTTATTTCTACC
>SDBU01001171.1_pt1 | contig 38328 bp, 35 predicted proteins | sample 2277071 | NCBI WGS metagenome assembly SDBU01 (sample SAMN10397929, study PRJNA504765) | marine sediment metagenome | isolation source: marine sediment core GS08_GC12, 126 cmbsf | place: Arctic Ocean: Gakkel Ridge, Loki's castle | collected 2008 | reverse complement strand
GGGAGTTTTCTTTACGGCGCTGAGCACCTCCTGCCCATTACTTGCTTCACCGGCTACAACTATATCGGTTGTATCTGCGATTATCTGCTTCATTCCCTGCCGGACGATCGGGTGGTCATCGGCTATTAATATTTTCAGCATCTAGGCCGCTCCTTTCTGCCTAGCCCTCATTATATACCCCTATAAGACGATGTCAAGATATTCTATCCTCGTTTATAGTGGGGGAAAATTTGTAGTTAGCGCAGTGGGGCAATAAAACGAACGGAATGTATGTTTCGAATCCTCAGGCACATATTACGAAGATCGATCGGTTCGAAGAATGCCTAGTCCAGCATCATCACTTGGACCTTGTCTCCTGGTCTGACCCCGTCCTTATCCTCTGGAATGATAACCAGTCCATTGGCGAGGCTCATCGAAATAAGCATCCCTGACTTCTGGTGGTCGGTTACTTGAGCATAGTACCTGCCGTCTCGCTTGGAAACCACGGCACGGGCAAAGGTTCTGGTTCCGCAAGAATCTATCTTGGAATTTTGCATGATGGCCTCTATGGCAGGTTTAAAGAGGTCTTTGCTGCCCATCATCTTGAGGATTGCCGGCCGGACAAATAGTTCGCAGGTAACCATGCAGCTCACAGGATTACCGGGTAAGCCAAAGTGTGGGACGGCTCTGCGCTTACCGGCTTTATTTATGCCCTCAATCATACCAAAAGCCAGTGGTTTTCCCGGCTTCATACGCACTGAGCAGAAGCTGATTTCCCCCTGTGTCGCTAGAAAGTTTTTCACCAGGTCGTAGTCACCGGTATTGATACCACCACTGGTGAGCAACAAATCGGCATCCAGTCCTTGGCGTATCTTGGCCAGCACAGAATCCTCATTGTCTTTGGCAACCCCCAGAACAACGGGTATAGCACCATAGCTCTTGATTAGCGCGGCAAGGCTATAGGTATTGCTATTGTATATCTTGCCTAGCGATAGAGGTTCGTTGATGTCGTTTATTTCATCACCGGTGGATAAGATGGCAACCCTCGGTTGCCGGATAACCCTCACCTTGCCGATTCCCATCGAAGCCAATACACCAACCTCCGATGGTCTGATTAACATTCCTTGAGTTAGCGCTTTTGAGCCCCTGACGATGTCTTCGCCGGCGTGACGAAGGTTAGAGCCCATTGCCGCTTCCCTGGTGATGCCTATTTCAACTGATGGCTGCCGCCGGCACATCTCGTCCGTGTCCTCAAACCGCACCACGCAATCAGCACCTCGGGGTATCGGAGCCCCGGTCATGATGCGAATAGCTGTCCCTGGCTCCACCTTGTATCTAGCAATGTGGCCAGCGGGGACTGTTTCGATTACCCGTAACAATTTAGGCTGCTTCATACTGGCGCCATGGCTATCTTCTGCTCGGAGCGCATAGCCGTCCATGGCCGAGTTGTCATGCTGGGGAACATTTATATCGGCGTAGACGTCCCCGGCCAATACCTGGCCGAGACTGTCCAGGATGGGGCGCTCTTCAGACTCCAGGGCAGCCACACTATTTAAAACGCTATCCAATGCTTGTTCAACGCTTATCAAGCCGATGTCACCCCACTGGTCAGGTCATCATTTACAAAGGACTTTGTAAGCCGGGCTAAATTCCTATAGAACTCGGTCTGTGCGCTGGCTTCGGCCTTGCTCGCAAAATCAGACACCCATGCGCCGAGGTGGGTTTCCAGGAAGGCTCTTTGTTTATGTTGATAACGAACGATATTACCAGGATCCTCGTTTTCAACAGCTTCAATTTCTTTAAAAACAAGGAAATACATGAACTCCAGTTCTATGGCTATATGGTCAGGTGCTTCCTTAAGATTAATATCCAATCCCTCTTCTGCATACCTATTCCTTGCATCCACAGTCGAGTTACCCATGACTCTATTCATATTTTCAAGATAGACAGAGCCATAGGGTGAGGCAAGAGCTCCATAAGGTCCCAAAAAGAGTTTTGTGTAGTCAATTAATAGTGAGTCAATATCGCTTGTTCCGGGGCGGTGTTTTGCTAAATCCAAAAATAATCCGCCACCCGATGTATCCAGATTGCTCAGTGTTTTTACCAACCCTTCATCCGGCAGGTAGTAACACTCCGCCAGCAATTTGTAGGCATCTCTCCGATACTCATTACGGGACGATAGTGTTTCCAGCTTCATCATGCTTTCCAATAGCTTAAATCCCTTTCCGCCGGCACTTTATTAAACCGGGGGTGTCTTTAGTATGGTGTATTGGTAGTCGACGATACTACTTTACTGCTATACTTTTTCCACCTTTACTCTTACAACGGCGTAGTAAGCTGAGCTTCCACTCAAGCGGTCATAATCCGCCGGAATTATGTCGTTGTTACTTCCGCCTCTGGGAACTTTGCCGAACTCCTTAGCGGCTACTTTTCCGTATGTCCAGTGGCCCTGGCCGTAACACTTGGCTACTGTTCCTGGCCTGGCTCCTTCCCATAACTTTGCGGTGCATTCTAGCTGTCCGGTTGGCGATATTAACCTTATCCTATCCCCTGTTTCGATCCCCAGTCTTTTACCATCTACCGGATTTATTTTGGCAACATCGTCCTGCTTCTCGTCTCCCGGGTCGAGATCTTTGAACTCGTGATACCAGGGGCAATTTACAGATCTTCCCTCACGATTAAGCCTCGACTTGTAGTCAACGAGGACCAGGCCATCCTCATCACCCCAGGTAAAGGGTTCCTCGTAATGCGGGACAAAGGCCTTTTCGCCTCTAGCCTGGTAGTTGCAGGTAGCCAGGATGTCATCAATGGTCGTTTCGTGTTTCTCGGCATGCTTCCCCAGGGCTTCCTTCAGGGTTTCGCTATAGAACTCGAACTGCTCGGTCTTGGTTTTCATAGCGCCCCACCTCTTCTTGAACGGGTAGGGGGCTGAATTCCAGACACCGGTCGACCTGAAATCTTCCCAACCGTTAAACTTGTCGCCAGCCTGATATTTCTCCGGGTCCCAAAGCTTGTGAGTTGCATGTTTAAGTGCGTAAAGGGCGAATTCCTGCCCGTTTGTCGGTGCCTGGCCGGTTTCCGGGTCTTTGTACTCCTGGTAGTGCCGGAGAAGGTTGTCAAAGCCCCTGTCAGCCAGCTTCTCGGCAATCAGCCAGGGTACCTCGGTCTCGTCCGTCTTGACATCCCATATCGGGTCAATCACCGGTTGATTTAAGGTAACGTGGCGGTATCCATTCGCATGTGCCTTGACATATCCCCACTTCTCGAACATGTGGTGGGTAGATGGCAGTACTATGTCAGAAAACCATGTGAACTCCGATGCATTCGTTGTCAGGTGAACAACGAATGGTATCTTGGCTAAAGCCCTGAACCACCTTTCGCTCTGGGGAGCTGAGAAGGCATGGTTGTTCATGTAGCCAATAGCCACTTTTATCTCGTTGGGGTCTTCATTCAATATGCCATCGGCAGCATTGTTGGTAACCACTCCACCACCGGATTTTTTGTTGAGGGCCGGGAACTCTTTTCTCCCCCGATGGTCTATTTTCGAATGCCCCTTGCCTTCCTTGGCTATGTCATCAAGAAAATCATCATAACCCGGAAAACTTTGGGTGTATTCCTTGTTTGCCTTTTGGGTGCCGCCGACATTATCCACTGAACCCACTAGTCCGTTCAAGGCGTGGCACGCCATACTGGCATAGGCTCCCCTGACCTGCATAACGGGTCCGCCTCCTACCCAGGAGATGGCACGCGGTGCTGCTTTACCGTATCCAGTAGCTACTCTTCTTATCTGGTCCGCCGGTAGCCCCGTTTTCTCTGCTGCCCACTCAGCAGTTTTATCCTTAAGTTCGATGTTCCACCACTTAACAAGCCCGTGTGTGTATATCTCCTCAAAATCACCCTCGCTAACACTCTGCCCGGCTACGAACTTGTTGGCGCCATCCTTGAAATCACCGACGAAGTCTTTATACCACAGCCCCTCGGTTAGAATGATGTGCGCAATAGCGCTGGCCAGCGCTCCATCCTCACCTGGCTTGATAGGCAGCCATTCATCTGCCTTTGCGGCGGCGGCGGATAGCCTGGGGTCTACAACGGCAACCGGCGCCCTGTCAGTGGCGTTTCCCCAGGCGCTCAAGTAGTAGGATACCTGCCGGTTGGCAGAGATCGGGTCGGCACCCCAGAGGAGGATATACCTGGTATTTAGAACGTCGTACTGTCGGTAAGACCATTCCCCTTCCGTGTAGTAGGGCCCGAACTTCTCCGCTTCGGCACATAGCGCACTATGAGAGATGTTATTCGGGGAGCCAATGATTTTTGTCATTCGGTCGTAGATGATGTCCCTCATATATGAATATCTGCCCCTCAAAAGCATATATTTGTATGTCTCCCTGTTATTCCTGAGCTCCATTATCTTGTCGGCTACAGTATTAAGCGCCTCGTCCCAGGATATGGGAACAAATCCCGGGTCCTCGTCCCGCCCCTTTTTCGGGTTGGTTCTCTTCATCGGGGTTTTAATTCTGTCAGGGTCATAGACCTGCTGTAGACCAAAGTGGGTCTTTGGGCAGCTAGCTGGGCCGTTAACCTTGGAATTGGCGTTCCCTCTGACTTTAATGGCCCTTCCATCCACCACGTACACTTCTTTGGCGCACCAGGAAGTGCATCCCTGGCAGGTGGTTGGCTTCCATTCTCCGTTGACGTCGTGCGCTACTGGGTGGCCAGTGTCAGCCAGGGCTCTCAGTGCTGGTGTTGCTGCTGCTGCTAGTGCCGCCACGGTGCCAGTAGCTACTGCGCCTTTAATAAAGCTTCTGCGGTTTAATTGTTTCGAATCTGAAGTCATTTTACCCTCCCCAAACATTGTGCCGTCAATCACTTTTGCGTCTTCTTGCGTGGCCACTCTATATACTTCCCTTCCCGCTTTGCTGTGTACCGGCGTTGAAGCTTCTCACATAAAATACCTTTGGTTTTGTGCCAAACTCCTCTTTGAGTCGCCATGCACGGAATTTCCCGAGGATCTGGCTTACCTCGCTATTCGGGTCATTAAGGTCGCCAAATATTCTGGCATTGGCCGGACAGGATTCAACACAGTAGGGTAACTCTCCTTTACTGACTCTGTGGTCGCAGAAGGTGCATTTTTCTACGATACCCCTTTTCCTCAGACCTGTCCCCGACCGTGAAAGTTCTCGGGCTGGATTATAGTATGGAATGACCGACCCCCCAACTTGTTCTGTAACTTCCACGGCAGACGAAGTAGCACCTTCTATCAGGGGCTTATCGTCCCTCCAGAACTTGTGTGTTTCTCCGGCATTGAAGTGAATTACCCCATACGGACAGGAAGCCATGCAATACCTGCAACCGATACACTTATCGAGATCATGCATGGTTATATCGCCAGGACCCTTGTGCATAGCTTTTGTGGGGCATGCCTTGACACAGGGAGCCCTCTCGCAGTGGTTACAGAGCGTTGTAATATATTCGTACCTGACATTTGGAAACTTGCCCGTTGTTTTGCTGATTCTGCTAGACCAGTAAACATCTCCCTGCACATTGTTTTCGTTCTTACAGGTGATACTGCACGCCCCACAGCCGGTGCAGCGGTGAAGATCAATTACCATGGCTAATTTCTTGCCCTCCAGCATACTTTGAGCTTGTGCTGGTTGGCTGGCCACGGCAGGTATAACTGCCGCGGCAATTCCTAAACCACTAAATTTAACGAAGTCCCTGCGGCTAATTTCCTTACCAAAGATTTTTTTCATAGTTGTTCTTAACCCCCTTCTACTTACGATCTTCCTGGGTATAGATTCAAATTGTCAACCATGGCAGATACACTAAACATGCTCGGCTACGCTTTCTAGAGCCAGTTTCTTGCTGCCCCAGGTATATAGCAGGGCTACGACGGCAAAGGCCAGTAACACCACGCCGACCTCCGTAAGCGATGCCGTATAACTGGCGAATGGCCACTGCAAATGTTGCAAATTATTGTTCAGTGCCACTACCTGACCTCCGAAAGTGAATTCTATTCTGGCAGCAAACATTCCGACAACCACCAGCGAAGAAGCGGCCAGTATACCATTGAGGTTCCTGGTGGCTCGGTTAAGCATCAATATGATGGGTATTATTAAGCCCATCCCTATCGCAATCCCCCAGTACCACCAGGCGGCAGGACCGAATAGCATATATCGGTATGCCTCCGCCGTTGTTTCTACCGAGCTGGAAATCCCTGTTAAGTTCTTCCATGCTATGAAGAAGATAAGTATACCCAAAGCCATTGCCAGGAACTTGCCTAGAGATAGCATCATACTACGGAGCTCAGGGCCCATCTCCTTCCTGGTGACTTTGTATTGAAGTGTGGTAACGAACAGGAGTAGTGCTGTACCAATGACTATGGCTATAATTATAAAATACAACGGAGCTAAGCCCCCTCCAAAGTAACCTCTTACAGAAGCAAATCCAAAGACTGCCCCCAGCGTCGAGTGAACTGCAATAGCAGCTAATGGAGCGAGAATGCCAAATATCTTTGCCTTGCCAAACTCCTTTATATGGATCAGCCAGAAGTCAATTATCAACAGTACCAAATAGAGAAGGTAGAAGATAAGCAACCACCCAAGAGGTGATCCGAAGTTGGGACTTGTCAACAACCTCCAGGCATTGAGTGGATTACCTAGGTCAAGCATTATGAGCATGCCTCCGGCGAGGAGTGTGATTATTGCCAGAAATACTGCCCGTTTCATCACAACCTCGAATCCTTTTATGCCGAGAGCAGCACCAACTGATACTGTTATACACCCGGCGCTCGCCGCTACGAAGAAGACATACGAGGCAACAACTATACCATAGGGTACTTGGTCGCCTATTCCCTCCAGTCCTCTAGTCAAACTGTGAACTGCACCCCAGATTCCGAGTCCCAGCCCAATAGCAATTACTGCCATCCAGCCAAGGGTCTTTTTCTCCATCATTTTCCTTTCACCTCTCTATTGACTACATATTAAAATATTAGTATGAGGTAATGACTTAAAAATTGGTATCGGGCAAACTACGGATTTTTGCCTTAAGTTGTCAGCAAAACTACTGATTTTTGATCATTGTGTCAGTGAAAACCGGAAGGCATTCATTTGCTAGTTAAAGTCGCACTTCGGAAATTGTACACAAGCAATATTACATAAAAGAAGGGAACCCGACCGGGTTCCCTTAGCAGGTTAATGCTGGTGGCTACCTGTTTATTATATATTAAGTATCCAACAAGCCATGACTAATGGCATAACGTACCAGTTCAGCCCGTCCCTGAAGTCCAAGCTTCCCTTTGAGGCGAGCTTTATAGGTCTGCACGGTTTTTATACTCAAGTATAGCTTGTCAGCTATCTCTTTGTCCGTGTGCCCCATCGCCAGAAGTGAGAGCACATCAATCTCGCGGTCGCTTAACCCGTTCTCGCTCTGTATCTTGGCACCGCTGCCTGTCTCTTTTTGGCATAACTCATCAACAATGCCGGCTGTCATAGAGGAGTGAATAAAATGCTCTCCCCGATGAGTAGCTCGGATTGCGGCCAATAACTCAGTATCAGCTGCCTTTTTGGGCACATAGCCGTCGGCTCCAGCACGGATCATTTGACGCAAGTGGCTTTCATCATCATGCATGGAAAGCACTAAGACTTTCGCCTCTGTTCCCCCTTGCTTTATCAGCTTGGTCGCTTCTAAGCCGTTTATTCCCGGCATAGTAATATCCATAAGCACGATATTGGGCTTAGTCCTTATGTTTTCCTGCAGCGCTTCCTTGCCATCAGATGCCTCAGCAACAACTTCCATGTCTGCCTGGGAATTGAGAAGTGTCCTTAATCCAGCTCTGAGGACAGCATGGTCGTCAACCAGAAGTATTTTTATCTTGTTTATATGGACCCACCTCCCTCTTTACATAATAACAGGTACTTCAAGAAATATGGTCGTTCCTACGCCTGCCTCGGATTCAATAGTCAGCTTGCCCCCGATCAGAGAAGCGCGCTCGTACATACCGAAAAGCCCGAGCTGTTTTTCACCCTTGGAGGCCATAACTCTGTCAACATCAAAGCCCCGGCCGTTATCTTCTATAATAGCCATCACCTTGGAGTCTCTGTATCTTAGTATTACATTGACACTGCTAGCATCGGCATACTTAGCAATATTTGTTAAGGCTTCCTGCACGATTCGATAGATAGTTATCTCCACTTCTGCTGGCAAGTGCTCTACCGGTAGTCCGGATATGTGTGAGTCGACCTCTACCCCCATTTTGGCTGAATAATCTTTGACGTATTTCTCCAGGGCAGCGGCTAAACCAAGGTCATCTAAAACGCTGGGGCGGAGTTCAGCGGACAGATGGTGCACATCATCCAAGGTTTGTGCCGCCAGAGCTCGTAGTTCAGATATGCCTTTCATTACCTGGTTGGTACTCGTTGAACTCTCTACCGATTTCAGGCCAACCATAAGCGATGTGAGGGTTTGACCGGTCTCATCGTGGAGCTCGCGGGCAATACGTTTCCTTTCATCTTCCTGGGCACCAATGATCTTGGCTAAAAGCTGCTTCCTCATCTCCTCTTTCCGTTTGAGCTCTTCACTCATTTCTGCAAACGCCACACCCAAGCTGCCAATCTCATCTCTGGCCCATGTTGGGCCTTTCCATTGAAAGTCTCCCCTGCCCACTGCTCGGGCTGCTTCAGCCAATTGTGAGATTGGCCGGGTAAGTATTGAGGAAAAGGCGAAAGATACAGCCATGCCCAGAATCATTACCAGAATAACCCACACGAGAATGTTCTGGATGTGTTGGTTTACTGCTGCCATAACGTTTGCCTCGGACATTCCCAGGCGGATGATACCCGCCTTGCCATTCAGTACTGGTATCGCCAGGTCCAATATCCGCTTGCCATCAGCTTGAAGTGTAACCGCTTGGTAGGGTGTCCCCGGTTGCCACTGGCTCACAGTCAATAAATCAGCCGGGAAACCATCCTCGAAGGTATGGACCATAATATTTCCGGCCTCGTCTAATACAAAAGCGTAGACCACATCTGAATCAGAATCGGTATGCTTCTTAACCAAATTATAGAGCTCGAAGGTATTACGTGTCAGTATCAGGTCTCGGCCCTGTTCGGCTAGGACGCTGCCTATGATATAGCCTCTCTCCTGCAGTTCGTTCGCCAGTATCGTCGAGACGTCACGCTGAGCGAACCAGACCAAGGAAACTGCCGAAAACAAGATGCACAGAGCAACGATTCCCATAATCTTGGTCTGTATGCCTACTTGAGCTACCTTAGATAAGAAAGCCTGATATGTTAGCTGGACCTTCATTTCACCATCCAAGCTGTTTTTTCATTTCTCTTATCGAATCGTAGATTGCGTCGGAAGCAACCACAAACCTGTCTATCGACAATTTGCTGAGAATTTCTTGCCCGTCCTCCGATTTGCTAATTTCAAGGAATAGGTTCAATAACTCATCCTTTAACTGAGGGTCAATGCCCTTGCATATGACTACCGGCGGTATCCCGTATGGACCCCAGCGGGCAATGACCCTGGTCTTTTCAGCAAGAGCTGGATTATCGGAAATTAGCTGGTCATAGACCAGGCTATCTACCGCTGCTCCATCAATTATATTATCGGCCACGGCAAAAATCGAATTATCATGGCTGTAGGTGAATATATGACTACTGAAGAACGAGAAGGGGGTCTCATCAAGAAGCGATAGCTGGTATGAGGGTGCTAAGTGCCCGGTGTTAGATAGCGGGTCGGTGAAGGCGAAATCGGTTCCTCTGAGGTCACCTAGGGTAACGGCGTTACTATTTCCCGGTACAATGAGATAGGAATAATATACGGACTCTCCATACATTTGAGGCGCTACCAGCAGATCCATGAAAGACTCCTCGGTGCCTTCAACGTATGCCAGGGTACAGATGAATGCCACATCAACCCTCTGCTCCCTAATCAAATCATTGATTTCAGAATACGTGGGTTTCAAGACTAATTCTACACGCCGGTCAAGCTTTTCTCCAAGATAAATCAGCAGCTCTTGATAATATTCGAGGGTCTTACTGGGTGAAAGGATCGCTGAAATGGCCACCCTTAATACTCTATCATTCCCTTCTCCATATGAATTGCTGTTGCTCATTGATATCCGGGATATGTCCAGCTTTTTTTCAAAGTCGATATCTACTACATCTTGGAATTGGCCACTATCCGGTGCGGATAACAGCAGCCCTATTATTCCGGCAAGCACGATTAAAGGTAGTAGTAAGTGTTTGACTTTCATTCTATCTCTTCCGAGGTTAGCGGACTCTTGGATTGATTAACTGGCTAGCAATAAGCATATTTACCGTAGCCGATATCGCTTGCCTCGTTAAAAGTATTTTATTCCAATCAGCAAGTTTTGTCTATGACTTGACATGCCTACATAGGCTGTAGCACTTCTTAAATTAGAGTTACCGTTTTTATTAGCGGCGTGCAATACTTGTCATGTTTTTCCGACATTTCCTGATATACAACATTATCAAGCATTTTCTAATATTTTCTCAACGGCAACCAGCAGTCTATTTTGGCCGTATTATTCCGAATTTGCTGTCGAGGATATATGCCTTAGCGATCGAATATAGACAGTCTGAGACAAAGGGAGTCAAATTTAACCCATTTAAGAAGATTCCGGACTTAATGCTGAATTAAGCAAAGTGTTAAGCAAAATCTAAGATTAGGGGATAGTTTACATAATAATCAGGGGATTCGTGCCTATTCTGGCGTCCCTGGCAGGATTCGAACCTGCGACATGCTGCTTAGAAGGCAGCCGCTCTGTCCAACTGAGCTACAGGGACAACCCCTTGTGTTCAAATGTAACATTCAGGCGTAAGCGAGGTCAAGTCTTACTGGTTTCCGTTCAACTATGACGATGCTCGCCACAGGCCGTAAGCGGCTAGACCGCTCAGGGCGACCCCGGCGATAACGGCTCCTATCCAGCCGAGCAAAGTCAGGCAGGTGACAATAATCCCAGCAATGACCACCCCGATGGCAATTGATAAAAAGGCATGCCTGAAGCTCAGGCCGAAGAGTACGGCGGCCAGGGAACCAGTCCAGGCACCGGTGACCGGTAGCGGTATGGCAACGAAGAGTATTAACCCGATGCGCTTGTATTTCGTAATGACTTGACCCCGGCGGCGGGTGCGTTCGAAAAGCCAGTCCAGCCATTTTTTAAAGAGGGCCACCCTGCTGAAAAGCCTGGTGGCGGCGTCAAGAAACAATAGAATGAATGGTACCGGCAGCAGATTGCCGATGATTGCCAGCACAAAGGCATAATACCAGGGAAAGTTGAAGGTCTCTATGGCCACCGGTATGGCTACGCGGAGTTCTAAAATAGGCAGGGCAGAGCCGAAAAATACAGCCAGTGCTTCTGGGAACCCCTGATTGATAAGATCTTCGAGGAACAAAGTTTTCCTTTATGTCCAGGGCAGAGATCTACGAGTCTAGGGCAGTGTAGCAAACGGGCCTCCCAGGAGTCAAGGAAGTTAAGTCTATGGCTTGACAATATTCAGCAAGGATTGCTAGTATTAGACAGATTGCGCTAGCCGATTCAAAGGCGATAAATGACAAGGTTACTTGATAAGATCAACAGCCCCGCTGATCTGAAGGCTTTAAAGGCAAAGGAGCTTAAACAACTAGCCGATGAAGTTAGACAGGAGCTGGTGGCTGTTGTTACCAAAAATGGTGGACATCTGGCATCAAGTCTGGGTGTTGTCGAGCTTACCATAGCTTTGCACCGGGTCTTTGACAGCCCGCACGATAAGATAGTATGGGATGTCGGCCACCAGTCTTACCCCCACAAGCTGCTTACTGGTCGTCGGGAGCAATTCAAGACCCTGCGTCAGTATGGCGGCCTATCCGGTTTCACCAGCCGTGATGAGAGCCAGCATGACCCCTTCGGGGCCGGACATGCCAGCACCTCGGTCTCGGCGGCACTGGGTATGGCCAAAGCCCGTGACCTTGCCGGCGATGACTACCATGTGGTTGCTGTTATCGGTGACGGTGCTACCACCGGTGGTATGGCTCTGGAGGCCTTTAACAATGTAGCCCAGCTTGGCTCCAAGCTGATTGTCATCCTTAACGATAATGGAATGTCTATTTCGCCTACGGTTGGCGCCCTGTCCAAGCTGCTGAGCATGGTGCGCTTTGACCGGCGCTATTACCATGCCAGTGAAGAGAGCAAGCGGGTGATTAGCTCGCTGCCAATGGGCGACAAGTTGTGGCGGGTCGGTGAGCAAATTAAGAGTGGAGTCAAAGGCCTGGTTCTACCCACCCTCATCTGGGAGGAGTTTGGTTTCGCTTATATGGGGCCTTTTAACGGACACAACATCCGCCAGCTGGAGTCTGCCTTGACCCAGGCACGGGACTACAGCCACAAAGCGACTCTGGTCCACATTGTGACCACCAAGGGCAGGGGTTACGCTCCGGCGGAGGGCGATGCCGTTTACTTCCACGGCGTTTCTCCGAAGTGTAGCCACGGAAAGCCAGCACCAAGCTATAGCGAGGTGTTTGCCCAGACCATGCTGCGTTTAGCCCGCGATAATCCCAAACTGGCAATCATTACGCCGGCCATGCCCGAGGGGAACTGTCTGGAAATGGTTCAGGCTGAGTTCCCGGAGCGGGTTTTTGATGTCGGTATCTGTGAAGAGCACGCGGTTACCTTCGCCGCCGGATTAGCTACCCAGGGATTTATACCGGTAGCGGCCATATACTCCACCTTCTTGCAGCGCTCTTTTGACCAGATTATCCACGATGTCTGCTTGCAGAATCTACCCGTGGTTTTTGCCATTGACCGCGGCGGTATAGTTGGTGACGATGGCAAAACGCACCAGGGCATCTTTGACATCTCTTACCTTTCACTGGCCCCCAACATGATAGTCGCCGCACCCAAGGATGAAAACGAACTCCAGCATCTGCTCTATACGGCGGTTATGGCCGGCCAGCCCATGGCGGTAAGGTACCCGCGTGGGTCCGGTCTGGGAGTGCCGATGGACAAAGAGCTTCATCAGATTCCCATAGGCACCTGGGAAGTGCTGAGGCGCGGCGAAGATGTTGCCATTATGGCCTTGGGTTCTACTGTGGCGCCTGCTCTTGAGGCTGCGCAGCATCTGGCAACCAGGGGGATTGAAGCTACGGTAGTAAACAGCCGTTTTGCTAAGCCGCTGGATGGAGCTCTGCTGGCGGACATCGCCGGCCACATCAAGCTCCTGGTAACGGTTGAGGAGAATACACTGGCTGGCGGCTTTGGTAGCAGCGTCGTCGCTGGACTTCAGGAAGCCGGTATCAGCGATGTACGAGTAAAGCGCATTGGTATCCCCGATGAATTTGTCGAGCACGGGACACAGGCTATCCTGCGGGCTAAATATAATCTTGATGCCGGGGGCATCACCCGCCAGATACTGTCCCTGTTTTCTGAAGATAACCCACCACCAAAGACCAAAACTAAAACCGGGATGACGTCAATTTAGATGAAAAAATGGGCGACGGAATCACCGCAAGAGCAGAGCCGGAGGTATCAGGTGCAGTCTGTGGCACCTGATACCTCTATTAATGGAGGGTAGATGGATAGACTTACCGTCAGGGATATAGATGTTAGTGGCAGGAGAGTTCTGGTCAGGGTTGACTTCAATGTACCCCTGGCTGGCAAAACCGGAAAGATTGCTGATGACAGCCGCATCCGGGCAACCCTGCCCACCATCGACTATCTGATTGGCCGGGGAGCCAGGGTGATTCTATGTTCTCACCTTGGCCGCCCCGAAGGGAAGTTTATTAAGGGTTTGAGTCTGGATGGTTTTGCCCGGCGCCTGCAGGAGATTCTGATGCAGCCGGTGGCCTTCTCTCACGATTGTATTGGGCCGGAGGCGGAGAAGATGGCGGCTAACCTGGAGAATGGGCAGGTCCTGCTTCTGGAAAATCTGCGCTTCCACATCGAAGATGAGAGAAACACCGAACCGTTCGCCCGGGCTCTGGCCCGCCTGGGTGACATATTCGTTAATGACGCCTTTGGCACTTCCCACCGCAACCATGCCTCTATTGTTGGTATCACCAGCTACCTGCCTTCTGTTGCCGGTTTGCTGCTGGAAAAGGAGCTCAAGGAGCTCGGTAGCATCCTGGAAGCTCCGGCGCGTCCCTTCGGTGTGCTTCTTGGTGGCGCCAAAGTAAGCGATAAAGTCGGTATGCTGGATAATATCATGGGAAAAGTAGACTCCATAACAATCGGCGGCGGTATGGCGGCTACATTCCTGAAGGCCAAATCTTATGAGGTGGGCCTGTCGCTGGTTGAGGATAGTACGGAGACCGCGGCCAAGCTGATAGCTAAAGCGTTAAACAACGGGGTGAAGCTGCAGCTTCCGGATGACGTGGTTGTTGCCGATAAGATAGAACCCGGCGCTGCCGTGGAAACGGTAGCTATTGACAGTATACCTCAAGATAAGATTATGGTTGACATAGGTGTGCTGACCATCACCAATTTTACCAAGAGGTTGGAGAGGTGCCGCACGGTCTTCTGGAACGGGCCAATGGGAGTCTATGAGATGGGATTCGATGAAGGGACAAAGGCTATGGCCGGGATTATTGCCAACCTCAACGCGGCGACAATTATCGGTGGCGGCTCTACCGCCGAGATAGTAACCGAAATGAAACTGACCGATAAAATAACCTTTGTCTCCACCGGTGGTGGCGCCTCACTCAGGTTCTTAAGCGGTGAGACGCTCCCCGGGGTTGAGGTGTTACTCGATAGAAAAACAGCCGGGCATGTACTGCAACCTTTAACAGGGAGGGGCCACATTGGCCAGTCTAGAGCTGATTAGGCAGATATCCAGGGCCTCAGCGAGCAAGATTGTGCTCATTGCCATCGACGGGCTGGGTGGTCTGCCACTTACCGAAACGGGCAAGACCGAGCTTGAGACCGCCAATACGCCCAACCTCGATGCCCTGGCCGCCAGGAGTGTCTGCGGCCTGAGTGACCCGGTGGGGGCCGGCATCACACCGGGCAGTGCCCCGGGACACCTGGCACTGTTCGGCTATGACCCGGTCAGCTGCCTTATCGGCAGGGGAGTGCTGGAGGCGCTGGGCGTAGATTTTGCGCTTGGGCCGGATGACGTCGCCGCCCGGGGCAATCTATGCACTGTAGATGAGAATGGCCTGGTTACCGACCGCCGGGCTGGACGCATAACAACCGAGAAGAACCAGGAGCTGTGCCGTCTCCTTGACGGGCAGGAGATAGACGGGGTCAGGATTATTGTCCGGCTGGTGAAGGAGCACCGGCTGGTGGTGATATTCCGTGGTGGCGGGCTCAGTGCCGGCGTAAACGATTCTGACCCGCAGCAAACGGGAGTTATCCCCAGAGAAGTGACGGCCGTGGAACCGGAAGCCAGCCGGACTGCCAGTATCGCCAACCAGTTTATTGCCCGGGCGAAGGCAGCGCTGGCCGCCCATTACCCGGCCAACATGGTTCTGCTGCGCGGTTTCTCCAGGCGGCCGGAGCTGCCGACCATGACCGAGATTTACAAGTTGAGTCCGGCGGCCATTGCCAGCTACCCCATGTATCGCGGGCTGGCCAGGGTGGCTGGCATGAAAGTCCTGGAAACGGGCACCACTCCTGAAGAAGAAATGGAAACCCTGAAGCAGAACTTTAAAAACCACGATTTCTTCTTTGTCCACATAAAGGCCACCGATTCTGCCGGCGAGGATGGCGACTTTAACCGTAAGGTGGCCGTCCTTGAGGAGGTGGACCGGGCTCTGGACAAAGTGATTAGCCTTGAGCCGGATGTCATTGTCGTTACCGGCGACCACTCGACGCCGGCTCTGCTCAAAGGGCATAGCTGGCACCCCGTGCCGGTCCTGCTGTATTCCCGCTGGTGTCGCCCGGATGGAGTCAGCCGGTTTTCAGAGTCGGCCTGCATTTCCGGCGGGCTGGGCAGAATAGCGGCTACCGAGATAATGCCTCTGGCCATGGCCAACGCCCTGAAGCTGGATAAGTTCGGTGCCTAGGAACATGAGAGTACCGCTGATAGCTGGTAACTGGAAGATGAACACCACGGTGGCTGAGGGGCTGGAACTGGTGGCTAAAATGCTCAGGGAGCTGGACGGGATAGCCGGGGTGGAAAAGGTAATCTGCCCTCCGTTTGTCTCTTTGAAACCTGTCGCTGAGCTTGTAAAGGGCAGCTCGGTAAAGCTGGGCGCCCAGGACCTGTATTATGAAGAAAAGGGGGCCTATACCGGGGAGATATCCCCGCTGATGCTGGCCGAACTGTGCCAGTTTGTCATCATCGGCCACTCGGAGCGGAGGCAGTATTTCGGCGAGACCGGAGAGGTTGTTAATAAAAAGGTGAAGGCGGCACTCAAGGCCGGGCTGGAGCCCATCCTGTGCCTTGGCGAGAAGCTGGCCGATAACGAAGCCGGGCAGACGGAAAAGGTGGTAGGCGAACAACTGGATTCAGCCTGTGAAGGGGTGGATAACCCCGGCAACATGGCTGTTGCCTATGAGCCGGTGTGGGCTATCGGCACCGGACGGGCGGCCACCGGTGTTCAGGCCAATGAAACAATAGGCTTTATTCGTCGCCGGTTTGGTTCCCGCTATGGTATTGAAGCAGCCTCCAGGTTGCGCATTCTTTATGGCGGCAGTGTCGCCGCCGACAGTATTGCCCGGTTCATGGAGCAGCCGGAGATAGACGGCGCTCTTGTTGGCGGTGCCAGCCTCAATGCCGGCCAGTTTATCAGCATTGTCCGGCAGACCGCCGAAATTAAGGGTGACTAACTTAAACCTCTCGTACTGCCAAAGACATTTAAACGCATGAACCATCTCGTTGCCATTGTTGGCCCGACTGGTGTCGGCAAGAGCCAGCTGGCTGTTTGCCTGGCACAAGCATTTAACGGCGAGATTGTCAATGCCGATAGCCGGCAGGTATATCGCTTTATGGACATCGGCACCGCCAAGCCAACTCCTGAGCAGCTTTGTCAGGCACCTCACTACCTGATTGGCGTAATCAATCCGGCTGAAGATTTCAGCCTGGCTCAGTACCAGGGAATGGCCCGGCAGACGGTTAGCGGCATCATCGGCCGGGATAAACTGCCGTTGCTGGTGGGCGGCAGCGGGCTATATGTATGGGCGGTGCTTGAAGGCTGGGGGATACCCAAGGTTAAGCCGAACCCGGAACTGAGGCGCCGCCTTGAGGAAAAAGCCCTCAAGATGGGCACGGAGCAGCTCTACCGGGAGTTGGAGGCGGTTGACCCACAGGCAGCCAGCAGGGTTGACCGGCAGAATGTGCGCCGGGTCATCAGGGCGCTGGAAGTCTATCATGGTGGCGGCAGGCCATCTTCCCAGCCGTCGAAAGAAGCTCCGGCTTATGATATCCTGATAATCGGCCTAACCATGGATAGGGAAGAGCTGTACCGCAGAATAGATGCCCGGGTCGATGAGATGGTGAAGCGGGGTCTGGTGGAGGAGGTGTCCCGGCTTATGGCCATGGGCTATAGTCTGGAACTGCCGGCTATGTCTGCAATAGGTTACCGCCAGATTGGAATGTATCTTCGGGAAGAGCTTGGCCTTGAGGCAGCCATTCAGCAGATTAAGTTCGAAAGCCACCGCTTTGTCCGCCAGCAGTATAACTGGTTTGGCCTGAAAGATGATAGAATAAGGTGGTTCGATGTCGGCGGTAGGGTATATCGGCAAATTGAGGGGTTGGTGGCCTCTTTTATAGGCAGAGGGAAGAGGGGAGAAACGAGAGGACTGGACTGGTAGGATATTTATGCAATTTACCAAGCTGCAGGGTGCCGGCAATGATTTCGTTCTGGTAGAGGCCGGTGGTAGTCGAAATGGCTGGCCGTTGCTGGCGCAGACCATATGCCGGCGACACTTCGGTGTCGGCGCCGACGGCCTGCTGGTGGTGCTGCCTTCGGAGGCTGCTGACTTCGGCCTGCGGGTGTTCAACGCCGACGGCTCCGAGGCCGAGGCCTGCGGCAACGGATTGCGCTGCTCGGTGAAGTACGCCGCCAGCAGGGGGCTGGTTGCAGCTGAATCCGCAGAAGTAACTATCAAAACGTTGGCTGGTATAAGAAAGGCCAGCCTTTCCCGGAAAACCGGCGGAGCAATCAGGATTCAGGTGGCTATGGGAGCGCCGGAGTTTGATGCTGCTAAAATCCCTGTAAGAGTAGAGCCGGACAAGGGGAGGCTAGTTGACATAAAGTTAGTGACCGACTATCCGGTTGCTATCGGAGGACGGGAGGTGCTGCTCAGTTTTCTTTCCATCGGCAATCCCCACGCCGTTTACTTCCAGGAGCAGCCGCTGGCCGGGTTCCCGCTGTCCCGGCTGGGGCCGCTGGTGGAGCATCATGGGCTATTTCCCAACCGGGTGAACTTTGAAGCGGCCAGGGTAATCAGCCGCCAGCAGATAGAGGTCAGGGTGTGGGAGAGAGGGGTCGGCGAGACGCTGGCCTGCGGCAGCGGTGCCTGCGCCGTGGCGGTGGCGGCCCAGCTTCTGGGCCTTGTTGATAGATGCGTCGCCATAGACCTGCCGGGAGGCACCCTTGAGGTGGAGTGGGATGGGGCAGGGGAGGTACTCCTCAGTGGGCCAGCAGAAATTGTCTTTACCGGCCAGTGGCCGGATTGAAATGAGGTGTCATAATGAGAATGTCCAGGAGAATGGAGAACATACCGCCCTATCTTTTCGTTGAGATTAACCGCAAGATTGCCGAAAAGAGAGCCCGGGGAGAGGAAGTCTTCAGCTTTGCCATCGGCGACCCCGATATGCCGACGCCGGATAATATCATCGAAAAGCTGTGCCAGGCGGCGCGGGAGCCGGATAACCACCGCTACCCGGAAACGGCCGGGTTGCCGGAGCTGCGCCGGGCTATCGCCGGCTGGTACCAGAAACGCTTTAACGTTTCCCTGGATGCCGAAACCGAGGTGCTGCCCCTTATCGGTTCCAAGGAGGGCATCGGTCACATGGCCCTGTGCTTTATTGACCCCGGAGATGTGGCTCTGGTGCCGGACCCGGGCTACCCCGTATATGCCATGGGCACCATCCTGGCCGGAGGCGAGCCCTATTACCTGCCGCTTCTAAATAAGAACAAGTTCTTGCCAGACCTGGATGCCGTGCCGGCAGAGGTGTTGCAGAAAGCCAAACTGCTGTGGCTCAACTACCCCAACAATCCCACCGGTGCCGTAGCCAGCCCTGATTTCTTCAAGCGGGTTGTCCAGTTTGCGGAAAAGCACGACCTGGCGGTTTGCCATGATGGCCCGTACTCGGAAGTCTGCTATGATGATTATCAACCGACGAGCTTCATGCAGGTCGATGGGGCCAGGGAGAGGGGTGTGGAGTTTCATTCCTTTTCCAAGAGCTACAACATGACCGGCTGGCGGATAGGCATGGTGGTGGGCAACGCCGAAATGATAGACGCCCTCAGGCGAGTCAAGTCCAATCTGGACTCGGGCATTCCCCAGGCCATCCAGCAGGCTGCCATCGAGGCTCTCACCGGCCCTCAGGACGTCATAGAGAAGCGCAACGCAGTTTACCAGCGGCGCCGTGACCTGATTGTTGACCTGCTCAATGACATCGGGCTTGAGGCCAAGCCGCCGAAGGCCGGGCTGTATGTCTGGGCCAGGGTGCCCGATGGCTATACCTCCCTTGATTTTACCAATGACCTGCTGGACAAGGTTGGGGTGGCCGTTACACCGGGAACTGGTTACGGCAGCAGCGGTGAAGGATATGTCCGACTGTCGCTGACCGTTCCCGATGCCTTACTGGTCAAGGCTCTATCCCGCCTGGCGGGCTGGCAGAATGCCAGGAACCGGTTTACAGCAAGAAAGTAGCTTTACATAAAGGAGAGAGCTATTCCTAAGGGCACCATAGTTACCCGGGCTTTGCCGGAGAGGGCTTTCCTGGTGGCGGTAGTCGCCGATAGAGCTTCGAACAGCTGGTCGGTAGAGGATTCCCTGAAGGAGCTGGCCCAGCTGACCAACACCGCCGGGGCCGAGGTTATCGGCCAGTTTAAGCAGAAGCTACCGGCACCGTCAAGGGCATATTACCTGGGCAGAGGCAAGCTGGAAGAGCTACAGGTATTAAGGAAGAGCAAGGATTATAATCTGGTCATCTTTGATGATGAGCTAACGCCGGTCCAACAACAGAATCTGGAAAAGGCCCTGGAGGTAAAGATAATCGACCGGGTAGCCCTTATCCTGGACATCTTTGCCAAACACGCCCACACCCACGAGGGCAAGCTTCAGGTGGAGCTGGCGCAGCACCAGTACCTCTTACCCCGCCTGGCCGGGCAGTGGAGCCACCTGGAGAGGCTGGGTGGCGGTATCGGCACCAGGGGGCCGGGCGAGTCCCAGCTTGAGACGGACAGGCGACTCATCCGCCGTAAAATCCACCGTCTCAAGAACCAGCTCGAAGAGGTGAGGAAGCACCGCCGACTCTACCGCCAGCAGCGCCAGAAGAGTGGCATTGCCATAGTCGCTCTGGTGGGCTACACCAACACCGGCAAGAGCACCCTGCTAAACAGCTTAAGCCGGGCTGGTGTCCTTGTCGAAGATAAGCTCTTTGCCACGTTGGACCCGACCACCCGGCGGTTGACTCTGCCCGATAAAAGCAACGTCCTTCTCAGTGATACCGTTGGCTTTATCCGTAAGCTGCCGCCGATGGTCGTCTCCGCCTTCCGGGCCACCCTTGAGGAATTATCAGAGGCAGATCTCCTTCTTCATGTGGTTGACCTGTCTGCGGCCAATGCCGCCGGGCAGTGCCAGGTGGTGGAGGAAACACTGGCCGACCTGAATCTTTCCGATAAGCCGAGGTTGACAGCCCTCAATAAAATTGACCTGCTGCTGGATAAGGGAAAAAGCTGGGATGAGAAAAAGGCAACCGCTTATCTTTCCCGCCGTACCGGCCCGGCCAGTGAAAACACGGTGCTGATTTCGGCGGTAAAGGGGTGGGGACTGGAAAAACTGCTTGAAACCATCAGCCGGGCTGTCCGAAAAACAGAAAAGCCGGTTGCCATATAACAGCCCTCAAAATGACGCTCTGTAATCAAAATCTAGCCCCCTTAAATTTCTTTTGAGTGGCATTCTATGTGTAATACCGCATTTTTGGATATTATCAACCGGTCAGGCGTGAGAAAATAGTCCAAACCGTGGAAAAGGCCCAAAAAGGCAAAAAGGGATAATTTACCCTTTATTTTTGTCGTTCTTTTTAAGTTTTTAGCAACCCACCCCCTTAATCCCCCTCCCTTGCCAAGGGAGGGGGAAGGATAGAAAGAGGGGCTTCGCCCCTCTTAAACACCTTTTAGTTGTGGTTTACATAACTTATGGGGTTGGGGAATCCTTTTTAAATATATGTGCTATAATTCCTATATGGCTAGAAAGAAACGAAAAGACAAAGACGACGAGCTTGCAAATGTTTTTGAAAGAATAGAGAGCAGTAAGCTGTATCCAGAACAGACACATTCCTATTTTTGCAATCATTGCTCGACTGAAATCAAGTGGTCTCAACCTAAATGCTCCAATTGCGATACAGTATTTCATTGGAGAAAATTGATAATGGTAAGCCAGGAAGATTGGGACGAGTATTTCCGAGAGCGTCAGCCGCCTGATAGATAGACTAATAATTTTCTTGATTTTCTTTCCCCTTTTTATCCCGGGAGCCTGGTGGTGTCTTGGTCGGTGGTTGACACCCGGCTATAAATGACGGCTTTCATTTCATTTCAACAGGGTTTATAATTCTCAAAAAGGAGGTGGCCATAATGGCTGATGAATACGCCGTACGACAGTTGGAATTGCCTAAAGAATTGCTTCAAGAACTTGGAGTTATGAGCGACGTAATGGAGTTGCAAGATATTAATGCTAGAATAGCGAGATATGGCGAATTGTATAAGAAGGCTTACAAAGTATTTAATCTTGGTGATTGGGGGGATTAATAACCTCATAGTAGCCAACCCTTCACCCAGGAGACTAAACGGCCAAATCTTGATTTGGGGGCGCGGTTGTTTCCGTTTGTCCCTCAGCCCCCTAAACCCCCCGTTTTTATGTAAACCCCTCTACACACGCCTGTTATAAGGGCGCACTATATATGTTATGTGAAGAATATAGTATTCAGGCTGGGATTTGTGGTAGCACTCCCCTGTTTGTTGGCCGCTTGGAATTAGCCGGATTTAGTTGATGACGGCCTTTAGTCTGTTTATGAAGTCCTGGCGGATATGCTCGTCGGCCATTACCTGTTGCTTTATCTTTTTCCATGTTCCGGGGCAGTCTTTATATTTGGTGCCGACTATCTGATGGATGGCCTGGTCTACATGCATCTGGTTGGCGGCACTTACCTCAATACCGGCCTCGTCAAAGACGCCCTCCATATGACGGAAATAACAGGACGTGGCAACACCCCTATTTAATGGGCTCGGCAGGATTCGAACCTGCGACCAATCGGTTATGAGCCGACCGCTCTGCCGCTGAGCTACGAGCCCAGATTAATAATGAGTGTAACACCTCCCTGATGGTGGCTCAAGTTTAGCTGGAGCGGGAGACGGGACTCGAACCCGCGACAACCTGCTTGGAAGGCAGGGACTCTACCACTGAGTTACTCCCGCATTATGTCAAGTTACCCTGGTTTCTACCTCGGTACGATTATATTACTACCGCTGATTCTCTTCAACTGCGGCTCACTCTATGATACTGATCTGTAGCCTATCTATCTGCCCGACGCCATTCAGTGTCGCCACCATGCCGCAAACGGTGTTCTTGATAAATTCGCTGACAAACGGATTGACAGAAACTGAGGTGCCACTTACCTGTATGTCAACTCTATCTCCTTCGATGGAAAGAAGGCTGTTTGGCGTTTTTCCTGTCCCCTTCAGTGTGGCAACCATGCCGGTAACCACATTTCCGATGAAATCTTGAACGAAGCCCTTGATGGGAATGGCTTTGTCATTAACATAGAGGGTTACCTTGTGTGATGTCATCTGGTCGGTCTCCTTTTCTGGATTTATGCCTGTTTTGGTCTTCGCTTGATGATTAGCCAGTTCTTGTCGTCGGTATGGATTAAGACATAGTCACCGGCAAGCTTGTTCCCCTTTAGGGTAAATTCCAGGCGGTCATCCCCTTTATAGCTGAGTTCATATTCACCCTTATCCCAGATTTCCACAGTGCCGGCACCGTATTGTCCTTCGGGAATCTGGCCGGTAAAGTCTATGTAATCCAGCGGATGGTCACCAACCTGAACCGCCAGGCGCCTCACCCCGGGCTCGGTGGGCAATCCCTTGGGAACCGCCCAGCTCTTGAGGACTGCCTCCATTTCCAGGCGGAAGTCAAAATGCAGGTGGCTTGCCTGGTGCCGGTGAATGACGAAACGGGACTGGCTTCCGCCGGCTAACTGTCCTCCAGGCTCTGGAGTCGCGCCTAACTGTCGCTTGCTATGGTGTTCCTTAAAGATCATGTATTAAAAGCTATCACCACTACCGGGGGCTGTCAAGTGAGACGAAACTATAAATAGAGGCTGGGTATCATAGATACCCAGCCTTTTACAGTTTACAGAACCTTGGAACTATCTATATTCCTGGGCTTAGCCCTTGCCTATTCTGAACATCTTGGTTCCGCACACTGGGCATACTCCCTGAGTTGCCGGCCGACCATTTTTCAGAGTGACGGCCTTGGCATCTTTTATTTCCCTCTTGGTACGGCATTTTACACAGTATCCTTGCATAGTTTCCTCCTTTCCGTATGGAGGATAAACCAGTCATCAGGCAATGTCAATAGCTGAGCGACTGTTTTTTTAGCTTCCAACGAAACTTTCATCCAGATTGGCGCCGTAGAAAGGCCTGCACCTGCCAGTAGCCCGGTGAGGCAGGCAGTAAATGTGGTCGGGGTGAGAGGACTTGAACCTCCGACCTCAGCGTCCCAAACGCTGCGCGCTAGCCACCTGCGCTACACCCCGCTGCTGGATTAAGTATACCAAGGTGGTTTTTGAATGGTCAAGCTACGGTGCTTCAGTCCCGGCAGTCAATGCACAGGTCGAAGGCTGCTGGCTCCAGGCCGCTCTTTTCTGCCATGTACTCAAGCTGCTTCTCCGGGGCCCAGTAGCGGCCGCAGTTATTACACCTCTTGAGCTTGAACTCCATGGTTATGTAAGGCATGGTTAAAGTTCTGGTATCCCCGACGTCTTCAACGCTGATTGCCCCGGTGGGGCAGATATAGGAACAGGAACCACAGGCGATGCAGGCTTTAGAGAGGTCGTTAAAGGGGGTTGCCATTTGCCGGTTAACTCCCCGATTAACCAGGCTGATGGCAGAAACACCGACAACTTCTTGGCACGCCCGGGTGCACAGGGCACAGAGAATGCACTTACGGTTATCCTCTTCCGGTGCGAACCTGGTACCGTCGATTTCCATCTTATTCGCCAGTTCCTGCAAAACCTCTGAATCGGGACATCTGGCAAGCAGGAGCTCCATCACCATACGGCGGACGTTGGTGACCCTCGGTGTCTTGGTCTTGATGACGAGTCCCTCTGATATTGTATATATGCAGGCGGCGACCAGTCTTTCCCGTCCCCGCCGGGTAATCTCCACTATGCAGAGGCGGCAAGCGCCATAAGGGCTGACCCCTTCATGATGGCACAGGGTGGGAATATAGATGTTGTTGCCTTGGGCAACTTCCAGTATAGTCTTTCCCTCTTCTGCCTGGACTACTCTGTCATCAATGGATAAAGTCACCATTTTCGTTTGTCCTTACTCAATTTTTATGGCGCAGAGCTTGCAGACATCATAGCAGGCTCCGCACTTAATGCACTTCTTCTGGTCCAGTGCAACCGGCTTCTTCTTGCCGGTGGAAGTTATGGCACCCTCGGGGCAGGCTTTGATGCAAAGTCCGCAGTCGGGGCACTTCTCCTCGTCAATGCGGTAGGTAATCAGCTCCTTGCAGACACCGGCCGGGCACCTCTTGTCTTTGATATGAGCCTGGTATTCGTCTTTAAAATGGCGGATTGTGCTTAAAACCGGATTGGGCGCCGTTGTTCCCAGCCCACAGAGCGCGCCATCAATCAGTACTACCGATATCTGCTCAAGTAGCTCTATATCGCCATCTTGCCCTTTGCCTTCGGTAATGCCGGTCAGTATCTGGCTCATCCTTTTTAAGCCTTCGCGGCAGGGAACGCACTTACCGCAGGACTCCTCTTCAAGGAAGCCTATATAGTACTTGGCGATATCCACCATGCAGGTGTCTTCGTCCATAACAATCATGCCGCCGGAGCCCATCATAGAGCCGACTTTGTCCAGCTCATCGAAGTCAACTGGTAAATCAAGCAAACTCTCCGGGATGCAGCCTCCCGAGGGACCACCGGTCTGTACTGCTTTGAACTTCTTGCCTCCCGGAATACCACCGCCGATATCATAGATAATTTCCCTTAGGGTAATCCCCATGGGCACTTCTACCAGCCCGGTGTTATTTATCTTGCCCACCAGAGAGAAAATCTTGGTTCCCTTGCTATTCTCGGTGCCTATTCTTGAGTACCAATCAGCACCTTTATTGATTATTAATGGCAAGTTAGCCAAGGTTTCCACGTTATTGAGATTGGTTGGCTTATCCCACAAGCCTTTCTCGGAAGTATGGATGTACTTTGCCCGGGGTTCGCCTACCTTGCCTTCAATTGAGGCCATCAGTGCCGTTGATTCGCCACAGACAAAGGCGCCACCGCCGCGGTTTATTCTTACGGTGAAATCGAAACCCGAGCCGAGGATATTCTTTCCCAAAAAACCATAGTCTCCGGCCTGCTTGATGGCTATCTCTGCGTTTTTTACTGCCAGGGGATACTCGTTGCGGATATAGATATAGCCCTGATTTGAACCGATGGCATAAGCACCTATTATCATTCCCTCCAGAACACTGTGCGGGTTGCCTTCCATCAGGCTTCTATCCATGAAGGCACCGGGGTCACCCTCGTCACAGTTGCATATGATATATTTGACATCGCCACGTGCCTGGTGGCAGCTTTCCCACTTGATACCTGTTGGGAAGCCGCCGCCGCCCCGTCCTCGCAGGCCGGATTTCTTGACTTCGTTAATTATATCCTCTGGAGACATCTGAAAAAGGGCTTTGCTCAAGGCTGAGTAGCCGCCAACAGCAAAGTAATCATCAATTTCGGTGGGAGTAATGGAGCCATTACCACCAAAAACAAGCCGCTTTTGTTTCTTGTAAAATGGTACCTCAGACTCCTGAATTATTCTCTCTTTTGTTATCGGGTCGGAGTAGAGCAATCTATCGATAATATTGCCCTTGAGCAGGGTTTCTGAGATTATAACGGGAACATCTTCTACCTTCGCTTGCTGATAAAGAATATTTTGCGGTTTAATAACTATTAATGGTCCTTTTTCACAAAAACCGTGACAGCCTGTGGTTCTTATGTCTATGTTGGGTTCAAGCCCCTGCTGTTTGATTGCCTGCTTGAAAGCGCTGGCTATTTTGTTCCCACCGTAGGTATTGCATCCGGTGCCACCGCATACAGTTACACACAGTTTGTCAGGATCTCTATTTTTGATTATTGCTGCTCTCTTTGCCTCAAGCTCCTGCGGAGAGTTCAGCTTTTTAATTACTTCTTCTCTTATCATAGATAATGGCTACTCTCAAATAATGATTTGACCTTATCAACCTTCATCTGTCCTGCATATTCTCCGTCAACTACCACTATGGGGCCCAGGGCACAGGCCCCGACGCAATTAACGCTCTCCAGTGTATATGCCATGTCTTTGGTTGTTTCACCGGCTTTGATGCCCAGCTCGTCCTCGATTCTCCCAAGGATTCTGGTTGCACCTCTGACGTGGCAGGCGGTGCCCAGACAGACGTGGACTTGGTGGCGCCCCCTGGGCTGCAGGCTGAAAGCCTTGAAAAAAGTAGCCACGCTGTAGACCTGGCTCAAGGGGATACCCAGACCTCGACTGATCGCCTGTATTGCGTCCTTGGGTAGGTAGTTATATTCTGACTGGATATCCTGCAAGATGGATACCAGCATGCCTTCGTCATGACGGTACTTGTCCAGTATCGAATCTACTTTGGCCAGCTTTCGTTTGTCCTTGGTGTTCATGCTGCCTTCTCTTTAAGCTTGGCATATTCAGCGGTCACCCGCTGCTGAATCTTATCTATGACCTCCGGCGGCAGGTGTCGGAACCGCCCCTGGAGCTTCATATAGCCGGTTATCGGTTGCAGTTTGGTTGGGTCGTAGTTGAGCTTGTATCGGCCGTCCTCAACCTCATACAGCGGGAAGATGCCGGTTTCCACTGCCAGACGGCCTATGCGGATGGTTAAATCGCCCGGACAACGCCAGCCGGTGGGGCATACCGAGTAAATGTGAACATAGGCCGGGCCTTTGGTCATGAGCCCCTTTTTAACCTTCTCCATCAGGTCGAAGGGGTAGCTGGGATTGGCGGTAGCAACGTAGGGTATGTTATGGGCGGCGGCGATAGCCGGCATATCCTTCTTCCAGGAAAACTGCCCCAGGCTTACCTTACCCGCCGGGGAAGTTGTTGTCGAAGCGCCGAAGGGAGTGGCTGAAGACCGCTGGATGCCGGTGTTCATATAGGCTTCGTTGTCAAAGCAGAGATAGAGGAAGTCGTGCCCCCGCTCCATAGCGCCGGAGAGCGCCTGGAGGCCGATATCAACCGTGCCGCCGTCACCGGCGATGGCGACCACCTTCGTTTCCCGGTCCGGTATCTGGCCTTTTCTAATCATCGCCTTTAAGCCGGCTTCGATTCCGGAAGCCACGGCGGCGGTGTTCTCAAAAAGGGTGTGAATCCAGGGAACCCGCCACGATGTGAAGGGAACCTGAGAGGCGACGATTTCCATGCACCCGGTGGCATTGGCCACGATGACATTGTCCCCTATCGCCTTGCAGGCTAGCCTGACGGCCAGGACTTCGCCACAGCCGATGCAGGCGCGGTGACCGGGAGCGAAGTTCTCTGCCTTGGGTGCCAGGCGCGGTACAAAGACAGTGTAGTTCTGCATTATTCCCTCACCCCGAAAATCTCAAACTCATTCTTGCTGCCTTTTTGGGCAACCTCAATGCCCCGGTTGACTATCTCGGCAAAGCCTTCGGCGGTGATGTCGCGGCCACCCAGGCCACCGATAAAGCTTACTATCTTGGGCCTCGACTGCTGGTTGTAAAGAGCAGACTTGATTTCAGAGGCTACCGGCCCGGCCGGGCCACCAAAGGAGAGGGCCCTGTCCAGGACGATTAGCACCTCGGCATTCTTAACTGCCTGACGCAGCTCTTCAAAGGGGAATGGACGCCACAGGCGCAGTTTTAAGAGGCCGACATCTTTTCCATCGCTACGCATACTGTCTATGGCGGTCATGGCGGTCTCGCTAAAGCTGCCCATGGTCAGCAGCAAAACTTTGGTATTATCCGACCGGTAGTGCTCTACCGGGTGATAGTGCCGGTTGAAGCTATCACCGAACTGGCGCCATACCTTGAGGATAGTTTCCTTTGATTGTTTCAGGTTCATTTCCTGTGCCCACTTCGCCTCGGTATATATAAAAGGTGGGCCGAAGTCGCCCATGGCTACTGGCTTTTCCGGGTTTAAGGGCAGGGGGTATTTATAGGGTGGCAGAAAGGCGCTGACCTCACCCTGTTCCGGCAGCAGGATAGACTCAATGACGTGGGACAGATGGAAACCGTCAAGGTGCACCATCACCGGCAGCAGCACTTCGGCGTCTTCGGCGATGCGGAAGGCGCATAGAATGTTGTCGGCAACCTCCTGTCCGTTCTCGGTAAATATCTGAATCCAGCCGGTGTCGCGGCAGGCCATGGCGTCGGAGTGGTCGCTCCATACGCTAAGCGGTGCCGATAGCGCCCGGTTGGCCACCGCCATCACTACCGGCAGCCGCATGGACGAGGCAATGTAGAGCACTTCGTGCATCAGCTCAAGCCCCTGGCCGGCGGTGGCGGTAAAGGTGCGGGCTCCGGCGGCGGCTGCTCCCAGGCAGGCACTCATGGCAGAGTGCTCCGATTCTACCGGGATGTACTCGGCATCCAGCTCGCCGTCAGCCACCAGCTCAGCGAGGTGCTCTACGATATGGGTCTGGGGAGTGATGGGATAAGCGGCGATGACGTCGGCGTCGGCCATCTTGACCATCTCGCCGATAGCCACCGACACCTCCATGCCGACTCGCTGAGCCATTACTCCCCCTCCTCCTCCATGGTGATAACCATCGTCGGGCACTCACGGGCGCAGATGCCGCATCCCTTACAGTAGTAGAGGTCTGCCTCAAAGTACCCTTCGGCGTTTTGCCGGACGCAGCCTTCCGGGCAGAAGAGCTGGCACATGCCGCACTTGATACATCTTTTAAAGATATGAACCGGCTTTTGTGATCGCCAATCGCCGGTGCGGTACTGGCTGGCGTTACCCGGCTCGGTGGCAATGACTCCAATCTCGAGGTCACGCCAGGTCAGTTCGTTTTCTCGTTTTGCCAATTAAACGCTCTCCTTTACTACGGTTTCCTCATAGGCCTGTTTCATGGCTTTAATATTCTTTTCGGCCAGGCGGCCGAAGCGATTATTTAATGGCTGAAAAAGGGACTCCAGTTTGACCACTGCGGTGGCCTTGACCAGGGCACCGATCATGGTGGTGTTAACAATGGGGACACCCAGTTGCTGGCGGGCGATGGTGGTGGCATCGATGGTGGCTATATGGTAGTCTGCCCCGACATTGGCTTCGATTTCCTCTAACGTCTTTCGGGTATTGATCACCAGTACGCCTCCCTTTTTAAGGCCCGAAGTAATGTTGACAATGGCCAGCAGCCCGGGGTCAAGGACGACCACGATATCCGGCTGGGTTACTTCCGCCCGCACCCTTATCGGCTGGCTATCTATGCGGACGAAGGCCTGGACCGGTGCCCCCCGCCGCTCCGGCCCGAAGGCGGGAAAAGCCTGGGCGTACTTGTCCTCACTTATGGCTGCCTGGGCCATAAGTGAGGCTGAGGTGACCGAGCCCTGGCCGCCCCGACCATGAAATCGGATACCGGTAAGCCCGCTTTCTATGATGTGCCTCCTTTAAATATTAACCGCCCCTGGAGCGACTTGAACGCTCGCACCCAGCTCCGGAGGCTGGTGCTCTATCCACCTGAGCTACAGGGGCAACTCTTTAATTTTACCCCAACATCCGTCATTAAAACAAGGTCAGGCTGTTAACTCTTCTTCAGCCGCTTCCTTATGAGCTTTTCCATCTCCACTATCAAGAAGCCGGGGAACAGGGCGAAGATGATCAGCAACCACCATTCGGCGGGAAAGGGTGCCGTCCTAAACAGGGAGTTGAGGAAGGGGAGATAGGCAATTGCCAGATTGATAGCCAGGGTGATACCTACTCCCCAGAGTATCCACTTATTGGTAAAGGGGCTGAAGGTGAAGGCCGAATCGTATGTTGACCTGGCGGTGAAGATAAAGCCGACATGCACCATCACCACGCTCATAAGTGCCGCCGTCTGTGCCTGTGTTAGCAGCAGCTCGTTGATTACCGGGCCGGAGACGGCCGGTGAGCCGAAATAGGAGAAGACGATAAATCCCGTTCCCGCCATGGCGACAGATACCAGGCCGACCCGGATGAAGAAGAGGCGATTGGCTATTTTTTCTTTGGGGCTACGGGGTTGGGCATCAAGCAAACCCTTCTCCTTGGGTTCCATCATCAGCGGCATGGTGAGAAATACTGAGTCAAACAGGTTTACCCACAGGATTTGTATCGGCTCCAGCGGCAGCCGCAGAGAAAACAGGACGACGAAGGGAGCCAGCAGTACGGCTCCCATCACCAGTATTGCCTGGCCACCGTTGGTGGGCAGAGTATACAGAATGGCTTTTTCCAGATTTTTCCAGGCGTGTCTTCCCTCTTCCACAGCGCTGACGATGCTGGCAAAGTTATCATCAGCCAGAACCATATCGGCGGCTTCTTTACTTACCTCGGTGCCGGTTATGCCCATGGCGATGCCGATGTCGGCAGCCTTGAGCGCCGGGGCATCGTTGACTCCATCACCGGTGACGGCGGTGATTTCTCCTCTCTTCTGCAGCTGCTGTGTTATCCTTAACTTGTGCTCTGGGGCTACCCTGGCGTATACAGAAACCCTGTCTACCGTTTCGTATAGCTCATCGTCACTCATTCGGGTCATCTCTTCTCCAGTGACCACACTGTCGCTGGTAATGCCCAGCTGGCGGGCAATGGCCAGGGCTGTTTGGGCGTGGTCACCGGTTATCATTATTGGCCTTATTCCGGCCCGCTTGCTTTTCCTTATCGCCTCTATGGCTTCCTCCCGTGGCGGGTCAATCATACCCTGGAGCCCGAGGAGGGTTAGACCGGTCAGGTCGTCTGATGACAGTGAAGTCTGCGTCTTGGGGACGGGCTTGTAAGCTATTCCCAGCACTCTTAAGGCCTCGCTGGCCATACCATCGGCTTCGGCCAGTACCTCACTGCGCTTCAACGGCTCGGTGTGGTCTTCCGTCAATTGGCTGTGGCACATTCGTAGAATCCGCTCCGGTGAGCCCTTGATATAGATATAGTTTTCATCCTGCCCTTCATTCAGGGTGGCCATATACTGCTGCTCGGACTCGAAAGGTATCTCATCCAGGCGCTTGCTTCTCTGTGAAATACCGGCCTTGGCAGCGGATACTATCAGGGCGCCTTCGGTGGGGTCCCCGATTATGACCGGCTCCTCTCTTTCCGTTACCAGGCTGGCGTCATTGCACTGGAAACCGGCATTTAAAGTTTCAAGTAAACCCCGGTGTGCATTAGCCAGGTTGATGCTGTGGCCTTCCAGTATGAACTCGCCATCGGGTTCGTAACCGACCCCGCTCACGTTATAGTCTTTACCCCCGGTGTAGATGCGCACCACCGTCATCTGGTTTTTGGTAAGGGTGCCTGTCTTATCTGAGCAAATAACTGTGACTACTCCAAGTGTTTCTGCCGCCGGGAGCTTTCTTATCAGTGCGTTCCTCTTGGACATAGCTACTGCAGCCAGGGCCAGGATAGCGGCCAGTATGGCCGGCAACATCTCCGGTATGGCGGCCACTGCCAGGGACACAGAGGCCATAAAGGAGTAGACCAGCGGGTAATCGAATATTATCTGGGCGACGAAGTTAATCGTCGCCAGGATCAAAACAGCAATAATTAAAAATCTGGTGAAGGCGGCTATCTTGCGCATCAGGGGGGTGGTGGTTTGACGGGTTTCCTTCATCAGTTTGGCTATTTTGCCAAACTCGGTGTGTTCACCGGTGGCAACGACAATGCCCACAGCACGGCCCCGGGTGGCAAAGGTGCCGCTGAAGGCTATGTTGTGCTGGTCTCCCGGTGGCAGGTCTGGCCTTGAGATGGGGCTTTCATACTTGGCCACCGGCACCGACTCCCCGGTCAGGGCGGCTTCATCGGTATGGAGGTTCTTGACGGTAAAAAGGCGCAGGTCGGCGGGTATCTTGTCTCCGCCTTCAAGGATGACGACATCTCCGGGAACCACTTCTCGTGACGGGATAATCCGTTTTTGTCCATCCCTGACGACGGTGCACTCGGGGACCATCATCCGCTGCAGGGCTTCTATGGCGGCTTCCCCCTTGCCCTCCTGGATAAAGCCTATGATTACGTTGAGGATGACCACCCCCACAATGACTACGGTATCTCCCAACATGTCCTCGCCGGTAATGGTGAGGATACCGGTAACAAGGGCGGCAGCCAGGAGAACATAGATCAGGGGATTATGAAACTGGAGGAGGAAGCGGGTGATAGGGCCTTGCTTTTTGAACTTGATCTCGTTGTAGCCGAATTTCTCAAGTCTGGCCTTGGCCTCAATGGAGGAGAGGCCGGATTCATCCGCCCGAAGACCCTTAAAGGTATCTTCAGTGCTTAGCCGGTACCATTCGGCCTCATCAGCAAGTGCCAGTGCACTCTTTTTATTTTCCAAAGTTATATCTTACCGAAAAAAGAGGAAACCAATCTATTATAGCAGAGATAAGTCTTTTTGAAGAAATTGTTCTTCCGGCTTTGTGTACCGGGTTTAACCTGGGCTGAGTGTGTATATGGCATAGGCGCCAGCAATATAAAGAGCGATAAGCGCGATACTGTACCAGCTGGCCAATTTGAATATCTTTCGCCGACCCTGGAAGCGTAGTCCAGAAATGACCACAAGAGTCATCACAATAGCTATTGCCGCGGTGAGGGCGTGCACGCTGTATACCGAGGACAGGATGGGACCCTGGCTGTAAAAAACATCGGCACTAAATATATTGGCCATGTTAATCATATTGGCGCCCAGTATGTCGGCGATTGCCATATCGATAGCACCCAGGCGAACCGCTGTTATGGTAACTACCAGTTCCGGCAGGGAAGTGGTAATGGCGAGAAAGAGGCTGCCGACAAAGCTGGTGCTCCAGTTATAAGTAGCTGCAATCTCATCACCGATGAAGGCCAGCCAGATACCGGCGCCGATTATGGCCAGCGCCGCCAGCGCAAATCTGAAGTAGACGGTCCTGTTGCTGATGCCATCGTATTGAAGGCCGGTTGTCGGCGGTGCACATTCAGCCTGGTGGAGCAGCTCCCGGCGGCGCGTCTGCCGGATGCCTATCAGGTAAAAAATGACAATGACGATACTTGGTATCCCTACCCAACTCAGGGTTAGCCCCGAAAGCTGTTCGCTGGCCAGGATGCTGCCGGCAGCCAGGGCCATCAATGAAATCCCGATTATGGCCGGCAATAGGTGACGGCGGTAGTGAACCTGGCTCAGAACCGGAGATGGCCGGTAGATGATATCCAGCACGGCTATGATCAACAGGTTGAAAAGGCAACTGCCCATGAAATTGCCCAGGGCCAGGTCGGGTATCTTTATCAGAGCTACAGCACTAATACCGGTTACCAGCTCTGGCATTGAGGTAACCAGTGCGATGAGCACCAGCCCTATCCAGATACGGCCCAGCCCCGACTTTTCGGCAATAGCGTCTCCATAGCGGGCCAGCTTTGTGCCGGCAAGCAGGATTACGATAAAGCAGACTAGAAATTTCAGCCAGACCAAGTGTTACCGCTCCGGAAGCGCAGAGTAGACAGGTATAAAGAATACTATAATGATAGCAGGGCTGTAAAGCGGGGCTGAAGACTGCGGCGCTATATAGCGGAAGCTCTTGCGGGTGATTTGGCTTATGGGTACTGGAAGGACCGGATAACACCGTTGACGTCTACGATATAGGTCTCACCGCTTACGAAGTCACTCCCCAGGGCTATGTTTTCCTCAAAGAAGCCATATATCTGGGCACAGGCGAGGTTCCTTGGTCGCTCTGGTGGTCACTATAATGTTTATGACGTTCTCGCAGCGCTCTGTTTCCACCGAATGGAGGGTGGTGCAGCTATCGGCCAGCCCCCCTTTGATATAAATAAAAATCTGCTCCGGGAAGGATTCGGCAATATTCACCTGGACTTCATGAATGGGTGCCGGCTTAATCTCAATATCCTCTTGCCACCATGAGCAGCCGGCCGTGACGGCCGCCAGAACTATCAGGGCTGGGAGTATCAGATACCAGGCTCGTTTCATCGACGATAATTATACCAGAAGGTATTTGCTCTTAAAACTCGCTCGTTTCTTTTGTCTCTATTTTAATGTAGAATACTAAACCGGAGTTCTGACATGGCCGAAACACCACAGAGTCAATACGATACCAAGGCACGCATTCTTGTCGTCATAGAGAACTTCCTGGCCAAAGAAGCCTATAGCGGCCTGTTTCTATTCGGTGCTGCCCTGCTGGCCATTATATGGGCCAACTCCCCCTGGTCAGGCTCCTACTTTGGTCTATGGCAAACACCTGTTGGCCTTGAGGTTGGCAACACCGTTCTGGATATGGATCTGGGCCACTGGATTAATGATGGCCTTATGGCGCTCTTTTTTCTCCTTATCGGGCTGGAAATCAAGAGAGAATTTCTGGTGGGCGAGCTATCCTCGCTGCGCCGGGCTGCCTTTCCCGTGGCTGCTGCTGTGGGTGGTATGGTCGTCCCCGTACTTATTTATCTGTCTTTGAACTTTCAGCAGGAAGGACAGCTATCCGGCTTCGGTGTTCCCATGGCGACAGATATCGCCTTTGTCCTCGGTTTTCTGCTGCTCCTCGGCAAGCGCGTGCCGTTGTCGTTAAAGATTTTTATCACTTCACTGGCGATTATTGATGACCTGGGAGCAATTGCCCTGATCGCCCTGTTCTATACCAGCTCGCTGGACTGGGCAGCCATTGGCTATGCGGCGGTGACGCTGGCGGCGCTTTTCGTGCTCAACCGCTCCGGTATCAAAAGGCTCTGGCCTTACCTGGTATTGGGCATCCTGCTCTGGTTCTGGATTGAGTCGTCGGGCATTCACGCCACAATCGCCGGTGTGCTGCTGGCACTCGCCATCCCGGTGCGCGCTAGAATCAGCGGCAAGCAATTTCTGGATATATGTCGCTTTGAACTGGAAGACTTCAAGCAAGAAGAAAGCGAGCGGCAGGGTGTCCTGCTTACCCAGGAGCAGCAGGATTCGCTGGAGATGGTTGAAGATGCCTATCAGGCGGTGCAAAATCCGCTGGTGAGGCTGGAACACCAGTTACACCCCATAAGCGCCTTTTTTATCATGCCCCTTTTTGCCCTGGCCAACGCCGGGGTTCAAATTGCCGGAATAGGCTCTCCGCTGTTTACTCCGGTGAGCCTGGGTGTATTGCTTGGCCTGATGCTGGGCAAACCGCTGGGTATTGCCGGAGTTGCCTATCTGGCGCATCGCCTGGGCTGGGCGCAAAAACCGGCTTCGCTTTCGTGGAAGCACATAGTTGGCGTCGCTCTGCTCGGGGGCGTTGGTTTTACCATGTCCATCTTCATCACCCAGCTGGCCTTTACCGACCCGGCAACGATATCTCTGGTCAAGTTATTTATCGTGATAGGCTCTCTGGTTATGGGTGTAGCCGGAGTGCTGTACCTGCTGCGTACAAGTTCGGTAATCAAGCAGTAAGCTGGCTTTGCCATTGCTCGGAGTGTCAGTTTGACGTGCTTGATAGTTGCGGGTTACTATAAATTGTGGAGAGGTGTCCGAGTGGTTGATGGTGCCGCTCTCGAAAAGCGGTCTCCGTGTTTAGCGGAGCGTGGGTTCGAATCCCACCCTCTCCGCCAGAAAAGGGAAATATTAAATGGATAAAAAAGTTGAAAATTACATAGAGAAACAAAAATTACCACAGAGAGAAATTTGTCAGAAATTAAGGAAGATTATTTTGGAGACTTTCCCTAACATCAAGGAAGAGATGAAGTTAGGTGTGCCCTGGTATGAAGAGAAATATTATATTGTTGCACTCAAAGACCATGTTAATTTAGGTTTTTCATTAAAGGGTTTATCAAAGGAAGAGACGGAGCTTTTTAAAGGTGGTGGGAAAACAATGAAACATATTAAAATTTCTTCCTTGAATGAGATTGATGAAACGAAGATTGTGAAATTGTTGAAAGTTGTGAAAGATAAATAATTTTTACAGTGTGGAGAGGTGCTGGAGTGGCCTATCAGGCGCGCCTGGAGAGCGCGTGTCGTCTTATGGCGACCGTGGGTTCGAATCCCACCCTCTCCGCCACAATGCCACAATTTGTTGCTATGCTAGAATGAGGCTGCCTTGACAGTGAACAGTAAGGATATAAAGTACTGGGTCGGTTTCAATATCATACCCGGCATTGGTCGTGTCAGGTTCAGCCAGCTTGAGAGTTACTTTGGCAGTCTGGGGCAGGCCTGGCAGGCTGACCCGGCAGGGTTGAAGAAGGCTGGTCTGGATGATAGCGCCGTTAGGGCCATCGGTCGCTGGCGACCCGAGATAAATCTTGAAGCCGAGATGGAAAAACTGGCTCGCTGCGGCATACAGGCGATTACCTGCAATGATGCCGGTTATCCGGCCCGGCTCAAGGAGATATACGATTATCCACCGCTGCTCTATGTCAGGGGGCAGCTGCTGCCCGAGGATGAGTGGTGCCTGGCAGTGGTTGGCACCCGGCGGCCGACTATATACGGCCGACAGGTGGCGGAGGAAATCGTCGCCGAGCTGGCTCAGAACAAGATAACCATTATTAGCGGCCTGGCCAGGGGGATTGATTCGGTTGGCCATCGGGGTGCACTTGAGGCCGGCGGCCGGAGTATTGCCGTTATGGGTGGCGGCCTTGACGCCATCTACCCGGCTGAAAATGCCAGCCTGGCCCAGAGTATTATCAAGAGGGGCGCCCTCCTCAGTGAGTTTCATCCGGGCACCAGGCCCAGGCCGGAGAACTTTCCCCGTCGCAACCGCATAATAAGTGGCATGAGTCTGGGGGTGCTGGTAGTTGAGGCTGGTGAGACCAGCGGGGCACTGATAACCGCCCACCTGGCGCTGGAGCAGAACAGGGAGGTCTTTGCCATCCCGGGCAGTATACTATCGCTGGCCAGCCGCGGTAGCAACCGCCTTATTCAAGAGGGGGCCAAGCTGGTTGCCAACTGTACCGATATTCTGGAGGAGCTGAACCTGACTGCGGTGGGAAGCCAGATGGAAATGAAGGAGATTCTTCCCTCTTCTGAGAACGAGGCGCTGCTGCTCAAGCAGTTAGCCGCCGAGCCAACCCATATTGATGATGTCTGTCGCCTGAGCGGTCTTGAGGCCTCGATGGTGAGCAGTACTCTGACCATGATGGAACTGAAGGGGCTGGTCAAGCAGGTAGGGGCGATGAACTATATTCTTTGCCGGGAAGTCCGGGAGAAATACCGGGTGGAAATAGACTGATTGAATGAAAAGTAAGCTGGTAATAGTTGAGTCGCCGGCTAAGGCAAGGACACTTGCCAGGATTCTGGGAGAAGGCTACAGTCTTATGGCCTCGCTGGGTCATATCAGAGACCTGCCCCGTAGCCGGCTGGGGGTGGACACCGAGCATGGTTTCACGCCCAAATACGTAGTACCCCGAGACAAGGCAAAGGCGGTTCGTGAGCTCAAACAGGCGGTTAAGGGAGCGGCTGCTGTCTATCTGGCCACAGACCCGGACCGTGAGGGGGAGGCCATTGCCTGGCACCTGGCTGATGTGACCAGAGCTGGAAAAACTCCTTATCGGCGGGTGGTTTTTCATGAAATAACGGAGTCGGCTATAAAACGGGCTTTTAAACATTCCCGCCCGATAGATATGCAGCTGGTGAATGCCCAGCAGGCCCGCCGTATCCTTGACCGGCTGGTCGGCTATAAACTGAGCCCGTTGCTATGGCGCAAAGTCAGGCGGGGGCTGTCCGCAGGCAGAGTCCAGTCGGTGGCGCTGAGAATTATAGTTGACCGCGAACGTGAAGTTGAGCAGTTTATCCCGCAGGAATACTGGACTATTGAGGCTAAACTGACCAAGAGAGATATTGAA
>SDBU01001169.1_pt1 | contig 38333 bp, 37 predicted proteins | sample 2277071 | NCBI WGS metagenome assembly SDBU01 (sample SAMN10397929, study PRJNA504765) | marine sediment metagenome | isolation source: marine sediment core GS08_GC12, 126 cmbsf | place: Arctic Ocean: Gakkel Ridge, Loki's castle | collected 2008 | reverse complement strand
CTATTATGGGGGGAATATGGTGATAACTGTTGCCGGGGGAGTGAAGGAGAAAGAGGTTTTGAGTTTATGCAAAAAGTATTTTTCGGGCCTCCCAAAGAGAAAAGGAGAAACGCCGACTAAATTTACCTCAAAACAGCAAAAACCGAAGGTACTTCTGGAAAGTAAAAAAAGTGAACAGGCTCATCTTTTACTAGGCTTTAGAGCTTATGCTCGAGTCCATAAAGACAGATTTGCTCTTGTTGTACTTTCCACTATTTTAGGTGCAGGGATGAGTTCAAGACTTGTTTATGAAATAAGAGAGAAAAGGGGATTAGCCTATGCGGTTAATTCGTCCATCTCTCATTATGTAGATACGGGATTATTTGCGGTTTATGCCGGGGTAGTGGTCAAAAAGGTGGACGAGGCCATTAAGGTAATAATTGACCAAAACTACGGACTGGCAGATGGCGACTATCCGATAAAGAAGAACGAATTAGCTAAGGCAAAAGAATTTATCAAAGGAAGAAGCGCCCTCGCCCTTGAAGACACAAGAAATGTTAATGACCTATTCGGACTGAGTGTCCTGTTTTTACCGAGGATATTAACTCCGGAAGAAATCTTTGAAAAAATTGATAAAGTAACGATTAATGATGTCTACCGGGTAGCCAAGGATATTTTCAACCCAAAACTGGTGAATCTCACTTTAATTGGTCCCTACAAAAGTAAGGCAAGATTTGAGAAATTATTAACTTAGGATGGCAAAAAAGAAACTAAGAGATTATACGGTAGTTTTAATAAAACCCGACGGAGTCCGAAAGGGGATAGTTGGAGATATCCTAAGGCGTTTTGAAAGGGTGGGTCTAAAAATTTCCGCTGTTAAGATGATTTGGGTGGATAAGACTTTTGTTGGAAAGCATTATAAAGACGACAAAAAATATCATCAAACCGTTGGGTCTAAAACTCTTGAAAACTATAAAAAATATGGACTTGATCCTAACGAAAGCTTGGGAACGCAAGATCCGATAAAGATAGGAGAGATGGTTAGAGACTGGAATATGGAATTTTTATCCTCCGGGCCCGTCTTTGCCATTCTATTGACAGGGCCTGGAGTAGTTGAAATTGTGAGAAAGATTATTGGTCACACTTTTCCGGCTGAAGCATTTCCAGGAACTATAAGGGGCGATTTCGGATTGGATTCGGCTTACGACTCCAACGTTCAGGGAAGGACAACCCAGAATCTTGTACACGCATCGGGTTCCAAGGAAGAAGCCGAGTTTGAACGAAAACTGTGGTTTAAAGAAGACGAAATCTACCAGCACTAAACCTTTAAGGGTGTAACCTTTAAAGGTCTGCATCCAAGGTTAAATCTCCAAGTATATCCGCACTATCTTTTTCAGATTGCTCGACAAATTTATCGTATTTGTTAACCTTCTTAAGCTCGGGGAGAGTAGTGCTATTGAAAAAAGTAAGAATTACATCCGGTTTAATCCAACTAGTTTTTCTGATCCCTAAATATTCCGCATAAGACGAGTAGGCCTTTTTAAGATCAGATGCATATTTAAGGGGATTAAGATGGATATATCGGCTAAGATGGAGCAAATAAGGATCATCTTTTATCATGACAGCCTTGTAAGAACCCTGAAATAATCGACCTACACGCTGGTATTTTTTGTTGAAATACATGGAGTATCTGGTAGTTAAAGAACGCATAAACTTTTCCATAGCGTTTTTTGAATTTTGTTTAATGAGAAAGTGAAAATGATTTGGCATTAAACAATACGCCAATAATTCAATTTCATTTTTAAAGTTTTTAGGCTGCCTAGGGACACCTTTAAAGGTTACACCCTGCAGGGTAAAAGTTTTTATAAGCTTGGATGGGTCCGGTGGAGGAGATAGATATGATTTTAGGTAACCAATGAATACTTTTACGTCTTGGGAATCTTCAAATATTTTTCTTTTATCAACCCCACGGTTATATACATGATAATAACTATTGGCGACATAAGTTTTAACAGTATTCTTGCCAGGCACAAATGTATTATACCTTTAAAGGTTACACCCTGCAAGGTTAGGGGGAGGCGGTTGCGGGGTCGAAGAAGATGGCTTCGTTATTGAAAACCCTTTTAACTTGACCGGCGGTTAGTATGTAGTTGTATAAACGGACATAGATAGAAGGAAAAAATTAAAAGATTAGAGAGTTATTAGAAGAATATAATCTAATCTAATTAGAATGTTAATTTATAACAGCATTCAAGAAAACTCCCGATTTTCAGTCGGGAAATGAATTGAACGTTGATATGTTATCCTCCTTTGGAGGAAACCCCGCTTTTCAAAGCGGGGAGGATGTCATGAGATTGGTCGGGGACCCGGGAATCGGAGACTTGCAAAGCAAGGATATACTAACTTTGTTAGTCTGCTGGAACCTATTCTCAAGATCTAGTCGGAGCGGGCGGAATCGAACCGCCGACCTCGCCGTCCCGAACGGCGCGCGCTACCCCTGCGCCACGCTCCGAATTTTAGTGGACAGCTTACCGTTGAGCCAGTCCCCGTATCCTTCTCAAACTTTCTTTTCAAAAAAAAGTTTGGCAAAGAAAGAATGTTAATCTGGTAGAATTATAAGCAGAGCTTGAAATTTTCACCTTGCTCAAATTATAACAAATGTTTGGAACGCTATACATAGTTGCAACACCAATAGGGAATCTTGAAGATATTACCCTGAGAGCCATCAGAATTTTGAAAGAGGTGGATTTAATATTGGCGGAGGATACCAGAGTGACTAAGAAGTTGCTGACACATTATTTTATAGAGCGGCCCATTACCAGTTATCACCAGCATTCCTCGGAGAAGAGAAAACTAGAGATACTACAAAGACTTGGTAAAAAAGAAAGCGTCGCTTTGGTGACCGATGCAGGGACTCCGGGGGTGTCCGACCCGGGGAATGAGCTAATTGACTTCCTTCTCGGTAAAGATTCATCGATAAAAATTGTTCCAATACCGGGAGCAAGCGCGATAACCACTGCCATGAGTGTTTCTGGGTTCAAAATGTCCAAGTTTTTGTTTCTTGGATTTTTACCTAAAAGAAAAAAAAATAAGCTTTTTCAATGGGTGAAAGACGGTAAGGTGGCATTTGGATTTTACGAATCACCAAAGAGAATAATAAAAACGCTGGATTTCCTAGGAGAGCAATTAGGAGAGGATAGGAGAGTACTAATTGCCCGGGAAATGACCAAGCTCCACGAGACTTTGTATAGGGGAAGAATTAGTGCGATAAAGGAACAATTAGGAGAAGGGAGAATAAAGGGGGAACTGACAGTAATCGTAGAAGGGAACAGATAATTTACCTTTCTGAAGTTTTAAGCGTTTGAGGGTGGTAATAGTTGAAAGGTAACAAAATATTTAGTCTTCATTAATGACATGTTAAAATATGGATGATAAGCCCTTGTAGTTCAACGGACAGAACAAACCCCTCCTAAGGGTTAGATGCAGGTTCGATTCCCGCCAGGGGCACTAGCTATTTAAGACTTAATGAATAGAGGTTGGGGAGGGCGGAATCGGCGCCGAGGTTAGTGAGAATAAGGAGTCTATCAATACTCAAAGTAGGGAATGCATGAGGCCGGATGTAGCTTCCCATATAAACTTCTGCTCTGTTAGTACCATCATAATCCATAATCGTCACTTTTTCTTTTTCTGCTAAAACTAGGTGTCGGGATGTGGCAAACCAAGAAAGTCTTCTTTTGGGATTATCCGCTGGCTCGCCACCTAGAACGAGAGAAATTGGGTCGCTGTCAATAAGAAAGTTTCTATCCTCTTTGATATCGTAAAGATAGGTATGTCCTACTATGATATCTCTAACCTCTTTTTGAGTAGATGACCCGGGAAGCTGTTTTATTAAGTCGGAAGAGATTGATGCTGAGGAACTGGCAGAATATAGTACCATATCTTCATCAGGCGAGAAGATGATTGAACTTGTCCTTTCTTTTAATATTTCTTCTAGTTCCTCCGGCAATTTCTTAAGTTGAGCGTTAAGGCGCTTTCCCCGCTCCTCAATCCATTCTTCAAGGATTACATTACGGGTGCTAGCCACATTTACCAATTGACCCTGAGGCGTGAATTCACCGGCATCCAGCAAGAAGGTGCCTGTCTGAGTGGTTAGAAGGATTTCTCTGCCATCCGGTGACCAAATCCAGGTAGAATTGTTGAGATTGCCGTCAGTAATACGTCTTGGGTCCCTTGCGAACCCAATCGGCAAGTCCACTGTTTCAATTAACCAAAGACCTTCCTTGTTATTATTGCCATTACCAGCATTTTCGGGCACCATATAGGCAATTTTTGACATATCATAAGAAGGAATAGGATTGGCAACACCCGAAAAAGTAATTGAAGAAAGAGAAGGGGATGACCTAAAAAGATGAATGGTAGTTTCCGTCACCACTTCTTTTTCGATCACTAGACGTTTATTCCATTCCAAGTAGCCATCTTTTCTGATGTTGACATCATAAGTTCCGGGAGAAAGAGAAAGATTGGCATTGGTTGCCGTAACCAGCTCTCCGTTTATTAAAACTTGAGCACCGTCGGGTACCGACTTAACCACGTAAAGACCATTGGGAACAAACTTCAGCTTGTTAGCATCAAATCGGTAACCGCGTGCATAAAAAGAGATACTTGCTCCCAATATACCTACGATTACCAAAGTACCGATAAAGAAAAACAACCTTGAACGCGTCATCGGAGTAATTATACAGGGATTTTGGTCTTATCCCAAGCTATTTTTCCTCTTGTTGAGCATGACTAGACTCAATATAATGCGTTGACAGCTAGGAAAATACGAAATGTGTCTTAATAGTCTGTAAATATATCAAGAAGTGGTTTCACTTCACTGCCCCGACTTCAAATGATTAGAAAAAGAATTGCCATAGATCTAGGAACTGCGAATACTTTGGTATGGGTTGCCGGACAGGGGATTGTCGCTAATGAGCCGACAGTCGTCGCCATCTCATCGGACGATAATAAAGTGGTGGCGGTGGGGGAAGACGCCAAAAGGATGCTGGGGCGAACGCCCGAAGCGCTGATAGCCTTAAGACCGATGAGAGAGGGTGTGATTGCTGATTATCAGGTAACCGAGGCGATGCTTAAGTATTTTATCGGCAATGTGGTAGGCAGGTTTCAGGTATTTAAGGCAGATGTAATGATTTGCGTGCCCGCAGGATGCACTCAGGTTGAGCGTAGGGCGGCATTAGATGCTACTCTTGCGTCAGGGGCAGCTCATGCCTATTTGATAGATGAACCTTTGGCTGCCGCAATAGGCGCAGGGATTCCGGTCTCGGCACCTTCAGGCCATATGATATTGGACATCGGTGGGGGGGCAGCTGAGGCTGCAGTTATCTCACTTGGAGGCGTAGTAGCTCATAAGTCCGTGCGGGTTGCAGGCACGAAGCTGGATGAGGCTATTCAAGAATACCTTAAGAAAAAGCACAATCTAATCGTTGGTGACCAGACTGCCGAGAGGATTAAAATAAAAATAGGCTCGGCAACGAAACTTGATAAAGAGAAAAGCATGGAAATATCCGGCAGAGACCTGATTTTCGGGCTTCCGAGAAGTATAACTATAACTTCCAATGAGATCACGGAAGCATTACAAGCAACCTTGATGCAAATTATTGGCGCAGTCAAGGGAGTCTTGGAGAACACGCCGCCTGAGCTGGCTGCCGATATTATTGACAAGGGTATTATCATGAGCGGGGGAACCAGTTTGCTAAGAAATTTTGACAGATTAATGACGGAAGAAACCGGCGTTCCGGCTCATGTTGCCGAAGATGCAATGCTTTGTGTCGTCAGGGGAACAGGGGTAGTAATGGAAAACATAGAACTTTGGAAAAGAAGCATTACTGCCAGAAGATAAGAATAAAGATTAATTTGCTCGAGAGAGATGATTACTATATAACTATTCTCTCTCAGCTTTGCACGCTAAAATAGATAGTTAATACTGTTAAATATTGATATAGAATGACACTTATTACAATTAGTACAACGACCTATATTATGTGGCAGTATTGTAGATAGTTTTGTGAGTGAATTGAGGATAAGTACTTATAGTAAGTGCCTAGTACTTGTAAACTATTTTTATGCATTATTATTAAATTGGCAACAACGTTATAACGTGTATAAAACCCATAAGTACTATCATATATAACTATATCATTAAGATAAATGATATAGTTTCGAAAGAAAGAATCCTAAACTATAAGTCTCTGAAAATACGATAATATTCAGAAAAATAGAGTAGTTTTTAAGCTTATATTAGGTTTAGAGAAATATTATGATGAGAAAATTGAATATAAAAAGGAAAAACTCAAAAATCTTATAAAGCAATGACTGCAATAAAGCACCGAGATTCTGGAACAATTTTAGGAGTTAAGGTGGATAGCAAACCTCTAGATAGAGTGCTAAGGAGGGTGAGAAGCAAGATTTCCAAGGCAAAAAAATTCTATATCGTCACGCCTAATCCCGAGATAATTGTAAAAGCTCAAGAAGATAACGAATTTCTAAGAATATTAAACTCGGCAGATTTATCAATTCCTGACGGTGTCGGGATTGCCGTCGCCAATAAATTTCTTAATCTACCAACGCCCACTCAACCGGCAAGAAAAGTATTAACTTTTCTTGCTCAGGGTTTGGGAGTTGGGTTTTCAACCATTTTCGATAGAGAGTGGATTATAAAGGAAGTTAATATTATTCGGGGCCGGGATTTATTTCTAGAACTAATTAAGTTGGCTAACAAGAAACGGTGGAAAGTATTTTTACTGGGAGACAGAACCGGCAGTGCCGAAAAGACAAAAGAGCAGCTGGCAAAAAGTTATAAATCATTAAAACTATTTGCCCATCAAGGTCCAAATCTTGATGACAATGTTAAGCTCAAGACTAAAACAGATATTAAAATAGAAAAAGCGGCTAAAGAAAGTATAAATAAGGTGAAGCCGCACCTTCTATTTATCGCTTTTGGCGCCCCCAAGCAGGAAAAATGGCTTGATAAGCATAAAAAATCGTTGAATTTCAAAGGTGCGATGACTGTAGGAGGAACATTTGATTATCTGACGGGCAAGGCCAAATTGCCTCCTAAGTGGGTTGAGGAAAGGGGACTGGAATGGTTCTGGAGAATGGTTAATGAGCCTAACCGCATTGGTAGAATTTTCAAAGCAGTGGTAGTTTTTAGTTTTGACGTTTTTATACATAAACTAGGTCAAAAAGGCTCTTGACACGCATGTTTCGGTTTGATACTTTGTGATTAAGAAAGATATTTCTTAGCCTCAGGACTGTATCAGATAAGGTATAAGTATTAAGAAACATGGCTGAACCTACTAAAAAGAGATTAAGACTAGAAGAACTTCCTGACCTTTTGACAGTCCGTGAAGTAGCAGAGCTTTTACGGGTATCTCCATTGACTATCAAACGTTGGGGCTAGCGCGGCAAACTTCCGGCCATCCGCATTAACTCCCGCGGTGATAGGCGCTACAAAAAAGAAGCTGTTCTCTGGTTGTTAGGAATGCAGGAGAAGACGGAATAACCTCTTTCTTGACTTCGCCGCGCAAAAAAAGTCGTGCTATGGTTACTCGGAATTACTTAGTGAAGGTCCCTTCAAGTATTTTGGTTTCCATTACATTGTCATCTAAGGTTTCTTGTGAGACGATGACGGTATTGTAGAGGCCGTCAAAGCCCTCAAAAGGGGGATTTGTTGCGTCAAAAGCATAACTGCTCACAGAAGAGTAAGTGCTAGGGTCAAATCTAAAAAGCTTACCAGAATGGATACTCTTATCTTCTCGTGCCACCCAAGTTTGATAAAATTTACCCTCTCCGGGGTCAGGTAAATTTGCATATACAACAAGGAAATTATTTCCTGGGACTATACTTCGTGTTGCGTTGCCCGAATTGTCACCGCTTGCATCAACCAATGTTATAGTTTGAGATCCAACATAGTGGGAAGCTGACAAGTTATTTTGATCTGTGCCCGGTACAGCCGTACCCGAAGTCTGTTTTTGAGTTGACGGTTTTGGTTGGAGGAAAGTGTAGGCAGCGTAAATGCCCCCGGCAAGAACTACCAGAAGAACAACTACGATTATCGCCTTAAGAGGAGATTTAGGGGAATATTTAGGCGTGTTTGCTTGAACAGGACTTGTTTGAGAAACGCCTTGAACAGGACTTGTTTGAGAAACGCCTTGAACAGGTTCGTTCATAATTCGATTGTAGTCTGCAAACTCATCGGATGTCAATAATAATTGCCATATGTTATGTTATAAATATTCGACGTAACTTAACGATGAAAAATTATATTGATTTTCTTTGGGCTATGACCGAAAAGGAAATTAAAACAAGATACAAACGTACAATATTGGGTTTTTTATGGATCATCTTAAGTCCTGTATTACAAATGCTTGTTATTGGAATAATTTTTTCCTTCTTCGTAAAGATTCCAGATTATTTTTTATTTCTTATTAGCGGCCTGCTTCCTTGGCAATTCTTTTCGTTGTCTATACAGAAAGCAACTCCAAGTTTTGTTTATGAGAGAAATCTATTGCAGAAAGCGCAATTTCCGAAAGAAGCGATTCCTTTAGCTATTGTATTCGCTAATTTTATAAATTTAACAATTGCAATTTTATTACTGGTCCTATTTTTACTCCTTATTGGTAGTAGTGTGAGTATTTTTATTTTGGCTATTTCTCTATTGTGGTTGTTGATATTTACGGTTGGTCTTACTTTTATTACAGCAACGTTAAATGTTAAATATAGGGATATTGGTTTTATCACTCAGTCGTTTATGATTTTATGGTTTTATTTGACACCCATTCTATATAATATATCGCTGATTCCGCCCAAGATCCATTTAATATATTTTTTTAATCCTTTATCTTCGATTTTTGAATTGTTGCATCTATCTTTGACAGGGCAAGGTACTATCGATAATGCAATATTGGCGGCAAACATAACATTATCGGTGATTGTGGTAGTTACCGGAATAGGAATTTTTGTACGCGATAATCGATATTTTGTTGATTGGCTATAAATATATGAATACATTAGGAAACGATACAGTAATAAACCTTATCAATGTGTCAAAAAAGTATGTATTACAACATAAAAAACCTACACTTGTTGAAAAATTATTTTGGAGAAAAAGGTATCAACAGTTTGATGCTCTAACAGATATCGATTTTAAAGTTAAAAAAGGGGAGAAAGTTGCAATAATAGGTGCCAACGGATCAGGTAAAACTACATTGCTTGAAATAATGGGAGGAATTACGAGTCCTACATCCGGTAAAGTACATACAAAAGGCAAGGTAGTGTCTCTTATTGAGTTGGGAGCAGGTTTTCACCCAGAACTTACAGGGAAAGAAAACATAAAGTTGAATGGTTTGCTGGTTGGAATGTCGAATAGCCAGATAAAGTCAAATTTAAAAAAAATAATATCTTTTGCAGACATTGGTAGTTTTATAGAGGAGCCAATGTTTACCTACTCATCTGGGATGAAACTAAGGTTGGGCTTTTCTATAATCGTCCATACGAATCCTGACATATTGTTATTAGATGAAACGTTAGCTGTCGGGGATCAGGATTTTAAACAAAAGTCATTCAATAAGATTAATCAATTCATAAAAAACAATAAGACTGTAATTTTTGTTAGTCACTACCTAAACTTTGTTGAGAAAAATTTCGATAGAGTTGTGTGCATGGACAAAGGTAAAATAATAAAAGATGGCAAAAAGAAGGATGTGATCAAGATTTACAAAAAAGTCCTCAAGAGCTGATAAAATGAAAAAGTCTTAATAATATGCAATTTGATATAAGAAATATTGCAGGACCCGCCGTGTATTACTCTTACCAAAAACCTGTCTCACGATACAGGATGAGTAAGTTAAAAAATAAATACAAAGGTAATCGCTGTTTTATTATTGGCAACGGACCAAGTTTGGTAAAAACCGATTTAAAGTTATTAGAAAATGAATATACTTTCGGTACAAATCGGCTGTATATATTATTTGACGAACTTGGGTTTTCCACCACTTTTTATGTAGCTATTGATGCTCAAATAATACGACAATATAGCCGTGACATAAATCAAATACCAGCTAATAAATTTATTATGTGGAGGGATAGCAATAAAGTACGTCTTGGTTCAGATACAATTTTCTTAGAACAAGATTTAGATATTAGTTTTAAGTCAAACGCAACCAAGAAATTATACATAGGAGGTTCTGTTACCTATATTGCCATGCAACTTGCTTACTATATGGGGTTTGATCCGGTTATTTTGGTTGGTGTTGATCATTCCTACAAGACTGTCAGAAAAACGAAAGATAAAGTGAAGCTTTTGTCTTATGATAAGGAAAGCCACTTTAGGTCAGATTATTATAAAAAAGGAGATGTCTGGGTTCCTCCCGATCTTCAAAAACAAGAGTTTAGTTACAAGCTTGCTGGATATGCGTATAAAAGTTCCGGTAGAGAAATACTCGACGCTACAATTGGGGGAAGGCTTAAGATATTTCCCAAAGTGAAATATTCTTCCCTCTTTAAAAATACCTAGCTTAAACGATTGATTTTACTTAGTACCTTTTTGGCGGTCTCTGAAATTATGGTAATGTCCAAACTGAAAGCTACGAATTGATATCCTTCCTTAATTCTGTTGGCTGTTTCTTCAATGCTCGGCTTAACTACATGGATTCCTGCAAATATTTTATGTTTTTGACAGGCTTTTAATATTTTATTTTGTACTTTTAGTAATTTTTTGTTAGCTAGGTCGCCCGGAATGCCCATTGATGCACTTAAATCATATGGCCCAATCATGACTGCATCCAAGTCCTTAACCGTCAATATTCTATTTAGATTATTAACCGCGCTAATATGTTCGATTTGGATACATACAAATGATCTGCTGTTGTCATTTTCAAGTGAATTATCGATATCAATACCATACATATTAGACCTGGCAAAACCTACTCCTCGTGAACCTGTCGGGGGGTATTTAACAGATTTGACAATATTCCGAGTTTCTTCAGCATTCATAACAAGAGGTACAACTACGCCTGCTGCTCCCAAGTCCATGTATTTTCCGATAATAGATGGATTATTGGCAGGCAACCGGACAAGTGGGCTGCATTTTCGGTTTCCTGCTTCAATTGCTTGAATTAATAATTGAGTTTGATATGTATCAACCGAGGAGTGTTCTGCATCGATTGTTAAAAAATCAAAACCTAAGTACGACATCTCTTCTGCAATTTGCGGACTGGCAGAATTGAGCCAGCTTCCGACGGCAAAACCTTTTTTATTGATAACTTCTTTGAGAGCGGGACTTGGAATCATAAGATATGTTTTAACTTACTTTTGTTTTTCAAATACCACTTTGCCAATTCAACATCAAATAAAGTATGGATATCTCTGCCTGCCGTCCAAGTACGGATGATCGGTCGGCACTTTTTACCCATCCACCACCATGGATTGGGACCGCTCCGCTGATTGACAGTACATTTTCTGAATGTCCATACTCCTTGGTCATAATAATATGCTTTTGGGTATGTTTGGCGTGCAGTTGAGGCATCTCTGTTTACATTTTCGTAAGTTCTAATTGTGTTTTTGTGTATTTCAAGAGCTCTTAGGGGATGGTCATCTGCTGCTTCCCATACTGACATGACAGAATCAAGTTTTGAATCTTTTTCTAGAATTTCGAGCGATTTATCTATAAGATTACTATCTACCATTACGGTGTTTCCAAGTAAAATTACAACGTTCTTCAGATATTTTTCGATTTTATCAACTTTATTTACAGCGTGTTTAATAACATTGCCATGGTTGACAAGAGGGCCGGATAAGTTACGAGGCCGGTTAATTATCACACAACCCGTCTTTTTCCCATATTCAGCAATTTCTTTGCTGTCAGTTGTTATATACACTTTTTCAATCTTCTTTGCATTAAGGGCAGCCTGAATTGGGTAAAACATGAGGGGTTTATTGCCGACCGGATAAAGACATTTGTTTTTAATTGTCTGACTCCCTTTTCGAGCTGTAATTATAGCGATATTCATTTTGATGCAATCAAAAATGGGATGATGTGTCTTAAGCTTGGTGTAGATAAGATAATTTCAGATTTCAATTATATCTAGTTTTAAAGATTATAACAGGTGAATTCGCCAGCGGTAAAAAAAGTACACTAGTTATTTTGTACTTGAAATCAGCTCTTGATTAGATTACTAATATGGTATCGATGGATATTAAAAAGCTAAAAAAACTAGGCTTGATATTATTGATACTTGGGGCTTTTTTTTGGATAAATAGCCAAAACAGAAGTAAAGCTTTAAAGCTTTACTGGTTTATTCCGGACGGGGTTAGGGCTGAGCCGGAACTTTTCAATATATATGAGTGGGCCAATGAAGGAAAACTACCTAATATTAAAAAGCTTATGGAAATGGGAACCTACGGTTTTTCTCGTCCGACATTTCCTTCGCACACCCCGACTAATTTTGCCACACTTTTAACCGGTACATATCCTGAAATCCATGGGGTTAGCGACGGACCAATGCACACAGAGGGTTCAAGTTTGGATAAAGTAGCCATTGGGGGCTTTCGGTCAACCGCTAGAAAGATTCCTGCAATATGGTCTACTTTAGAAGAAACTGGAGAAAAAGTTGCTCTCATTTCGGTACCGGGTTCTACTCCGCCTGAGATAAACAATGGAGTAGTAATAAGAGGAAGGTGGGGAGGGTGGGGAGCTGACTTTCATGCTTTAAACTTTGAAACAAGAGGAAATATACAACAGAGAATAAAACAGGGGAGGGCTTCAAGGTTATTTTTCTTTGGACCACAACTGACCCAATATCTGGACGGTAAAACTCCAGAGGGTTGGCAAAACCCTCCTCAAAGTTTTTCGGAAGCACTTGAAGTTAAGTTGAATGGTTGGGGCCAGACTGTGTTTGCAAATATTTACGATTCCACCGACGATAATATAAAAAATTATGATAGGGTTATCTTTTCTCTTGACAAGAAAGAGTTGTTTGCTGACCTTGCCCAAGGTGAATGGAGTGATTGGCAACCAATTACATTGAAGTGGAAAGTAGAAAACGACCAAATAGATGTTGCCTCTAATGTAAGGGCAACGGTAATAAAATTAGACGATGACGGATTTTTCAGAATGAGACTTTTCTACGATAATCTCAACGAGCATATATCGTATCCCGCAAAAGCATCGGAAATTGTACATCAGGAGATTGGCCCAATGGTTGATTTTGTAGACAATTTTCCACCCCAGCTTATTTACTATGAGGAAGACAAGGAAACATTTTTAGACGAAGCTAACATGTCTTTTGACTGGCACGAAGCGGCAGTAAGTGCGGTAATGAAGAATTTTTCTCCTAATGTAGTGATTCACGATATTTATACACCAAACCAAATGCTTACTAGCAGGTGGTGGATGGGGTATATTGACCCCAGTAGTACTAGGTATAATGATGTTTCTGAGGAGGAAAGAGAACGTCTCTGGCAAGAGGTAGAGGAGATGTATAAAAGGCTTGATGATATTGTTGGAGAGATGTTGAAAGTTGCAGGTAAAAATACCTACCTTGTTTTTACGGCCGATCACGGAGCTGTTCCTCTTGATCGCTGGGTGCGCCTTAATAATTTATTTGCCCAAAAAGGTTGGCTTAAATTCACTATTAACCCCCAAACTGGTGAGCCGGTAATTGATTGGGAGAACTCTAAAGTGATTTATCTAAAAATGACTCATATTTATATCAAGCCAGAAGGTTTGGCGGGTGATTACCATCGTTCCTCAGGTTCTGAATATGAAGCTTTAAGAGACGAGGTAATAAACACCTTACTTAACCTTGAAGATAAGAATGGTATTAAACCAGTAATCGAGGTTATTAAATGGGAGGACGCTAAGGATTTCCAGCAGCTTGATCCGGAACGCGTTGGCGATTTGGTGATCACTAATAAGCCCGGTTATGGTTGGAATGAAGAAATGACGGCTGATCGCGAGCTATTTTCGGAACCTCTTAAGTCTGGTTATAAACAAGCCATTAAGGTGGAAGATACACCGGGAATGTGGGCACCATTTATAATGGCGGGCCCAGGAATAAAAGAAGGATATTACTTAGGAGATAAACCTATTGAGATGGCAGACCAATATCCCACTATAATGAAAGCCCTACGCAAGGACATTCCCAATAATGTCCAAGGAAAGGTTTTGGAAATATTTAAATAGAAAGTAGTTGGCTTGAGTAAAAAAAAGCTTATTAGAATTTTTGCAATTGTCGGATTAGTGCTTATTGCGGCGAGTGCATTTTATGTTTCTAAAAAATGGATGAGTAAAAAGAATCCATCCTGTCAAGGTTGCAATGTGGTGATAATAGATATTGATGTACTAAGAGCAGATGGTTTGGACTGTGATAATCGTCGGGATAAAACACCCAATATTTGCAAGTTGTTTGATAACTCAATAGTTTTTACAAATAATATTAGCCACTCGGATCTAACCCGTTCATCATTTGTTTCCGGATTAACTTCCCTTTATCCAAGCTCTCACAATAGCTGGAATAAGTTCTACAATCAACTTGACACTGAGATTGTCACTCTTCCCGAAGTATTTCAGCGCGAGGGGTATCAAACAAACATTTTTATAGATACCAGCTTGGCTCAACCAATTACTACCGGATTTAGTGAAGTGATAGACGCAAAAGATACCTCGCCAGTTGAGCTACTTAAGCAACTTGAGAATTCTGAAAATCCATTCTTACTATATATTTTTGAAGGCAACATTCACCTACCTTGGCTACTAAGCAAAGAAGAAGATACACGTTTTCCAGTACCTTCTTTACCTGAGGGAATTGCTGAGGATGTCCCCTTGAATCTTGAGGATTACTACTTTAAAGTTGCTGAATATACTACTTATAATTACAAAAATGTTTTTAAACCGGAAGCAATTAAGAATAACCTCGATGTTTTTGAATCTGAAGAGCTTGATATCCGTAAAGTAACTGAATTGTATGACAGATACAGAAAATCTGAATATACAGAAATTAGCAACTTGATAAATACTTGGAAACCAAGAGAGCAATCATTTGTTGTCTTTTTTGATAAAACAAATGTTGAGCAGGTAGAATTTTTACGTAATCTATATCAGAGGCAAATTGAATATATAGACTTTAACTTATCGGAATTTATTGACAAATTGTTAAGCAAACCTCTGTCCGACAAGACGGTCGTTGTCTTAAAATCAAACCATGGTGATGAATTTTATGAGCATGGGGATATTGGTCATCATAATGACCTATACTACGAATTAATTAACACCCCTTTATCATTTATGATTCCAAAAACGAAACCGGTAGAGGTTGATGTAATGTCCCAAGACATAGACATTCTACCAACATTAGCGGATATTTTGGGTTTCCCGGTAATTTCTCAGTTTCAAGGGAATAGCCTTACACCCGCAATTGCAGATAATAATTATCAAGTGAACCAATTCCAAATTGCGCAAAAGGGAGGAGGAGACGGAAAAGCTATTGCCGCATACAAAAAGGGAAAATGGAAATTAATAATTAAAGATTTTAAACCATACGAACTATACAATATTATCGAGGACCCGAAAGAAACCGTCGATTTGTCTGGGCAATTTCCGGAGCTTTCAAATGATTTATACAACGAATACGTGTTAATCATTGACTCTCACATAAAATACAAAAATGAAACTATACTCAAACCCGAATTTGTAGATGAAGAAAAAAGAAAGCGTCTTATAGAAGAGGGATATTTTTGATCAATTTCGAACACATCGTACCGTTTTTAACACTTCTTCCAGTTCTTCGAAATCTTGGTTAGGAATTTCATTAAATGGTAATGCAAATTCCAAGGTATGAAATTGCTCGTACTTAGGACAATAGAAAAAACTCAATATCCCTTGAGATGAAATTTGGTTTTTATTGCAAACACCAAACGAAAGACGGTCGTTGTAATAACCGTGGAATGTAGAAATCATTATTCCATTGGAGTCTATAATTGAAAATTGCGGTTCGAATTGCTTGACACAAGAAATTTTATCAGAGATTTCTCCGGGATATGGAGAGACTGCATCTGCATAGACTGCTTTAACCTGAGTAGTCTTAGATTTTAACAACTTATCGGCGGTTTCCCTGTTAACATCAAACTCAGTACTAACTCGCAAAAAGATATTGTCTCTTTGAAATAATGAGCTGTGAGTTGTTGCAGTTGACTGATATTCTTCAACTTTATTAAACTGCTCAATGTTAGTGAAAGTAAAACAGCTGGTATTTGCGCAGTTGTACTCATTTATAGCAAAATAGGCTACTGATCCAATGACTAAAAGTATAGAGATTTTAAGTAAGGTCAGTTTGTTCAATTTATATAGACTTTTTGCGTCCGTTTAAATCGCAATGAAAAAAAATACAAACAAAAAGGTGTCTTTCAATATCTTGCTGATAATTGTAGGAATTGTGATGATGATACTCTTATATATTTCATTATCAATGATTTTACCATTCAAATCGATTTTAACAGAAACCGACGTTGATTGTGTGGATTGTAATATAGTCCTTATATCAGTTGACACTCTTCGCGCAGATCGGGTAAGTGTGCTGGGCTACTCGAAAAACACGACACCGGCAATAGATAAACTGGCTGAGAAAAGTTATGTGTTTACTCAAGCGATAAGCGTTGCTCCTTGGACGTTGCCATCTCATATGAGCTGGTTTACTGGTGCTTATCCCTCTGAACATAAGGTTATAAATAAGATTACCGTTAAGAAAAATGGTGACGAAGAAATCACTAACTTAGAAAAAGTTTCGCCCGATATGAAAACTCTAGCGGAAATACTCAAGCAAAATGGCTATAGTACCGGGGGTTTTACCGGTGGAGCTGGTGTTAATCATCAATTTGGTTTTGATAAAGGCTTTGATATATATACAGACAGTAAAGATTTTGGTGGATTTTCGGAGAGTGTTCCCAAGTCACTTGAGTGGATAATTGAACACAAGGATAATAAGTTATTTGTGTTCTTACACGGTTATGATGTTCATGGGCAATATGTTCCAGCAGACGGGTATGATAATCGATTTCTTGACTTTGAATACAAAGGAAACCTGACGGGTTCGAAGCTAGAGCAAAAGGAACTTCGGGAAGAGGGGGTATCAAGAGGGAATATATTCTTGAACTCAAACGACGTAAAATATTTGTCTTCACTATATGACGAAAAAGTAAACCGTGCAGACGCGTGGATAGGAGTTTTTCTTTCTGAATATGAAAATATCAACGTTGTCAATAAAACTGTCTTTATCATAACATCAGATCATGGAGAGGAATTGTACGAACATGGCCGAATAGACCATGGTCATTCCCTTTATGAGGAGTTAGTGCGGATTCCTCTAATAATCTCAACCCCAGACTTAAATGGTAAAGTTGTTGTTGACAAGCTTGTAAGCAATGTAGATATCCTCCCAACAATAATGAGCCTGATAGGATATTCTGATGAATTTGACCAAAAAGGAGTCATGTATAGAGAGCGGAATTTACTTGCATTTGCATATGAATCGCCTGCTGCGGTATATATGGAGACGGATTATCGTTATGCTAATCACTTAAGGGGAGTCAGAAATTCTGAATATAAACTTATTAGAGATTTGGAGTTTGGAATAGAAGAGGTTTTTGGTTTAACTCTCGATCCTGGTGAAACAAAAAACATTATGGATTTTAATCAAAAAGAAGTCGCTAATCTAAGAACTTTATTGCAAGATTACATTACTAGGTTGCCTGATGAACAAAGTGAATAAAAAAAGACCCTACATTTATTTGTTATTAATTATTGTACTTTTGTTATCCGCAGAAGCTGTGTTTCTTTATAAAAATAAAGGTGAGATGGTGCGATGGAATACAAGGGTGGCAAAAGTTTATGTAAAAAGATCCAAACCAAATCACGCGTTAGCTTATTTCAATAAAGCAGCAGAAGTAAGATTAAAGGAAGTATCCAGCAATCATCCTGAAATTTTTAAGCAAAATGACCTAAAAGATTCTAAAATAGCGGACGTGTCCAATATAGAAAGTTATATTGTAGATGTGCTTAGTCCTACATCTAGTGAGCTAGTTGCTTATTCCACTAAAGAGTGGGCAAAAAGTTATTATAAGCTTGCGGTTGGTTCCTATGATAATGGATTAAACGATATGGTAGATCCTTTCTTACAAAATGCAATAGTACTTGCACCTCAGTGGAGTTATTTCTATATAGAATTAGCGAACTACTACCAACTTACGGGTAAGTACGAAATGGCTGTTGAACAAATTCAGCTTTGCATGGATCAGTATCATCCAAAAAGCGACTGCCAAAGCTACTATGAAAAAAACTTAAAAAAGAGTCAAACCAATAGTGTGGGATTTTTAAAGAAAAAGATTGAAAAGATATGAGAAAAAAAAGCGGTAGTAGTGAAATACTATTGGTAAGAGTAAAAAAGGGAATAAGAAAGGGTATTCAAGTTAGTAGCCTACTAATACTTGGTATATTCTTAGGCATTATTATACTGGAGGTTGTTTTAAGACTTGTCCTTACTGATTACAAAGAGACCAAAAAAGATTGGTCCTGGGTAAACTCAGGAAGAACTGGCTTTTACAATCTTGATCCAGGCAGGATATACAAAATCAACTCTAATAGACCTACAAAAAGACGGTATCGGCCAGAAGGAGAACTGTATGGATTTCGATATAATCCAAAACACCTAGAGAATGAGAATAATTATGATCAAGTAATTGTTGTGGTTGGAGACTCTTTTGTATATGGGCACAACGTGAGATTTGATGAAACATATCCCTACATTTTAGAGATGAGCCTAAGGGAAAGCGGTATAAAGGCGAAAGTAGAGAATGCAGGTATTTCTGGTTACGGTTCAGATCAGGTATTTATTTATCTAAGAGATGTAATAATTCCAAACCTTCAACCGGATATTGTTGTTTGGAGTTTGAATCAGAATGATTTTGGGGATTCTCACGACGCCTGTTTGTTTAAAGAGACAAAAGACGGCTATAGACAAGTTAGTGCCCGTTGGAATTCTTTATTTTTTAAACATGCATATTATCCTTCAATACCGGATATTGTAAAAAAAATGAGGATATTTTCCGTTTTAGACTCCCGCATACCAGAAAGATACACTTATGGGTGTACACCTGATCAAAGATCGTCCAAATGGGAAGACCGCAAGCTAGCCTACTTTTTACGAGAAACAAAGGATATGATGTCTGACTATGGAGGTGAGTTATTAGCAATGATTGTACTTAATGAGCATCTTTTTATTGTTGACAACAATCAAGATTATTGGGAGCAAAAAGTGGATCAAATAAAAGAAATAAATGACAGATTTTTTAAAATTGCAACACAGGAAAAAATTAGAGTTGTTGATATAAATCTAGCTGCACTAACAAAAGAGAGTGATAGTAATGTATTAGGTGAGAGTGTAGGAGGCTCAAGTGAGCTATTTCAGGTTGAAGATGGTGGATTTGGGCTGGGGTGGAGACATCCAAGTGTATTAGGCAACGAATTGATGGGTGAGTTGATGGGTCAAGCTCTTGTGGCTCACTATGAATGAAATAACTATAGTTTTACCTACTAAAGATAGACACAAACTTCTTCGCAATTGCTTAATGTCTCTAAAGGGTCAGGGTAAGAATTTTAAGGAGATTATAATTGTCGATTCAAGTGCAAATTATGAATCGAAAAAAACAGTTACGAAATTTAGAGAGCATTTAAATGTCAAATATATTTATGAAGAACCTGCTGGTTATCCTTCCGCTTATAACAAAGGAATTAAGAAAGCACAAGGAAGATGGATAGCATTTCTCAATGACGATTGCATAGTATCGAAAAATTGGACAGAGCAACTATGTAGAGCGATTGAAAAGTATCCTTTTGATGTTATCCAGGGCAAGAGTATTAGTGTGCCTAAAGATAATATCTATGCTGCGATAATGGGGGATCATTATAATAATTGGGTAAATTCCCATCTAGTAAAGAAGCTAAATCTAGATACTTTTGATGCCAAATGTTCAATTATTCCAAAGATTATGTTTTACAAAAAGGGTAAATTAATAGGTTTTGATGAACGTCTAATAAGAGGTTCTGAGGATATTGAGATGGGTCAAAGATTAGTTCAAAGTGGAGTTAAAATTATCTATTATCCAAAAATAGTCATTTACCATAAGGAAAGGACAACCTTAAAAGGTTTTGTCAGTCAGCACTGGCGTATTGCTCAGGCCGAAGCAACTCTAACCAAGCTAACGAGCTTTGGGAACGTTTCTATCTTTCCTTCAAAAAAAACTAAGCTTAATTTAATATCTTTTCTAAAACGAGAAGCTAGATATATAAAGAATTCGGAAATATTTAATGCTGTCTATCTGCCTTTTTTGTACGCTCTGCTTTTTTTTGTTAGGTTGTTTGGATACACTCTTAGACGATGAAAAAGAAGAAATTAGGATTAATATCTTCAAGCGGAGGCCATCTGTTTCAGCTATATCAGTTAAAACCTTTGTGGTCGCAATTCACTCGATTTTGGATCACGTTTGAAGGTAGTACAGCAAAGTCGCTGCTAAGGGGAGAGAAATTGTATTTCGGTTTCTACCCAGAATCCAGAAACGCATTTAATGCAATCAGAAATACTTTTCTAGCTGTCTATATCCTCATTCGCGAAAAACCAGACGTTTTAGTAAGCTTTGGTGCTGGAATTGCACCGCCGTTCTTTTACATTGGAAAAATATTAGGGATGAAACTTATTTTCATTGAACCTTATGATTTTATCAAGGAACCAAGCTTGACGGCCAGAATGGTCGAACCGATTGCGGATATTTTTCTGGTTCAGCAAAAAAGACAGCTTAAATTTTTCAAGAAAGCAAAATATTGGGGTTCGACTTTGTAGCTATGATATTTATTACCGTAGGCACGACAGATTTTCCTTTTGCCAGGATAGACAGGTTCGTATCAAGAATTACTAAGGAATTTCCCAAAGAGAAAATTGTTTACCAATCAAAAACCTCGAAGTTAAGATCGGCAAATAATCTTAAGATTTATAAAGAGTTGAAATACCCTAATTTTCTTAAACATATTAAGGAAGCGAGGGTAATTATTACTCATGGTGGACCAGCAACTATATTTTTATCTTTAACTAATAGTGGATCTAAACCATTAGTAATACCACGAAAAGAGTTATTAAAAGAGCATGTTTCAGATCATCAGGTAGAGTATGCTAAATATCTTAAAAAAAGAGGATATGTCAAAGTGGTGCTGGATTTAGAATCTTTAAATGAAACCCTGGAGTATATAAACAACCCCTCAAGGAATCACAAAAAAAATAGTCGCTATCCTGAGAGAGAAAGGCTGGTTAAAAAGCTAAGTCAGTATATCAATAGTTAGAAGATTTACTTTTACCATACAGTTTGCGAAGACCATAGACTTTTAGTCCATGGTAGTTTATCTATTTGGAATTCTGATATGTTTGTTTGTAAATTTGTAGTTTAGTGCTGCAATCGTTTTCCCCAGTAGATATGTAGACCTATAGATGTTTATTAAGATCTTGGATATTATAATCGGTAAACCAAACTTTTTTTTTAGTGTAGAATATAGCGCTTTTTTGGTCGAGATTTTATGAAAAACTTTATTGTTATAAGTCAATTTAATCTCGATACCCTTTTCCAATCTCAGTTTGTGTTGAGATACGCCTCTATAGAAATTTCTGTGTATTAAAAACCTACAAGTATTAGAATTTTTATGGTACGTTTTAATTTTGGGGTCATATAGAATTTTCGCTCCAGTTCTCATAAGTTGCGTACCTAGTTCCAGGTCTTCGTCCTGTTGTAGATTTTCCGAAAAACTTACCTTCCTAAACACCTTTTTCTTAAATGATGTTATTTTTGTATCAATGATTTTGCCATCAGATATTTTTGTCTTCACATTTAAATTCTGAATTACGTTTTTTAGCCAAGTTTCATAATTGAATTGTTCTATAATCGCGTAAAGATTATTAGGATAGAAGTTTAGTCCATACCCCATTACAACGTCACTGTCGTATCTTATAAAGTGATCTTCTATACTTTTTAACCAGTCTGCTGGAGGTACGCAGTCGTCGTCAGTAAAACAGACAATATCTCCCTGGGCTTTATCTAAAGCAGTATTTCTGGAAATTGAGATACCGGTTTTCTTTAGAAAAATATATTTTATGGGCAGCAACTTTGAATAAAGTTTTATTTTTTTTGCTGTATCGTCTTTAGAATTATTATCTACAATTACAATCTCAAATGGTTTTTTGGTTTGTTTTACCAAAGCATTGAGACATTCTACTAAATCACCCGCCCTGTTTCTGGTAATAATTAATACTGAAAGTTTCAATGATCTCATATAATTAGGTAGAGTATTATAATAACCAAATTATATTATGAAAGTGGCATTTTTTCTGAGGGATTTCCCAGTTATTACCCAGACCTACATTATCCAAGAAATACTAGGTTTTTACAACGATGATATTGCCGGAAAAATATTTACTTTTAACAAATATAATTTGTCACCGGATGAAACACATCCTTATCTAAAAACGCTATACAAGATTGAAGAAATAGATCAAAAGAGCGGTCTGTTCGATTCTGTGTGGAGAGACTTACAGATCCACATAAAACTATTAGCTTTGAGGCCAGTTGAGTACTTAAAGCTTGTTAAGTGGGTACTATCGAAAAGATCTACTAATAAATTGTGGATATTAAAAAACTGCGGGTTGATTGCCCATAAATTAATAAAGGGTAAGTTCACACACATTCACGCGCATCTTGCATATGATCCCACTGAATACTCTATGATTATTTCTAGGCTGTCTGGAATACCCTATGGATTTGTGTTCCACATAGCCGATATTTTCAGGGAGCGCGCTGAGGACATTAAGGAAAAAGTCGAATTCGCTTCGTATGTCATATTTCGAACAAAATATTCAATGACACGCGCCATCGAGAGATATCCCGAAATAGTCAAATATAAATCCAAGTTTATAGTACTGGCGATACCTGGAGTAAATACGAGATTTTTTTCGCCCGCTAAAAGACACATACATAAAAAAAAGACCGTATTCTTGTCTGTCGGAAGATTGGAGGAAACGAAAGGGTACAGTTACCTAATTCGCGCTTGTTCTTTACTTGCGAAAAAGGGAATTGATTTTGAGTGTAGAATTATTGGTAACGGTTCGCAGAAGGGTGTGTTAAGAAACAAAATTAGCATTGAAAATCTATCACCATATGTGAAACTGGTTGGTGCAATTGTCCACGGCAAGAAATTGATTAGAGAACTACGAAATGCAGATATTTTTATCCTACCATCTGTTGTGGCCGAAAATGGAGACAGAGATGTTCTTCCAAACGCGCTCTTAGAAGCTATGTCGTCAGGATTGATGGTTGTTACTACCTCACTTGGTGGAATATCGGAGTTAATTGAAAGTGAAAAAAATGGGTTTTTAGTAAAACCCAGAAGCGTGGCTGATTTAGAACGCATACTTATCAGGCTGATTAAATTAAGCGAGAAGGATAAAAAGACTATTGGTAAGTTAGCTCGCCAGAAAGTACTCGACAAATATGATTATAAAAAGACTTACCAAAAATTAGTAGAAATAATGAAGACATCAACATTGGATACGGCTATTATTCAATGATTTTCGTTACTCTCGCACCTGGGAGATTAATATGGGGAAACTGCAGATACAGTTTTTGATCAATTTTTATAACTTGTCCCTCTCTATATATAAGTAAACCACTTTCTTCTTTTACCATAATATTAATGGTCAGTGTAATATCTGCCAAGTTTGGATTATTTCTTAGATAAATCGGGATATCGTTCTCTAGGACAACGGTGTTTTTTGCTGGTTCGACTTTTTTTGACAATATTTCAACAATAGGTTCTAATTTACTATTAGTACCTACATCTCCGACATTAATAGAATCTGCTACCCAAGGGTATTCTCCCAGGATTTTTATCTCTATTATTTTTTCTACTAGTTTGGATCTTTTTTTGTTGACAGATGTTACAATTCCACTGATAATGACATCCTCAGAATCAATAACAAGATAACCCCCAACCGATAAAGGTTTGTTTCTAAACATGATTAAATGCTGTTTATTATTTTTTTTTGTTAGCAGGCTTAAAGTCAATATTGCACTCTTCAAAGTGCCCCTATCTTCAAGAATTTCAAGGTCTATAATTTCAGCTTCTTTTGTTCCCCAGGAATTGTATGCGGAAGCTCCTATTTTGTAAGTGTCTGTTAGCCAATACTGGGGATTTTTTGTATTCCACCACCATTCTTCAGGAGATATTTTCAGAGTAACAGTAGTCCATTTTGTCCCTAGATTTGAAATGGACAACCAAAAAAGAGCACCCGTGATTATTAGGGCTGCAATTATAATATGAGCAAATGAGAGTTTATTTGTTAGGTTTTTTACTTTTTTCATACAAACCTATACCAGATAGAGTAACAGTTTAAACTATAATAGCCAAAAATAGCCAAAAATAGCCAGAGATGTTTGGTGCCATGATTAAATGATATATATTAGCCAACACCAAGAAAAGAACCACTCCGATAACAAAAGGCAGTTTGTGGTGGGGAATACGTTTTAATTTTTTAAAAGTTGGCTTGAGGGCGAAAATTAGGAAAGTGCTGAAGGATATTAGTCCAATTACTCCAGTTTCTGACAATAGTTGAGCTAGAAAGCTGTGTGGGCTGATTGGAACAAGCTGTTGGGATTTTGTTATTTGCTTTAGGTACAATGGAGACATGCCAAATCCAGCCCCAAGCGGATAATTTTTTGCCAGTATAAAAGAATTCTTTATTTCCGTTAATCTTGAATGAGCTGTTTCACCTTCTTGTAAAGCAAATTTGATTGTCGAAAGACGGGGAGAGGCAATTGAAAAAATCAGGACTGCCAATAATAACCCTGGTAGCAAGATTGGATATACTTTTTTAAAGTTGCCTTTAATTTTGGAGTAATTAGCATATCCAAGTGCACCAGTAAATATAAATAGTAATATCCACACAGCTCTACTAAAACTAAGGAGTATCCCAAAAACTGCTGATACCGTTGCCAATACAGATATTATTTTTATACCTTTTTTCTGATTTTTACTAAATAATAAATAGATGGAAATAGGTAGAAGGATAATAAGGAAAGAGGCAAGGAAATTGGGATGATGGAAAGTTCCAGACGATCTAAAAAGTCCAGGATTCTCTGACGCCAAAACTCCAAATAGGGTAGCACTTGAAGCTTCTTCAAGCCCCCTTCCTAATGGTCCGTTTTTAAATTGCTGCAGGATAGCCCAAATTCCCTGGAATATTACAACACTGACAAGGACTTGTTTAGTTACCTTAAGCCAGTTTTTAACATTTCTAAGTAGTACTCCAGTTACAAAATAAAGGATAGGGAAAACGAAACCAAGAATTGACAACAAGAAGACTACCTTATCGGGAGCGTAGCTAATAGGCATAAAAAGATTAAGGATAAATATTGATAGTATTATTAAGTAGAATTTATTTTTGAATTTAATATCTTTAAAATTAAATTTTTCTTTTTGGGGGTTTCTTAAAGTTATAATTAATGTCAAAAAAAGTAGTATTTGTGAGAATGTTAGTGAGTAAAAATAAACTATATCTATATCACCCCCCCATTCAAATTTTGGTACGAGCAAAAAACTCCTGTCCAAACCGCGATTAAAGGGCATCATGGCAAGACTTCCAGTCCATAAGGAAATGATTACGTTGTTGGTTTTCCGATAAACTAAAAATATAACAGTAATAATTAATGCTATCAGCGTATACTTGTTAATGTTGAAGAAAGTTAGAAAGTAGAAGGGAATAAATAAGCTATAGAAGTCATATTTGAAGACCAACTTCAGGATAATATTCTCAAATTTCTTGTAGATTTTTAAAACGCTCATAGTATTTACTGAGGATGAAACCAAAGGCTACTCTTCTTGTATACAAATTTGAATTGGCAATAAGCCTTAATGTCAATTTTAGATTTCTATTTGGATGGTACCATAGGTTAAGCCTAACTGCGTTTCCCCATTTAGGGTTCCTGGTAATTTTTTCAAAATAAAGAAGCGACTCTGAATCTGCTTTAGGATTTCTGCTGATATGCCGAATTATCATCCAATTTTTATTTGCTACTTTCCGTGAAAATGATCTTATCCAGTTTATATCAGTTGTGAGCAATGCTTTTTTTGACTGGCGATATCTTTTTGAATTGTACAAAGAGTTTACATCTGGGTGCCTTTCCAGCTGTTTTTGAATACGAATCAATTTCTTTTGATGTTTGGCAATACTTTCTTCTTCTGCTTTCAAGGCATCCGACTTAATGCCAAAAAAAACAAGATTTATTTTCAGAAGAGCGTTCATCTCACCCTTCGATAATAGTTTTTTTTTGTTTAAAAAAACAATTTGGGATTTGAACGAATTTTTACTTTTGCAACCCAACAGAGATGACACTATTTTGAAAAAATAGAGATAAAAATCCCCCCCCTTGCTCCACTTGAACTGTTCGGTTTTTGTTCCCGTCATCAAACTTAAAGGAACGGCTGATCTGTAGTCTAAAATTATGTTTTCCAACACATATAAAAGCATGATGCGTTTATATTTCCGCAGATACTGTTGGAACAGCAGTTTTGTGTGCATTGATCCAGAGATGAAAACAGAGAAATACTGGTTATATAAGTCTGATGAGATAGCCATTTGTTTTTTCCAATCTTCCTCGAGCTCCGCCAATGAAAAGAACATAATATCCAGCTCTCTTTTCTTAATTATCTTTTTTAATTTTTGCTTTATGGTAATAACTGATGTTTTGGGAATCTTTTTGGGAGAGACAAAAAACAAATCTATGTCCGAATGGGGATTGATTGTTTTTGATGCAAGACTTCCATATCCATATAAACATAGGTCATGATTCTTAACCTCAGGCCTTAGTTCTTTTGTTGCAGCATTTAAATATTTTGTAATTTTTTTTGTTTCAAGCAGAATTTTTGGCAAAACTTTTTTTTCCAAATCCTTCATCTTAACTCACGGAGGGTTTATATATACGTATAAACAATGCTTTAATTATTAAATAGCCATATAATTTTTTTATCCAATTTCTGATGCTTAACATTTTCCTTTTTTTAAAACAAGCAAGGTCAGCTGTATGTCCAACGTAGGCGTAGTTTTTGTGTAAAAGGAGATTAAACATCAGCATTCTAGGACCTTTTATGTTAAATGCGTCATGTAGTATAAGATATCCTCCATAGTTCAAGACATTACTCCACATTGAAAAATCTTTACTAACTTGTTTATAGCGATGATCGCCATCAAGAAAAAGAAGATTTGTATTAATGTTTACGTATTTTGGGTAGGCCTTTTGGGAAGTAGTTTTTTCAATAATGACATAATTCGCCAACTTATAGTATTTTAGATTTTTCTTTAATCCATTAAATGAGTTTTTAATCTTCATATATCTGTGGGTGTCAGAATTATGATGTGGATCAATGGAAAGTACCTTGCACTTATTCAGACGCTTACAAGCCAAGGCAATAGCCACTGTAGATTTTCCTAAGAAACTCCCTATTTCAACTAAATAGTCACTTTTGTTGGATTGCCTTATGGCTTCTTTGGCAAAGTGGTTCAAAGCAATAATTTCATTTTGGGCTAGCCATCCAGGAATACTTCTTACGGTATCAAGAAGCACGTCTCCAGTTTGGGGAAACAGCCATGGCCACATCGATCTTGGCTTGGTCATAAAGAAAGCTGGTTACAATTTATCTACCCGTTACCAGTATGTCAATGCCCGAGGAGAGGTAAGTGTCAATTGCCTATTCCGGTGTACATACGATTTAAGTATAAATAGAGATAAGCAAAAATATCTTGCTAGGCAAAAAAGAAAAGAACTTATAAAATTCTTAAATGGGCTGGAGGTTAATTAAAATAAGAAGTAATGACCATACTAAAAAAGATATCTCAAAAAATAAATAATTTTGTAAATAAAGTCATTCTTTTATTAATATACTACTTAGGAATTGGCACGACTTCACTTGTTTCTAAAATTGCAGGAAAAAACTTTCTCAATCTAACTCCTCAAAAATCAAATTGGGAAACTCCAACAGGAAGTAATAAAAAAGAAAAGATGTATTAATGAAATGGTAATCTTAGGAATTTCTTGTTTTTATCATGATTCAGCAGCTTGTATTCTTAGAAACGGTGAAATAATTGCTGCAGCAGCAGAAGAAAGATTCAGCCGCAAAAAGCACGATAATGGTTTCCCCAAAAAGTCTATAGAATTTTGCCTAGACTCTCTTGGAATTGCAGCAAATGAAGTCGATATCGTTGCTTTTTACGAAAAACCGATTGTAAAGTTTGAGAGAATAATTAGTCAACATCTCCAACACTTTCCTAAGGGTCAAAAAACATTTGTCGATTCGATGGGGTCGTGGATTAATGAAAAATTACAGATAAAAAAGCTACTCCAAGACGAATTTTTCTACCATGGAAAGATTAAATACATTCCTCATCATCTATCACACGCCGCAAGTTCTTATTATCTGTCGAATTTTAAAAAATCTGCAATTATTACTATCGATGGAGTCGGCGAGTGGACGACAACTACTATTGGAAAAGGTACAGGTAAGAAAATTAAACTTGACAAAGAAATCCGCTTTCCCCACTCCCTTGGATTATTTTATAGCACCATTACTGCCTTCCTTGGTTTTAGAGTAAACAATAGCGAATACAAAGTGATGGGACTCGCGGCTTACGGCAATCCAAGAAAATTTATATCCCGAATAGATGAGTTAGTTACTTTGTTTAAAGATGGTAGCTATGCCCTTAACATGGAATATTTTGATTACACTTGGAGTGACCACATGCCGTCAAAAAAAATGGAAAACTTATTTGGTTATCCGGTTCGTAAAACGGATGAAAAGATCAAAAAATATCATAAGGATATTGCGGCATCAACCCAGTATAAATTAGAGCAGGTTGTTTTTAGCCTATTAAATAAAATACATGGTCGCTATAAAACGAATAACCTATGTTTAGCAGGAGGTGTAGCCCTAAACTCTGTTATGAATGGAAAGATTATCGAAAATACTCCTTTTAACAACTTTTATATCCCACCGGATCCGGGTGATGGTGGAGGGGCAATGGGTGCTGCTCTACATATTTATAATCAACATAAAAAAAAGAAATTTAATAACAGCTTTTCCCCTTTTCTTGGTCCCTCATACCAGTGGTATCAAGTAGAAAAAATCTTAAAAAAATACAAGCTGAAATACACACTATATAAGAATAAAAAAGATCTGTTAGAAAAAGTTACAACCCTTCTTGTGAAACAAAAAGTCATAGGTTGGTTTCAGGGAAGAATGGAATGGGGGCCAAGAGCCCTTGGTAATAGAAGCATTTTGGCTTCTGCTGCAAAAGAAGAAATGCGGGACATCATTAATGCCAAAGTAAAAAAGCGCGAAATGTTTAGACCGTTCGCCCCGGTTATTTTAGAGGAATATGTAGACACTTACTTTGAAGCAGAAGGTCAACCGAAAGTGTTGGGAAAATATATGTTAACAGTATTGCCTTTTAAAGAAAAAGGTAGAAAAGAAGCACCGGCTACTGTTCACGTCGACGGCACCGGTCGGCTGCAAAGTGTTGCAAGAGATGACAATCCTTTATATTATGACCTTATAAAACGGTATATGAAAAAAACAGGTTCTCCAATTTTGGTAAATACCTCATTTAATGTAAGAGGGGAACCAATAGTATGTACTCCGGAAGAAGCTGTCAATTGTTTTTTAAGCACCGAAATCGATACACTAGTTATAGATAACTATTTAGTAAATAAAAATAAGTAAGTGATAAAGGAATTATTTCAGTTTCTTTGGAAGGGAAAAAAATGGTGGCTTATTCCCCCAATTGTAATTTTCATTATTTTCGGACTGCTGATCGCTTTTTCTACAGCTTCGCCGGTTAGCCCCTTTATTTACGCCCTCTTTTAGTTATAGTAGCTTTCGTTTTAATATTTAGAAGTATAATTAGATACTTTATTAATGCTTATCAAAAAAAGTCTTCAATTGTTCATTCCGATGTTTATATTGGGAATACTCCTTTTAGTAGGGGGGCTTGGAGAAGAAAAAGCACTTGTCCAGTACAACGGAGCAATTATCGGGGTAATTCTTCTTGGTTTTATATGGTTACGGGAACGTAGAATTAGATTTCCTCCTCATATTATTCTTTATTCATTATTCCTAATCCTTTTTTTAGTTAATAGTCTATTTATAAGCGTCGATACCAAAAAAAGCTTAGAGGTTTTTAGTTTATTTTTGGGTGGGGGATTATTTTGGGTTTCGGCGTTTAATCTTAAAAAGGAGTTGATCCAGTGGTTTGATAAGTTGATAGTAATTCTAGGGTTATTTTTTGGAAGTATGTATTTTATTAATTACTTCCTTGGCAATTCTAACTTGGTCAAACCGTGGAGCTTGTATATCCAATCTAATGCATACCTGAATCACAATCATATTGGCGACCTTTGGGCGATAGTTTTAACAATAGTAGGGTTTTATTTGGTAAAAAACTCAAAAAAACTATATTTGTGGCTTTTGATTCCACTGGGATCTTATTTATTATTAATCTCCCAATCCAGAGCTGCCTTGGTGTCCTTGGCAATAGGATTAGGATACTTAGCTTATGCTAATAAGTGGATTGAAAGGTATAAAAAGGCTTTTTTGGTACTAGCAGTAGTTCTAGCCGGCTTATTTTTATATCTTGGAGCCGCCAAAAGTATTCTCGAGTCAAGGCCTTATTTTGCTCAGTCAATAGTCGGACTTTGGCGCAATCCGCAGGGTGTCGGGATCGGGAATTTCAGGGAAATTTCAAAAGACCCCGGGAATCATATTCTTGGCTTTTGGGGTTTTTCTTCAGTTGCCCACAATATAGCTTTAGAGGTTTTATCCGGTTTGGGAATTTTAGGATTCGTCTTTGTCTATTGGTTATACAAGGTTTTATCCGATTTGTTGTCTGACAATAAGAAGAGAAATATTTTATATAAATCAGTATTCTTTGCCCTCACTGCCAATTTTTTCTTTGACTCAACCTACTTCATTCCCGCCATGCTCTGGTTATGGTTTACGAGCTTGGGCTTAGCTCACGAAAAACCACGCGGTTGATTCAAAATATACAATATAGGATAATATTGTTGTAAGAAGACAATGAAAGGGAAAGAAATGGAAAGACGGGATTTCAGCAAAATAATTTTGGCAGGGAGCGCTCTTCTTGGCGCTGAAATATTGGGTTTAAAGCTTATTGTCGATAATGAGCGAGAAAACTCTCCTTTACTAAGCCAAGAAGAAAGACGTTTACGGGAGCTATCTATTTACGGAGAAGAAGGTCTAGGCACAATTGCTGAAATTGAAAAACATTCAGGACTTACTGTTTCTTTACCTGGAACTTTATTTTTAAATAATCCTTATACAAACGAGAGACTGGACAATTTAGCATGGACCTTAAAGGAACTGGAGATTGTTAAGAGAGCGAGTCAGAAACTACCTGAAAAAGTCAGAGAAACAAGAAAAATGGTTTTCGGGGTAATTCGCTCCGATAAGGTTAGCGGTATTGGGGGTTTTTCCCCGGAAGGGCAAAATTTTGGATTTAGGCTTCCTTCTGTAATCATTATTACACCGAAGCAATACGACTTAAACGAGAGCTCAAGCGAGGCTGAGCTTTGGATTAATAAAGCAGATGAACTTCAAGCTGTTTTTATGCATGAAATGACACACCTGGTTGTAGAAAGGGACCCTTCACTAATTGGCCGTTTTAATAAATACTTGGAAGATGGAGAGTGGCAAAAAGATGGGAACCAGTGGCATTATGTTGGTGGAGAAAGTAGGGTGATAGACTTAATGAAAAGAAAAGGACTAAGTGGTACAAATCACTGGAGACCTGAAGAAGATATCGCTCATTTTTCCATGCTTTATACGACAAATCCAAGATATTTGGTAGAAGGGTCCAAGTCTGACCAGAAAAGATTTACTTTTTTATCAAGTGAGATTTTTTCAGGGGCTTTATATTTTTAAATATGATATCCAGAAGAGGGCCAGAATATCAGCCAGACCTTGGACGCGGCGTAAGATTCGCTGTTGTTGCCGGTCTAGCTTTCACGGCTCGGTGTCAAGCAGAGATTCAACCCACTCCATCAACTGAGATTTTCCCAACTCAGCCACAAGCAACTGAGATTGTACCAACTCCAAGTCCAGTGGACCGTATCGGGGACAAAATGGCGGAGCTTTCTCCTCAAGTTGAACCCTCAGCTACTCCGGATTTAATGAATGAGGCAAAGGCAAGGTTGCCCTCAGGGGTTAATGGCGAAGTGATATCAGGAGAAAATGGCAGACCGCAGCTTAATTTAGAAATTCACAACAGCAACTTGCCTGATGGAAAAGTATCAATTGCTGAATATGAAAATGGACAATGGAATATTATTCCCTTTTCTTTTACGCGCTGCATGAAAGAAATGGTAGATATTGGGAGATCAGGGAACACATTTTTTGGTTATTCTGAAATTCAAAATATTCACAAAGAGGGAGTTTTATCTGTATGGTGGGGAGGCACAACTGCAAGTATGGGGTTAAAATTAGATAGAAATCAAAATGGTGAATTGACTACAGCACTACTTCAGGCAGACCGGAACGGAATATTTAAAACAGAAGTCGACCATGTTTGGTTTGAGGATGATTATAACAACGGATATGTAAAACCCGTTAATGACTTGAACGTAGAAGATGTATCCAGGTTGGTAAACCGCATGGATTTAAACTTCCAAGTTGGAATGAGCGGGGGGATGACTAAGGTTATTATTTCACCGGTATTTTTAGCTGTTGAAAAAACAGCAGAAATAAATTCATGTAGCAGGTTTGCATCTATTTATGATGTCTCGAGTGTCGTAGAGCAATGCAAGAGTGATTTGCAGACAGGGAATATTGCCAAATATGAAAACGCACAAGATATGATAAATGCTGTGAAGGATTATACGGTTCGTCCTGCGCAAACGTATAGTGAACAGGATTGGTGGAGTGATAATGTTATTCCTGAAGTGCCGCAAAATTTTATATTTATATATTTAGTTCACGACCTTGACCAGTTACTTCTCGGTTATGAATAATTTATTTTTAATCATCGATAAATTTGCAATTCACTCTTCGACTCAACCTACTTCATTCCCGCCATGCTTTGGTTATGGTTTGTGGTATTGGGATTATCGCAAACTAAATTACCGGAACCCGCAAAAAGTTGACCCATTGTATTTTCTGTCTTTTCAAATAAGAAATACTCTCTACAACCTTAGTTTCTCCGGGCTTCGGGGGAGCGTCCGAAGAGTTGGTTTTTTGATTCGTGGTTTCAGTAAAGTTAATCTAAAATAGCTTTGCAATTTTAGAACTTTAATTACAAATAGACGTTTTTATCTGTATACTGATTTCGAAAACCTAGAAAAGAGTATGGTCAAAATTTCCGATAACCTATCGAATATCATCGTTGTTTTCTTGGTGATTCTGCTCTTTTTGGGAGGGCTAGGATTCGAGTCAGAGTCGTTCTACTTATTATCTACTCTTTCTGTTTGTTTTCTTTTACTTCTTAGCTGGCTAAGCGCGGACAGGTTGAATTTGCCCAGGAGATTTCTTATTTATTTAGGCTTTTTATTACTTTTATTAATAAGCGCTCTTTGGAGCCAGGACACTAAAATCAGCTTAATGCTTACAAGTTTATTTGTGAACGCAGGTGTGATATGGGTAATTGTATTTAATTTGTCTAAAAAGCACGACAATAAATTTCAGACTGCTCTTGTTTTTTTAGGCGTGTTATTCGGTTTCCTTACTTTCTTTGAGCCTTTAATTAAGGGAGAAACTTTGCATAGAGGAGTAGTGAGCTTGGTTTTGAGGTTCACCGAATACCACCATCACATCGGAGATTATTGGGCAATCGTATTACTTATAGCCGCATATATAGTTGCTCGCTTTAAAGACAGAAGATATTTGGTATTAATACCTGCAGGGTTTTATTTTTTGTATTTATCTTTGTCTAGATCGGCCTACATATCGCTTATCGCGGGCTTGATTATTTTATTTAGTCGAGGATTGTCTAAGAAAGTAAACAAGGCTAGTTTATATATAGCGCTGGTGGTTGTAATTGCTTTGTTTTTGTTCGCTGGAGCTCATAAGACTATTTTATTTACGAGACTCTACTATTTACAAGGAGTTTGCGGATTACTACGACATCCGCTTGGGGTTGGACTAGGACGATTCGGGATTGTTTCGATGGAATGCAAGGGTGTTTTTGGTACCGAACCGTCTTTGTCTATTTTCGCTTTTAATATACTACTAGAGATCTTGGCGGCAATTGGTATTTTTGGTTTAATCTTTTTGACTTGGCTCTCATTGATTATGAAAGACATGATAGATATAAAATCAGAAAAAAGTGTTTTGTATCAATCGTTGTTTTTTGCGATTTTAGTAAACTTCATGTTCGATACTACTTATTTTATCCCAACAATGCTGTGGGTTTGGTTTGTGATTATCGCAATTATCCAAAAAAACGCATTAGAAAAGAGGGTAAGAAAATAAATATATTTTTGATAAACCAGCTGGTATAATATAGGACGCTATTATGACTTTTCGCAGAGGTCCCGAATATAGTCCTGTATATAAGATAGGCAGCGGCTTGGCCATTGCAGGCCTCGCTCTTACCTCATGTCGTGCAGAGGTTTCGCCTACTATTACCGACACTCCATTTAGCACACAACCGCGGTCAACAGAAGTATTACCAACTGCACCACCTTATCCTGAGGGAATCGCCCCAGGGGTTGTTCAGGAGGCGGGCGAAATAAGAGCAGCATTCGGAGCAGCTGTTGGGGCAGGAGGACTTGGCGAAATCGTTCCAATATTTAATGACGAAACGCTTCAGGAGTCTCTTAACGCTTCGGGGTTAGCACCAATTTTAGGGCCAGAGATAGGTGGATCAAGAGTGATTACCCAAATCGGTCACCAAAATGGCGGAAGACGAGCTTGCTTTCCTAACATGCCAGCCGAGCTATTTAATCCCAATGTAGCCACTGGCCGAGACGACCGGCTAGAAGCTAATAATCTTATAGAAAAATATGGCGAAGGGTTATTAAACGAAGAGACTGGAGAGCTTGAAATCATAGAAGTCAGATTTCAAGGCCTAGGAGCAATTTCTCTCGAGCAAACACCTCAGGATATTATTTGTGTAAATGCTGTAATAAATACTCTCGACAATCCTTTTGATAGCCCTTTAGGAAAAGTTCTTAACGTTATTATGGATACAGATGGCAATATTTACGGAACGCTGCCCGCAATATACTCTGCAGATCAACAAGTGCGGATAGACCTTAACAACGGAGGAGTTTATGTTGGCACAGAAAAAGTATGGGAGATAGGCGACGCGATGGCAGAATTGACAGGAAGCATTGTCGCGACACCAGACTATTTAGGAATGGGAGTGCCGGCGAATGTAGTCAGCGCGATTGAAGTTTTAAGCGAAAGGGGGACTGATATTTCCTTAGAGCCGACAAGTAATAAAGATGAGTTTGCCTTTATAATCACTAATGGTGGAGTTAAGAAAGAAGCTGGTTATATCGATACCGAAAATGACACAGTGTCTTTAACAACAGCTAAAAGCGAACCAGTTACAGTATCTGCGGAACAGGTTGTTCAAGGGGATGACAGCCTATCTATTGTTATTGATCAGTTTCAAAATAAAATTCTTCAGTTAAGGAACGGAGAATGGGTTTCCGACAAACTACTTTATCTTGCTGCAGGAAGAGATTTTGTAAGATACTCCGACTGGCAACTTTTAGATTATCCGGAAGATATCGAAGGTGATGGATTACCGACAGCAATTCATGGAGAATTTATAGAGCATGGTGGTATTGGAGTTTATTCTGTTACGGGAGTTCTAGTTGATGTTTTGGGCTATACTGATCAGGAATATCCCAATAACTTGTATGCAATTGTCGGATTTTATGATAAAAATGGCGAGCTTCATAGTTATGAGGCCATGATTGGCGGAGATAGTAATACTGCAACTGGTTTTTGTGCGCTGACAGCAAATGCTAGCCAATGTTGGGTTGCGACAGCTAGTGAGATTGATACTCATATCAAAGACTGGTTAGCCAGTAGCAATACACGACAATTCTATATAGATATTCAAGTAAGCGACGATCGCGACACAACTTTGGCGCGTGATATTAATAAATATAAAGACATCCACGATAAGTTAATTAAAGCAATACAAACAGGAGATAACTTTCCTGAGCCAGAGGAAGACTATTTCTTTAGAATAAATATAGTAAGACTACAGGAGAGAATGCAATGAGTGAAAGATTTAGAAACAGGCCGCTTACTAGAAGAGAAGCTATGCTGGCCATGGGGGGCATTATAGCAGGCGCAACCGTTTATAATTTGGCTAGAAAATCACCAATCAATCTTGCGAGCCCAGAAATTGATTATTCAGTTTCAGAAGAATTAAGGCCAGAAGATATAATGGGCAACGTTAATATTCCCGATAGTGTTGCCTTAACAGTGGGAGTGAATGGATCGGTATTTCAGAGAGTTTCTGCAAACAAGAGGCTTATATGTGAAGGAATTATCGACATTGCGGAAGGGGAAGGATCAAAAGATGACGAACTTTTACTATATAAGTTTATCAGCAGATTTCCTTTGGACATTGAACTGAGAGGAGCTAATGATATAGCTATTCCGAAAAGGGGGCCTTTTGGTGTTCAAGCAGATTACACTCCTTTGTTTTTTGGTGGTCCAAAGATTGAATTTCACCCGAACTTTTTAAGAAGATACTGGATGGGGCAAAAAAGCGTAAATTTTCAGATGCAAGAGGAAAATGATGAAGTTGTATGGCATGAATTGACTCATTTTTGGCAAGACATAAAGAATTCTTTGTCAGTTGCGTGGGAGGCTTCAAAAGAGGGAGTTATATCCGAAATTATGAATTCCTTAGGCCAAGACTTTGATCCTGGCGATTTTCGAGCCGAGAGAGAGGCTAACGAAAAAGCTAGCGAAGTAGTTGAATCAATAAAAAAAGATTTTCTTAAGGTACCCTTACCTCAAAACTGGCCTTTAGGAAAGTTCTTCGCATTCACTCCTGTTTGATCAAAATAACTTCATGTTGAAATGTTACCCAGATTAGTTTTATGATGAAATTGTGGCAAAGGCTAAAAATACTTACAAACTACTGATTGCTATATTTATTACGCTTCTCATCCTGCTAGTATTTTTAGGAGCGATTTTTCTTCTTAGGACCAATGTCTTTCCGTGCAGAAATACATTGGGTAAGCCAGTGTTTACTGGAATGATATCTGCAGGAGAATTAGGCCAGGGAGCGTTTAAGGGCATAGATATTGCAGCTTGCGTTGCAGGAGAAGCTACTGAGAACGGTAGAGACGTATTAGAGATTGGTTTTTTCAAAAATGGACGAATGTATAAGTATAAGGCATTTATTGGTAATAAAGAGGAGGAAAAAATAGGCTATTGTGAGGTTAATCCAGCGGATGGCAATGAAGTTTGTTATATTGAAAAAGCTGAAAATGTAAAGGATAGAATTATTAAAGGAAGAGTAATGAAATTTACCGTAGTGACCAAAGATGATGAGTCAATCTTTTGGACTGAAAATGAGAATACCGACGAATACAGGAGATTTATTGAAACTTTCATCGTTGCCTTGACAAGTGACGAAAAATTTCCTGAAGAAAAAACTTTATACATTTCACAGATAAGATTATAGTATGAATTTAAAGAGAGTAAGCCTTTTGTTATTAAGTTTCCTTTCTGCCGCTTTTCTGTTTTTAATATTGTTTTTCAATTTAATTAATCCAAGGGATGTTTCAGCTGATGCGATTTGTGGAGTAGGTTGGTTTTGTGGAGCAGATCTAGGGTACCAAGCTACAGTGCGCTCGAATGCAAAAGTATGTTTTTTAAGCGGATTAACATATCTTTGCTCCAATAATGGGAATTGGGCATGCAACGGAAGTTATAGTTGCACTAATGGAGGCGGCGGCGGGGACGATTGCTCATTTGGTGGCAATGCAGCAACCTGTCAAATGACCATATTTGCAAATGCAGGCTGTAATGCCCCCAACTGCTATAACGCCTGCAATATATCAGGGGGGGGTGCCCACTGTACTGCAACTAAGGTTCCTCAGACAGCTGGTTGTTGCATTGCCACGCCCGTCCCAACATCTACTCCTATACCAACTCCCACACCTACTCCAAT
>SDBU01001168.1_pt1 | contig 38347 bp, 38 predicted proteins | sample 2277071 | NCBI WGS metagenome assembly SDBU01 (sample SAMN10397929, study PRJNA504765) | marine sediment metagenome | isolation source: marine sediment core GS08_GC12, 126 cmbsf | place: Arctic Ocean: Gakkel Ridge, Loki's castle | collected 2008 | reverse complement strand
CTACAAGGCTCTGCTGGTGGTGGCCTGCGACCCAATCTCGCTGGGCATGCTCAAGCCTCCCGGCGACTATGACGCAGATGTCGCCCTGGGCGAGGGCCAACCCTTGGGCAATCCCATCAGCTATGGGGGGCCCTACGTTGGCTTCTTTGCCTGCAAGAAACGGTACGTGAGACGGATGGCCGGCAGACTGGTGGGCCAGACCGTGGACACCGAAGGGAAGAGAGGCTTTGTGCTGACCCTGGCCACGCGCGAGCAGCACATCCGCCGGGAGCGGGCCACCTCCAACATCTGCACCAACCAGGCCCTTAATGCCCTGGCGGCCGCCGTTTACCTGGCAGCGATGGGCAAGTCTGGCCTGGCCCAGGTGGCTCGTCTCTGCTATCACAAGGCCCACTATGCCGCGAAAGCCATCGCCCTATTGGACGGCTACGACGTCGATCTGACGACGCCCTTTTTCAAGGAATTCGTGATGCGTTGCCCGATGCCGGCTGCCGAGCTGAACCACCTGCTCTACAACTACTATGGCATCCTGGGCGGTTACGACCTGGGTCAGGTCTACCCGGAGCTCGAGGATCACATGCTGATCTGCGTGACCGAGATGAACACCCGACAAGAGATCGATGGATTGGTCGAAGCGCTGGAGGGAATCTCCGATGACTGAGCCGATCATCTATGAGCTGAGCGCCTCTGGGCGACGTGCGATTTCCTTGCCGAAGCTAGACGTGGAGCCCAGCGCCTTGCCATCGGCAACGCTGTTGCGCGATGACCTGGACCTCCCCGAGGTGAGCGAACTCGATTTGATGCGCCACTACGTGCACCTGTCGCAACTGAACCACGGCGTTGACGTTGGCTTCTACCCTCTGGGCTCCTGCACCATGAAGTACAGCCCCAAGGTGAACGAGGACGCCAGCCGTCTGCCGGGCTTTGCCGCCACTCATCCCTACCAGCCAGAGGAGTCGGTGCAGGGGAACCTGCGGCTGATGTATGAGCTGCAAGAGTTCCTGAAGAGCTTGAGCGGCTTTGAGGCGGTTAGTCTGCAGCCAGCGGCAGGTGCCCAGGGGGAACTCACGGGCGTACTGATGATGCGCGCCTATCACCAGGCCCGCGGCGATGGCGGGCGGAATGTGCTGCTCATCCCCGATTCGGCGCACGGGACCAACCCGGCCTCCACGACCATGGCGGGATTCGAGATGGTGGAGCTCAAGTCGGACGCGCGGGGGAACGTGGCCCTCGACGACCTGGCCGCTCATCTGAGCGACAGGATCGTGGGCATGATGCTCACCAACCCCAACACCCTGGGCCTCTTTGACGAGAACTTGCTGGTCGTGACTCGGCTGGTGCACGAGGCGGGCGGACTGATGTATGGGGATGGGGCCAACTTTAACGCGCTGATGGGCGTGGTCAAGCCGGCGGAGCTGGGGTTTGACCTAATGCACTTTAACCTGCACAAGACCTTCTCCACGCCTCATGGAGGTGGGGGTCCCGGCTCAGGTCCCGTCGGGGCCACGGGCGCGCTGGCCGAGTTTGTCCCCGGGCCCATCGTGGTGGCCGAGACCGCCCTTCTTGACGCCGTCACCGGAGAGCGTGTGCCCGAGGATGCCGTGGACTGGGAGCAAGACATGGGCGTTGAGGGGCTCTGGTATAGACTGGCCATGCCCAGGCATTCCATCGGGCGGGTCAAATCCTTCTATGGCAACTTTGGCGTGTTCGTCAAAGCCTACACCTACATTCGGATGCTGGGTGCGGCCGGGCTGACCGAGGCCAGCCGCACGGCCGTGCTCAATGCCAACTACCTCCAGGCCATCCTGAAGGATGCCTACCCGCTCCCCTACGACCGCGTGTGCATGCACGAGTTCGTTCTGGAGGGGAGGATCGAGGGCGCCCCCGACGTCAGGGCCCTGGACATCTCCAAGCGTCTCATCGACTTTGGCATCCACCCACCCACCAACTACTTTCCACTCATCGTGCCTGAGGCGCTGATGATCGAGCCCACCGAGACCGAGAGCAAGCAGACCCTCGATCGCTTTGTAGAGACCATGATTCGCATCGCGCAAGAGGCCCGGGAGAACCCAGCGCTCCTGCACGACGCCCCGGTCAACGCTCCGGTGAGACGCCTGGACGAGGTGGGTGCCGCCCGAAGGCTGGTCTTGAGGTGGGAGGGGTAGGCACGCCCCTGCGCCTTTCCCTTCTCGCGGAGCGGGTTGATGGGAGGGATGCCGGCAGCCCGGGTTGTGCGAGGAACGCCGCATGTCGAAGATGCAGCAAAGCTGCGCCGAGCCTTCACCCCCCACCCTCTACCTGGTAGCGACGCCCATCGGCAACCTGGGCGACATCACCCTGCGTGCCTTGGACACGTTGCGGCAGGTGGACGTGGTGGCCAGCGAAGATACCCGCAAGACGGGCCGCCTGCTCAAGCACTTTGACATCCACAAGCCGCAGCTTTCCTTCCATCAATACAACGAGGAACAGGCCGGCCAGAGGATCCTGAGGCTGCTGCAGCAGGGCAAGTCGGTGGCTCTGGTCAGCAACGCCGGCACCCCCGGCATCTCGGACCCGGGCTTCTCCCTGGTGCGGCTGGCCATCCAACGAGGCGTGGGGGTGACCATGCTGCCCGGCCCCAGCGCCCTGGTCATGGCCCTGGTTCTCTCGGGGCTGCCGACTCACAGCTTCACATTCCGTGGCTATCCCCCGCGAAGGTCTGCCGCTCGCCGACGCTTCTACGCCGCCGATAGGGACTGCCCCTACACCCTGATCTACTATGAGAGCCCGCACCGCCTGCTGGCCTCCCTCGCCGATGCCCTGGCGGTCTTTGGCGACCGACGCGCCGCACTGGCCAACGAGCTGACCAAGCTGCACGAGGGGGTCGCGCGGGGCAGGCTATCGGAGCTGATGGAGGCGCTGGGCGAGGAAAAACCGAGAGGCGAGTACGTGGTGGTGGTGGCGGGGGCGGAGGGCAAGCGAAGACAGGTTCGAGCGGCTGATGACAGCGCAGGATAACCATTCAGGAGCGGGAACCCATGCAAAACTACCTTCAGCCTGAAGACGATGGTCTCCGCATGGGTGACTCAGGACGTTGGGTGGCTGTCAAGCTGGACTACCTGCGGCGCTACTTGAATGCCTTCACAACTGCCATGCGCGATCACTGGCCAGCAATGCACTACATTGACCTCTTCTCGGGTTCTGGGAAGTGCCAAGACCGAAACACCGAGAACGTGCATCTCGGCTCTCCGCTGATCGCCCTTACGGCCACCCATCCCTTCACCCACTACTTCTTCGTTGACAAGGATGCAAAATACATCGCCGCACTCAGAGAGCGCTGTCGGGCTTCACCCGTTGGCCACCGGGTGGAGTGCATTGCCGCGGATGCAAACCAGGCCGTGCATACCGTAGTCGATCGAATCCGAGCTTTGCAGCCACGGGGTGGCGGGTCGCTCAATCTGGCCTTTCTCGACCCTACCGGTCTGCAATTGCACTGGGACACCGTGACTGTCCTCTCACGGATCCGAAGGGTGGATCTGATCATCTACTACCCTCAGCTAGGTCTCCAGTGGAACATGAAGCAGCTTGTGGAGAAGGCAAAGGAGACCGCGGTGGACCGATTCTTCGGGGGACGAGCGTGGCGCGACATATACCGAGACTGGCAGATCACCCGGGGTATCGGGATTCATCGGCGACTCATGGACCATTACAAGGACAAGCTCAGGTTGCTGGGCTACACGTATCAGGGACACGGTGACACTGGAGATGAGCCTGTGATACGCAACACCAGAGGAGGCTCGCTGTATCGGCTAATGTACTTCAGCAAGCACCAACTTGGTCTCAAGCTGTGGGAGAGCATTAGCCGAAGGGACGTCTATGGGCAAAGGCGCATGCTGCTTGACGGGACTGGAACGTATGTGCTATGATCCAGAAGGATAGAGATTGGGTGCATGCTAAGCCGCGATAGCTGGCTCCCATGAAAGGAGCAGACGGATGGCTGCCCAGTCGCAGATCGAGTGGACAGAATCCACCTGGAATCCGGTGACGGGTTGCAGCAAGGTTAGCCCCGGCTGCAAGCACTGCTATGCAGAGCGCATGGCCCGGAGGCTGAAGGCCATGGGCCATCCCAACTATGCAAGGGGGTTCGAACTGTGCATGCACGAGCATATGTTGGATCTCCCTCTCAGTTGGCGCAAGCCACGGATGATCTTTGTCAATTCCATGAGTGACCTTTTCCACAAGGCCGTCCCGCTGGAGTTCATCCAAAGAGTCTTCGACGTAATGCGCCAGGCCTCATGGCATACGTTTCAGATACTGACGAAACGATCGGAAAGACTACTCAAACTGAGCCGGCAGCTTCTCTGGCCTGGCAATGTGTGGGCTGGGGTAAGCGTCGAAGACCAGAACCATGCTTTTCGCATCGAACACCTGACGCAGACCACCGCCCAGGTCAAGTTCTTGTCGCTCGAACCCCTGCTCGGTCCTCTCCCGACACTGAACTTGGAGGGAATCGATTGGGTGATTGTTGGCGGCGAGTCGGGCCCCGGGGCACGTCCGATGGACGCGGAGTGGGTCATCGATATTCGAGATCAATGCTTTGCCGCTGGTGCGCCTTTCTTCTTCAAGCAATGGGGTGGCTTCAACAAGAAGAGTAAGGGGCGTCTCCTCGACGGGCGAACCTGGGATGAGATGCCCCTGACCCCGTGCTCAGCCAACGGTGGGCACATGGCCTGCGTTTCCTGATTCTCTACACCGCCTGCTGGCTTCCCTCGCCGCCTGATGTTTGCTTACTCGAGCGATTCGGTCGGCAAATGCCCGAAAAGTGTGGTATAATAGGGCAGGAGCTGGTCGCCAAGATGCCGGGGAAGCGCCAACCTATGCGCTTGTATGCCCGCGGCAACGAGGCCAGTGTTGCGTCAGCAGAGGGAGCTGGCGCTCGGTGCGGAGGAGGTACGTTACCATGGCAGATGCCCCCAAAGAGCCCACCGGGCAAGAACGAGGGATTCTTCGTTTGGTGAGCTGCCCCAAGTGTGGCAGAAGCAATCCCGTCGGCACCAGGTATTGCCAAGGCTGCGGCGCCAGCCTGGCAGGCGCGAGTGCAGAGCAGCCTGCGCCGGTGGCCGAGAAAAAGGGGTTCTTCAGCAGGCTGTTCCGAAAGCGTGCCTGATGGTCCCCCTTGCAGATCTCTTTATGCAGCCGGAGCACTGAACCCAAGCGGTACACCGTAGAGCTATGCCGCTACATCCTCGCTCCTCCCATCACCCTCGTCGCCGGGCTGTGTGTGTTGACGGCTGCTCTTTGCTCGTTCCCCCGTATAAGTGTTGGGGCATGTCCCGGGACCACGCCTGCTTGCAGGCTCAGAAACACTCCGGCGGGGGAGTCGATCGGCCGCGGATGAATCCGCCCATTTGTCATAAGTTGCTTCGGTAGTGGGCGGACGAGTCTGCCTGATTCCCACTTTGCTTGCCTGGAGAGATTTCGCCCTTTTTGCCGCCTCCGCGTACACGGGGAGGCTTGGAAGCGCGCTCGCCGGCAGCAGGTATCTCAGGCCGCGTCGCACCCGGAATGGGACCCGAGGCCCACACAGTTCCACTCGCCCACTCAGATAGCCCCACCTGATCGATCCTCACTATCACCAGTGGCAGCGTGCGCCGCCGAGCGGGCGGACTTGTTTGCGTAGATACGTGCATAATGCCCCCCTTCTGAAATGCAGCCCGCTATGAACCAAAGGACTGATGCTCTGTGCGAGCGATGATCTCATTCTGCAACGCCTTGCCCAGATCGCAGAAGTAGTCGCTATAGCCCGCCACGCGCACGATCAAGTCGCGGTATTGCTCCGCGTGCGCCTGCGCCGCATGCAGCGTGGCGGAATCCACCACGTTGAACTGGATGTGGTGACCATCCAACCTGAAGTAGGTTCGGATCAACTGGACTAGCTTGTCCAGATCACTTTCTTCCCGCAGCAATTGGGGAGTGAGTTTTTGATTAAGCAACGTACCGCCGGTACGGACGTGGTCCATCTTCGCCACCGACTTGATGACCGCCGTCGGGCCGCGCCGGTCCGCGCCCTGCACAGGCGAGATACCTTCAGACAGGGGCACACTTGCTTTTCGCCCGTCGGGTGTAGCCCTGACCACCGACCCGAAGTACACATGACACGTGGTGGACAGCATGTCAATGTGATAGGTTCCGTTCTTGGTGTTTGGGCGGCCATCTACAGCGTCAAAGTATGCGTCAAACAGGGCTACCATCACGCCGTCGGCGTAGTCGTCGTCATTGCCGTACTTGGGCGTCCGGTTCAATAGCATCTGCCGCATCCGCTCGTAGCCCTGGAAGTCATCGCGCAGGATGGCCAGCAGTTCCCGCATCGTCAAGGTCTTTCGGTCAAAGACGTGGTACTTGAGGGCTGTCATCGCGTCGGTGATGGTACCCAGGCCCACACCCTGGATGTAAGTGGTGTTGTAGCGCGCGCCGCCGTCGTGATAATCTTTGCCCATGCCGATACAGTCGTCGATCAGCATTGACAGAAATGGCGCGGGCATGAAGCGAGCGTACAACCGTTCGATGACGTTGTTCCCTCGCATCTTGATGGCGATGAAGTGATTGAGCTGTTTTTTGTAGGCTTCGAACAACTCCTTGAAGGTTTCAAACTGTGTGGGGTCTCCTGTCTGCAAGCCAATCCTCTTGCCCGTGCGCGGATCGACGCCGTTGTTCAAGGTGACCTCGAGCACCTTGGGCATGTCAAATAGCCCGTCAGATTGTAGTTCTCTTTGCCAAAGGCCCCCGCCTCGACGCACCCGCTGGTGCCGCCGTTCCGCGCATCTACGACAGATTTGCCCTGCCGCACCAGTTCCTGTACGACCAGGTCGCTGTTGAACACTGAAGGCTGCCCAAAGCCCGTGCGGATAATGCGGGCGCCCCGCTTGATGAATCGGTCGGGGTTTTTCTTACTGACCTGGATGGAAGAGCTGGGTTGCAGGAGCCGCATCTCCTCGATCACGTCCAGGATCAGGTAAGTGACCTCGTTGACCGCGTCGGAACCATCTTCCTTTATCCCACCCGTGTTGATCTGGGCAAAGTCGGTGTAGGTGCTGCTTTCCGCCGCCGTCACCCCAACCTTGGGCGGCGCGGGCTGGTTGTTGAACTTGATCCAGAAGCACTGCAACAACTCTGCGGCCTGCTCGCGGGTGAATGTCCCTTCCTCTAGCCCCTTCGCGTAGGACGGGTACAGGTGTTGATCCAGCCGGCCTGGGTTGAAGGCGTCCCACGGGTTCAACTCCGTGGTCACACCCAGGTGGACGAACCAGTAGTACTGCAGGGCTTCCCAGAAATCTCGAGGAGCATGCGCCGGGACGTGAGAGCAGATCTCGGCCATGTGCTCCAATTCTTTCTTTCTTCGCGGATCCGTCTCCTGCTGCGCCAACTCCTGGGCTTTTTCCGCGTGGCGTTCTGCGAAGCGGACCAGGGTGTCGGCGCAGATGAGCATCGCCTTGAGTTCTTCCTGCTGGTCGTAGGCGCCAGGGTTGTTCAGATAGTCCAGGCTATCGAGGCTCCGTTGAATGTCTCCCTTAAAGTCGAGGAACCCTTTGTGGTAGATCTTGTCGTTGAGGACTGTGTGGCCGGGCGAGCGCTGCTCCATAAACTCGGTGAAGACGCCCGCGTTATAAGCAGCCTTCCACTCGTTGGTCATCTCCCGGAAGATCAACTCTCGCATCGTCTTCCCCTGCCAAAAGGGGATGATGGTCTCCTCGTAGAGCTTGCGGGCTTGGGGGCTGACGGCGAAGGAGATCTTTTCGCGGGAGTTGAGGACATCCAGGTCCCTCAGGCTGTGACAACACAGTTCCGGGTAGGTGGGCGTCGCCTTAGGTGCAGGGCCTTTCTCGCCGACGATCAGTTCACCCTCGCCGATGTAGATCGTCTTGTGTTCCATCAGGTGTTGGAAGGCCAGGGCACGGCGTACCGGGATAGATACCAATTCAGCGTGCTCTTGATAGAACCTGGTCATCAGTCCTGCCCTCTCCATCGAGAGGATGGGCCGGGCATCCAGGCTCTGTTGCCTCAAACGTTTGACTCGTTCGCTCATCGCCATAGCCTAACCTCCACCTATTCTCACTTGCAGGCCGAGTTCCCCCAGAATGCGCGTGACCTCGGCCACTTTCTTGGCCAAGGGGGGGCGAGTTTCAGACAAACCGTACCTTCTCTTCAACCGGCTGTACTTTTCGCCACCCATGCCATGGTAGGGCAGAATGTCCACTCGGATCAGACGAGGCAGATCAGCCGCGAACGCTCCCGTTTGACGCACATTCTTCTCGTCGTCGTTGATCCCTGGGATGAGAGGGAGACGAACGATGATGTTATGCCCTCGCTGGGACAGCGCCTGTAGATTGCCCAAGATCAGCGTGTTGGATGCACCTGCGAACTCTTGATGTCTTGTGTCGTCCATCAGCTTGAGGTCGTACAGGAACAGGTCCACGTATTCCCGCACGCTATCCAAGATTTCCCACGCGGCAAACCCACAGGTGTCCAGGACAGTATGAATCTCCTCTTCTTTACAGGCCCGAAGGAGCGCGAGTAAGAAGCCCTTCTGTAACAACGGTTCTCCGCCAGAAAAAGTTACGCCGCCACCGGATTCATCGTAGAACGGGATATCTCGTTCGATCTCCGCCATCACCTGCGCCACCGTCATCTCTCGGCCCACGATCTCGCGCGCCTCAGCGTAACAGGCTTCGACGCAAGCGCCACAGAGCGCGCACTTCTCTGCATCGGTGGATACCACATCACCGTCCCAAGAGATCGCGCCATGGGTGCAGACCTCCAGACAGGCCTCACATCGGATGCACCGATTTGCCCGGAATATCAATTCTGGCTCCAGGGCTAGACCTTCAGGGTTGTGACACCACCAGCAACGCAAGGGACATCCCTTGAAGAAAACCGTGGTACGAATACCTGGTCCGTCGTGAATGGCGAATCCCTTGATATCGAAAATCATCCCCGTAGTCAAAACCGCCACATTTCCTTATCTAACTGACACCTGCTTGTTCAGCTTCCCAGCGCGTGACGTTCGCTTCGAGCACATCAAGCATAATAACGTGGAATCCCTGAACGTCAAACGTCCAACCCTCGCAGGCGGGTGGATCGACGATGGTGCCGATGAGGGTCGTAGCGCTGCTTCACGTGATCCTCTTTGCCCCTGAGACGTGGCCCGTAGTAGGGGCGAGGTGCGCCGGCTCTGCCGCCATCTTGGACCCCGCCCCTACCATGCGCCCCTACGTTGCGTCCTGCACGGTCTCGATCTCCTCCTCGCTCAACCCATACAGCTCGTAGACCAGCCAGTCGATCTGGCGGTCGGTGGCGATTACACAAGGCCTTCCGGCGACTCAGGCGTCCGCGACCAGCCGCATCGCTCAGCGGAAGCTCGATCGATGACGTCCGCTGGTGGCGCAAAAGGGCAGTACATGTCGCCGGGACGTTTGAAGAGGAGCCTGAAACGGTGCCAGGTGATCCCCTAGTCCCAGGATGCGTGGCGGGCCCCGGAGTGCTGCTGTGCGGCGCGAATGTGCTCAGCGATCAATTCAGTGAAGCGAATCTCGCTGTTGTCTTGGGGCTGGTATCCGATCACCTTGCGAGCATTGGCGATGCTCCAGAAGGCATGAGGGTTATCGCTGATCCCATAAAAGATCTGGAAGGGAACCCCATGCTCGTCGCAGATGTCCTCGGCCTTGATACTCCTGATAAAGAGCTGGGCCATGTCGCGCTTGCTGATGTAGACCGCCAGCGCCCTACGCATGCGAGTCAGATCGCCCTTGGCACATCTGGCTACGTCCGTCTCGCGTGGGCCTCCAATGCGGATCTGCACATTCTCCAGGGGACTCCCGTTCACCTTGCCCACGGCAAACACAAAGCCCAGATGCTCGTAGGTTTCCTTGGCCCAACCGTAATAGTTGTCGGATAGAGCCTTGCCATCTGGCGACACAAAGTCCCACTTGTGGTCCAGAATCAGGCGCTCATAGTAGTCGGCGGCGTGGTTAGAGCTGGCTACCACGACCCGCCGTACCTTCTCCTCCCACGACGTCTGATAGACGTTGAAGGCCATTTGCACGTTAGAGAGCTCGGCCTGGAAGCGTTGCACCGGGTCGGTGGAATCCTCTGCTCGCGCGAATCCACAATGCACCACGGCATCCATCCCGCGAAAATGTTGGCGATAGGTATCCCGGTCTGGGTTGAGCAAATCGACGATCTGGACGTCTGGGAACTCCTGGCCGTTCCTGTCGCTGGAGCGCACGTCCAGCAGGGTCAGGTCATAGCGTTCGCGAAAGAATGGAAGCAGATGTCCTGCGATCAATCCGGCAGCCCCGGTCACAATCACCTTTTTGCGTCCTTCCATGGTTCTCGCATCTCCTTTGTTGTCTCCTATGGCTCGACCTATTGTCACTGGGGCATATCTGCCCGCTCCGGTCTGCACCGCCCTCCTTCCACCAAGCTTCCTGAAGATGAACTTGATCGCCTACGGTCATCCGCCACCCCCCTCCACGATCCCCACCTCCTCCTCGCTCAAGCCATACAGCTCGTAGACCAGGCGGTCGATCTGATGGTGGAGGCCAGTATCGATATTGGGCATCACAAGTCCTTGACAATGGCGTAGCACTGCGCTATACTATGATTGCTAGAGGACAAAACTCGGCTTCATGCCGTGTGAACGGCCAGTTGCGACTGGCAGTTCCTATATCCCTGGCTTCTCTTGTAGGGCCGCCAACGTCGGCGGCCTCTTCTGTGTGTAGTAGACTCCGTACTGCGCCTCACTCACGCTCAGGATAACATATTGAGGCGCTGGGCGAGATACAGGCCGCGCTCAGCGGCGTCTGAGGTCGCCGGCACGAGCAGACCATGCCTGGCAATGACCTCGTCAGGCGAAGCGGTGGACTCTCATCGTCATAGCGTCCGCGGCCAGGGCGCAGTCCGTATCATCTGTTTTCTATGAGGGGGAAGAGATAGTGACAGGAGCGAGCAACCTTCCGGATCCCGAAGCGGCCAACACGCAGACCATCCTCGTTGTCGATGACCGCGAGGAGGTGCGTGAGCTTGCCACACGTATGTTGCAGCGTGTCGGCTACGCGACTCTGGAAGCAGCCAACGGAGAGAAGGCCCTTGCTCTGTTCCGGCAGCACCATGGACGAATAGGTCTGGTGCTGACCGATGTGCGCATGCCAGGCATGAGCGGATTCGAGCTGGTCGAGCGCATGCGCGAGGAGGGCGGTGACCTCCCCGTGCTCTACATGTCAGGCTATCTGTCGATGGCGCTAGCCGTGCAATACGGGCCCGAAAAGCTGGACCTGGACCTCGGCTTCCTCCAGAAGCCTTTCGCTCCGAAGACACTTCAAGAGAAAGTGCAGCGATTGCTCGCCGCCACGCCAGTTGCCCGCTAGCCCGTCGCCCCCTCCACGATCCCTACCTCCTCCTCGGTCAACCCATATAGCTCGTACACCAGGCGGTCGATCTGGCGGTCGGTGGCGTCGATCTGGCGCTGGAGGGACAGGACCGCAACGCCCACGTGCCCGTCTCCTTGTCATTCCGAGGCCGCAGGCCGAGGAATCTCTGAGCCCGACATGCACGATCCCTCTATCCGTACCAGTCGGCACTCAGATCTTGCCACTCCGGATTAGTCGACTCGATGAGTGCTATCTTCTTGGCTCGCCTCCAGCCCTTGATTTGCTTCTCGCGAGCGATCGCGTCGCGTATGTCTGAGTAGTTCTCGTAGTAGGCCAGCCGGGTGATGTTGTACTTGCGGGTGAACTTGGACCCCATCTTCTGTCTGTGTTCATACACTCGGTGCTGGAGGTCATTCGTAACGCCGGTATAGAGGGTGCGCGATCTGTTGGTCATGATGTAGACGGAGTAATGCCTCATGCGAATGCTCCTGAAAGGCTCTCAGGCACGCCTATACGCAGCCTGTCATTCCGAGGCCGAAGGCCGAGGAATCTCGCTCTTCGGCCTGAGATTCTTCGCCTCCGCTTTGCTACGGCTCAGAATGACAGATGTGCTCTTCGCTGCCGCTTGGAATGTCAATGAGCGGCCCTACGTCGCCCCCTCCACGATCCCTACCTCCTCCTCGGTCAGATTATACAGCCCGTACACCAACCGATCAATCTGGCGGTCGGTGGCGTCGATCTGGCGCTGGAGGGGGGTCTTGGCCGTGGGGGTCTTGGCGGCGGCCAGCAGGCACGGCGCTTCCCTCACGCTGCCCGAATACCCGCACTACCAATCCTGCCTCGCAACGGCTAAGTTGACGAAACTGCAGAATTGCTTATACTTGATGCTGAAGTCTGCCGTCAGTTCGGCAGGGGAAGGAGGCTCTCTTGAGCCAGTTTTTGTTCCCTGCCGCTCTCTACTGTGTGCGGAGCAAAGCAAAGCACGAGCCAAAACCGAAGCGAAACCCTTATTGGCTCTCTTGGCGGCAGGCGCGGGCAGGGTTCTGCAAGGGACAGGCCCGGCACTATCGGTTTCCCCCTAGGGGGCAATTTTCCAGCCGTTGTTCCTAGTAGAGACAGAACGCTGTGGCGAGGCAAGATCCGCTGATCTTGCCTCGCGTCCTTAACCCCAAAGGACCGAGGAAGACGCCGGCTGGACACCAACCTACCCTGGATCACACTCCACAATCCCTATCTCCTCCTCGGTCAACCCATACAGCTCGTACACCAGCCGGTCGATCTGGCGGTCGGTGGCGTCGATCTGGCGCTGGGATACGCGCAAGTCATAGGGACGTAGCGTGGTCGCGCCCGGCTGCGAATCCACACCAATACTCTCTACATGTTTCTGCCAACCGCGCGCGTCTAGCCTTATCTGCATAGGGGTCGCGCGCGCGTACCTCAGCTATCTCTGTTTCCAGTTGACGCCGTATACTCTGATGGAGGCCTGCCGCGTCACAACGTACCGCATGAATCTTCAGCTTTCGTCCTGACTCCTGGATGGCTAAGGTGACGGTGACGGCCGACAGTGATCCTAGACGCCTGAATGCGCCCTCATCGCCCACGATAGCAAGCGGGGCATGCACATCGAGCGATAGGCTAACGATATCCCGAGCTGCCAGGCTCACCAAATCGCCTTTGCACTCCCTGCCTTGTGCACTGCAACCACTCAGGTATGTGCGCACGTCGGTGAGAGCGATGTCTTCCGCCGAGTCCCACCTACACTTGAGTGAACGCACGGTGACCCTCAGCGAAGTCTCGATCGACTGATGATTGCAGACCTCTATCGTTACCCTGACAATAAGCTTGGCACTGGGATTCAGGGAATACGTTTGATCGTGAGCTAGAAGCCCGTCCGATAGATGCACCGAAGGCTCTCTAACCTCGATAGCCACGCCTTGGCTCGTGTGCGTATCGAACAACCTGAAATTCGACCAAACCAGGACAAGAAGTAGGATGGCGAACGCGATGGACAGTGCTACGGTCACATACTTGGAATCTGAGAATGGTGACTGCACAAGTGCTGGGAAGAGGAACTGTAGGATTTGAGCCACAGAGAAGAGGATGGACAACGCTGTGATTACCTTGCCAAAGGTGTTCAAGGCCTTTAGGTACCCCCAAAACCGCGAAACAACGTTTGGTCTCTTTCCCACGTTCATCTAGCTTCGCCTCCCGTGTTGTGTTCGTCCGACCTCGGCCAATGACCGCGTATTTGCCTACCTGCCCCTACGTTGCCCCCTCCACGATCCCTATCTCCTCCTCGGTCAAACCATACAGCTCGTAGACCAGGCGGTCGATCTGGCGGTCGGTGGCGTCGATCTGGCGCTGGAGGGTGGTCTTGGCCGTGGGGGTCTTGGCGGCGGCCAGTTGCCTGTGCAGGGCCAGCATCCGCTCCACCAGGGCCACCATGCGGTCGTGGCGGGCCGCATCGAAAGCCGCCTTGTCGGAGCTTGGGAGTGGAAGAGCCAGCAATGCGTTCTTCAGAACGTCGATCGTGCCAAAGAAGTTCTCATAGAGATACTGGAGCAGCTGTGAGTTGAGGAATCCAGCCAGAGCCTTTAGTTCCTGAGCGCTATCCGTTCGGCTGAGTAGAAGCATGGCGTCCTTGACGAATACTCCCGTTTCGTCAAGCGTGGCGATGAGTTGCCGTCCCATCCGTGCCACAATCAGCTTTGGTCGCTCGAACCTAGCTCGATCCCCTGGCCGAGCGGTGCGACGATGTGCTTTCATGGCATCAGGACGGTAGTCCACGTATTCGGTAGCAACCAAAGGAGCGTAGCGATGGACACTGGCTGATCGAACGAATGGTTCGTGGAATTCGCTGAGAGGTTGACTAGACAGGAATCGCTCATCATCAGCGGTCTTGAACCCGTAGTAGAACTCAAAAGCGTGCTTGACCGACACGCCGCCCTGAGTGCATTTGGCGAACAGTGCGGGGGCCCCCTTCTCACTGTGCAATAGGAGGTTATGCAAGTGGGAAACCAGCATGTCTTGCTGAGCCACCCAGTGACTGTCGCGGCTTCTCCCTGCCTCTGCGAGCTCCCGAACAATGGCTCTCGATCTACTAGGAATGTCTGAGACGTTGCTTCGGCGCAGCACAAAGATGAAGGTTCTCACAGTCGCGCCCCGGAAGACCTTTTGGGGAGTCCTGACCAGTTCCTCAACGACCGTCTCGCTCAACACATACGCTCGAAGACGAGTGAAACTCTCAAGCGATGCCCAAGTGTTCGGCGTGATGAATGCCAGTCTGCCTCCTGGGCGCAATAGTTCCACGCCTCTTTGAATGAAGCAAACATAGAGATCCGACTTTGCCACAAACGTATCATAGTGGCCCCAGAAGTACTGTTTGTCTTGCGCCGATAGCCGGTGCACGCGCACATACGGCGGATTCCCGATCACCGCGTCGAACCCGCCCGCGGCCATGATCTCGGCGAACTCCCTGTCCCAGTCGAAGGCGTTGACGCGATACATCTCCTCCTCGTCGAGGAGGGTCATCTGCTGCCCCTCGTAGAAGTCGGTGCCGATGAGGGAATTGCCGCACTTGATGTTGGTGGCCAGGTCGGGCAGGGCGCGCTCGCGGAAGAAGGCCAGTTGCCTGCGCAACGTCTCTCCGCTCTCCGCCTCCAGCACCTTGAGCAGCAGGGAGAGCTTGGTCACCTCCACCGCCTGCGAGTCGATATCCACGCCATAGATGTTGTTGAGCAGGATGCGCTTCCGCTCGGCGGTGGTCAGCCGCCATTCGCCGCCGCGCCCCTCATAGACGCGGGGGTTGCGCCGGGCGGCCCATTTCTCGGGGCCATCGGCCACGTACCAATCGCGGTGCCAGTCGAGCAGGCGCTGGTAGGCACCCAGCAGGAAGGAGCCGGAGCCGCAGGCGGGGTCGAGGATGCGGAGTCTGGCGGCCTTGCGAGGGTTGCTGTCCTTCAGAAGCTCGCCCACGGTGTGCGCGACGATATAGTCCACGATGTAGGTGGGCGTGTAGTAGACGCCGCCCGCCTTCTTGACGTCCGGCTTGTACTCGACCTTGGCCCGGTGGCCGGGCGTCAGGCGGATCACCTTGCCCAGGAACTGCTCGTACACCTGGCCCAGGATGTCGGCGGGCAGCACCGAGAACTCGTAGGGGCTGTCGGGATAATAGAGGCTCTTGATGATCCCCTTCAGGAGCGCGTCGTCGATGATCAGGCTGGGCGTCAGTTCGTCCGGTTCCTCGGCGCGGCCCTTCTCGTGGCGAAAGTGAAACAGCCCCGAGTTGTAGCGCTCGTCGGCCTGGCGATAGAGGTCGCACAGCCGCGCATAGACCTGTCCGCCATTGAGCAGAGCCTGCAACCTCCCGTGGACCTCGATGCCTCGGTCCTCACAGATACGCAAGAAGATGATGCGGTCGATGGTGCGCTGGACGGCATAGTTGAGGTCGCGCCAGCCCAGCGATGGATTGCGCAGGGCCAGGTTGCGCGCCAGCCCATCGCGCCAGGAGTCGATCTCCTGGAGGAAGGCGGCATCCACCTCGGCGGTGCCCCTCTTGCGCCGGGTGGATTCGGCGTACTTGTCGAAGGAGCCCTTCAGCACCGCTTCCTTGGCAAAGATGGTCGCTATCTCGTCCCAGCGTTCGGGATATTCGGCATAGCGCAGATAGAGGACGCGGGCTTTGGACGCCCTGTCGGTCACCACCGGCCTGACCCTGCAGTCATAGACGGCGAACTCTTCAAAGTCGGTCAGGATGCTCAGCGGCAGCTTGGCCGACCAGGCGTAGCGGCGGAGTTGATAGGCCGGGCTGATCTCCTCCTTGACCCTGACCGAGGGCTTTTTCGCCTCCACAAAGAACTTGCGCGCGCCGCCGATGCGAAAGCAATAGTCGGGAGCCTTGGTGTAACCCCCGATCTTGATAGCATCCTCGTGGATGACGTCCTTGTAGGCCTCGGCGTAGCCGCGCACGTTGTCCACGTCCCAGCCCAGCGCCTTGAAAAGCGGATCGATGAACTCGCGCCGTACCTGGGCCTCGTTGTAGTGTCCCGAACGATAGGCTTCCAGATTGCGCTCAAAGCGCTCGACAAGGTCGAGGATGGTCTGCGGCACTAAAGACATTGGGTCACCTCCTGCACTCTGGACTACCCTTGCACCAACCGAGAGGGGTTCTCTGGATGGTCCGGCCAGTGCGCCGGGTTCTGGCGGATATACTGCCGAATGGCCCGCAGTTCACGCTCGTTGCGGACGATCCGGTCGTGGTAGTTGCGCTGCCAGAGGCGATTGCCGGACGCATCCAGGAACACGTTGACCGCCTTGGTGGTTTGGTACTTGTAGTAGGCAACGATCCGTCCCAGCGTGGGTTTTCGTAGGGGCGGGGTGACCCCGCCCCTACAGATCACAATAAGCTCATGCACATGGTTAGGCATAACCACAAAGGAATCCAGAGCCACACAGTCGAAATGGTTGGGTATGGCGTACCACTGCTCCTCCACTAGGTGACCAGCGGCACTCAAGCGCATCTGCCCATCCACGATCTCACCTAGCCAGCACTCTCGCTGATAGGTGCAGATGGTCACGAAATACACCCCCGCCCGCGAATAGTCCCACCCACGCAGGCGGGTGGATCGACGATGGTGGCGCTCAGGATCGTGTCGCCTCTTCACGTCGGCCTCCCTGGCGCACAATGGCTGCTAGGGGCGATTCGTCAAAGATCCTGGTCGGAGGCCGAAGGCCGAAGATGCCGGGGCGAACCGTCCCTGTCAACTCCTCCGTGCCCTGACTCATCGCGGCGCGCTGAGTGAGCCAAACCGCTCCTCCCAGCAGGCGATCCCTGCCCTCTGGGTGGGCACTTGAATGACTACCACCGTGTCGGCGGCCAGGCCTTCCTCGATGCTCGGACCCAATTCCCTGGGGTCTCGGATAAGGATGCCCCTGGCCCCCAGAGCCTCGGCCAGGCGATCGAATCTGATCTCCCCGAACTCGCTGGCCACGCTCCGGCCGTCCGGCTGCCCGTCAGCCACGATGCCCCAGGCGCCGTCATGGGCTATCACCGCGACGTACGGGGTATGGAAGCGAAGCGCGGTCTCGATCTCGGTGACGTTAAAGCCTGCCGCACCATCGCCACTAAGCAGCAATAGCGGGTGGTCGGGTCGAGCCAGCTTGGCGGCCACCGCGCCAGAGAATCCCCAGCCCACAACGCCACTGGCCCCACAGGTGAACCAATGGGATGGATGGCGGTCAAAGAGGATCATATGCGCCCACCGGCCAATGTTGCCGCCGTCCAGCAGAAAGGTGACCTCGCGGTCGAGGAAGGGCTTGATCTCGCGGCAGATCCGAATCGACGGAACCGGACACACATCCTCATGGCCCAGCCTGTCCCACTTGGTCAGCAGGCGATCGCGGCTCGCGCGAACGACGTCCAGCCAGGATCTCTGACCCCCATTTGACCAGCCTTCCACTCTGCGCGCCTCTCCGACCATCTGCCTGAGGACCGACGCGGGGTCGCCAACGATGCCTATGTCTGGGCTGACAGTGCGGCCTATCTCTGACGGCTCGGCGTCCACGCGGATCACCCTGGCGCCCAAAGGGAATTGCGGCGGCCGCCCGTGCCACAGCCGATAGTCGATGCGCGCGCCCACCACCAGCACGACATCCGCCTTGGACAACAATGGCATGGCGGCGTTCAGGTCTTCGTTGGTCACCCCCATGTATTGGGGAATGGGCCGTTCAATGCAGCAGCGATCCCAGATGTGGGACACTATGGGAAGATTGACCACCTCGGCGAATTCCGCCAGGGCCTCCCAGGCCCTCGCGTAGAACACTCCGCTGCCCACCACCATGAACGGCCTCTTGGCCGTCGCAAGCATGGCCGCCGCCTCTCGCACCAGGACCTGGTCGCCGGGGCATCGCTGATGCACGACGGCAGGCGCGAGCCTTTTCCCTTGCCGGGGAACTGCGTCCTCATCCACCTCGGCGCCAAAGACATCTACGGGGATGGTCAGGTGCACGGGACCGGGCCGGCCGGTCAGGGCCCTCGAAAGGGCAGTATCGACCTGCTGGGGCAGGGCCACGATGTGATGGACCATGCCGGCGTATTTGCAGACCGGTGCGGCCATGCCCACCTGGTCCAACTCCTGGAAGTTATCCATTCCCCGCGTTTCCTGGGCGCTGCAACCGCTGATCAACAACATGGGTCGTCCGTCCCAGAAGGCATTGGCCAGGCCGGTCAACGTGTTGGTGTGCCCAGGGCCGCTGCTCACCGCCACTACGCCCAGTCGGCCAGTCATCCCTCCCCAGGTGTCAGCCATGTACGAGGCGGCCTGTTCGTTGCGGACGTCGATCACCTTCATGTCGAAATCGAGGCACGCGTCGAGGAAAGACTCTGTCCCGTTCCCACAGAGAACAAAAACCTGTTCCACCCCCCGATCCCTCAAGGTGCGCACAAGCCACTGTGCTCCATTCATATCCACCTCCCACCATGATACGTGGTGCGCACGGCGTTAGCCGCCGCTGGCGTGCCGGACAGCCAGCTAGTGTCTGCGCTGGCCAACACGATTATACCCGACAGGCCCGCGTCCCCTCAACCGGCGGGGGGCGGCGGTCGCGAGCCTTGCTCGTGGGCGGCTCTTGAGGTAGACTGCAGAGAAGGCGTGGCAGCGAACGGGCAGATAACTGCCTTGCCACAGCTCATCATCGAACATGGAGGCGTTGATGTGCGCAAGGTGAGATTGGGTCGAAGCGGCCTCATGGTCTCGCAAGTAGGCTTCGGGGGCATCCCCATCCAGCGGCTCGCCGAAGAGGACTCGATAGCCGTGATCCGTCGCTGCATCGATCTGGGGGTCACCTTCTTTGACACCGCTCATGGCTACGGGACCAGCGAAGAGCGGATCGGGCGGGCCATCGCTGGCCGACGGGATGGGCTCGTCCTGGCCACCAAGAGCGGGGCCCGCGATGCGGAGACGTTCCGAGAGCAGGTGGAGCAGAGCTTTCAGCGTCTCGGCGTGGAGCACATCGACCTGATGCAGTTTCATGGTGTCAGCGACGAGCAGGGGTATCAGCAGATATTAGCCCCCGGAGGGGCCATGGAAGCGGCGCGCGAGGCCCAGGCGGCGGGGCGCATAGGGCATCTCGGCGTTTCCTCCCATTCGATGGACCTGGCCAAGGAACTGGTCAAGTCGGGGCACTTTTGTACGCTGATGTTTCCCTTCAACTTTATGACCGACCAAGCTGCGAAGGAGCTCATCCCCCTCTGCCGCGAACACGATGTGGGCTTTATCGCCATGAAACCGATGGGTGGTGGGCTGCTGGAGAACGCCGCCGTGGCCTTCAAGTATTTGCGGCAGTTCGCCGACGTGGTGCCCATCCCCGGCATCGAAAAGATCGAGGAGATGGCGGAGATCATCTCGGTCGTGGAGGGGCCGCCAGAGCTGACCGAGCAGGAGCTCGCCGAGATAGAGGAGCGGCGCAAGGAACTTGGTCCCCGCTTCTGCCGGCGGTGTGGCTACTGTCAGCCATGTGAGCAGGGAATACGGATCCCAATGGTGCTGAGCATCCTGTCCTTCGTCAAACGCATGCCGCTCGAGCGAGCCTTCTCAGGCCGGATGGCCGAAGGGGTGGCCAAGTTCGAGGACTGCATCGATTGCGGAGAGTGCGAGGCGCGCTGCCCGTACAACCTGCCCATTCGAGAGATGATGAGAGACATCGTGACCCGCTACAAGGAGCAGTTGGCCGTGTACGAGGCAGCTCAGGCTTGAGGTCGAGTCGGGGCGGGTCGGCTGAGCTCGCGAGCAGCAAAAGCGAGCCCGTAATAGGAGAGGAGCCAAGATGGCCAAGAAGAAGATGCTTCCCGATTTCTACCGGATGAAGGAAAGGGGGCAAAAGGTCGTGTGGATCACGGCCTACGACTATCCCACTGCCACCTTTGCCGAGGAGGCCGGCGTGGACATGATCCTGGTGGGGGACTCGTTGGGAATGTGTGTGTACGGCTACCGGGGGACGGTGCCCGTGACCATGGATCAATGTATCTGGCACTGCGAGGCCGTGCGCCGGGCGGCTCCCAACACCTTCGTGATGGGCGACATGCCCTTTCTCAGCTACCAGCCCTCTGCCGAGCTGGCGGTGCTCAATGCTGGCCGATTCCTGAAAGAGGCCGACTGCGACGCAGTCAAGCTGGAGGGGGGAAAGCGCGTGGTTCGGCAGGTGCGGGCCATCATCGACGCCGGCATCGTGGTCTGCGGGCACATTGGGCTGACCCCGCAGAGTTCCGGCCAGCTTGGTGGCCACAAGGCCCAGGGGCGCACCGCAGATTCGGCGGGGCTGGTGATCGAGGACGCCCTGGCTCTCCACGAAGCCGGGATCCAGATGCTGCTCTTGGAGGCCGTGCCCCCAGCCGTGGGCAAGTTCATCACTGAGCTGCTGCCCATTCCGGTTTATGGCATCGGGGCGGGGCCCCACACCGATGGGCAGGTGCTCATCGTCAGTGACGTGATCGGGCAGTTTCAGGCCTTCACCCCCAGGTTCGTGAAAAAGTACGCCAACGTGGCCAAGGTGGTCACCGACGCCATCCGCGCCTACGGCGAGGACGTGCGCTCGGGAGCCTTCCCGGCAGCAGAGCACTGCTACCGGATGATCAGGGGCGAAGAGGCCAAGTTCCAGGAGATGGCGAGGGAGTATACGAAGCGGGAGTGAGCATAGAGGGGAAAGCGGCACAGTTATCTACGGGAGCATCGCGGAGTCAGCCACGCGACAGAAGAGACTGCCGAAGAACCAGTACGACACGGCAGCAGCCCAATTCCGTGCTTTAACGCGAGTCGCGTGGTGAAGTGCTCGTGTGCAGTCTGTTGTGCCAAGCTGGGGCGGCCGGCGGCGCGTCCCCACTCATTCAGCACCCTCCCAGCAAGTCCGCTTGACAGCAACGCTCTGCCACTGTATACAGAAGGCAGCGGACCGTAGTCCGTCAGTAGAGTCCGAAGCGAGAAAGGCGAAGGAAGAAGGCTCCATGCGATTCTCGCGGATCAAACTGGAGAACTGGCGCAACTTCCAGGAGGCCGACGTTCCCTTGCAGAATCGGGTCTTCCTGGTGGGCGCGAACGCATCTGGCAAATCCAACTTTCTCGACGCCTTTCGCTTCTTGCGGGACATAGTGATGCCCGGGGGTGGGTTTGAGCGATCTGTCGCCGACCGCGGCGGTGTATCGCGTATTCGATGTCTGGCAGCGCGGCGGCATCCCAACGTCTCTATCGATGCTTCACTGGCAGAAGGTGCAAAGGTAGTGTGGCGCTACAGAATCGACTTCGCTCATGACCGTCAAAGAAGGCCCCTGGTCAAGGAAGAGCGAGTCTGGCGTGAGTCTGAGGTCGTCCTGAGCAGGCCCGACCGGCAGGATGAAGCCGACCCGGAGCGGCTGCGTCAGACGCACCTGGAGCAGACCATCGCGAATCGTGCATTTCGCGACATCGCCACTTTCTTTCGCACCATCAGATACTACCACATCGTGCCTCAACTGGTTCGAGACCCTGAACGCTCGCTGGGCCGTACAGCCGATCCCTTCGGCGGGGATTTCTTGGAGCAGATCGCAAGTACGCACAAAAGTACGCAGGAAGCGCGTCTCCGCCGGATTGTTGCGGTGCTCAAAGTGGCCGTCCCCCATCTCAGAAAACTCAAGTTGGACAAAGACGAGCGCGGAGTCCCGCACCTTTACGGTAACTATGAGCATTGGCGTCCCAAAGGCGCGTGGCAAACCGAGAAGGATTTCTCCGATGGCACGCTGCGGTTGATGGGCTTGCTCTGGGCGCTTCTCGATGGCTCCGGCCCACTTCTGCTGGAGGAACCGGAGCTTTCGCTGCACCCGGGGATCGTAGCCCAGATTCCGCAGATGATGTTGCAGGTACAGAAGCGACGCAAGGTGCGCCAACGCCAGGTGCTGCTGAGCACTCACAGCAGTGATCTCCTCGGCGATGAAGGTATTGGAGCGGACGAACTGCTACTGATAAAGCCCACTGAGGAAGGGAGCAAGATTGAGGTCGGGGCAGAGATCGACGAGATCCGTCAGGCGCTTGAAGCGGGCCTAAGCCCTGCCGAGGCAGTTATCCCTTACACCCAACCAAAGGGCGTCGCTCAACTGGCGCTCTTTGAGATCTGAGGCTTCGTGAGCGCTGCGTCCGTTCCGGTTCGGCTTGCCGTCGAGGGCTTCACCGATGAGGTGGTTTTGCGGCGGGTGCTCGAATACGTTAGCGTGGAGTGTGGCTCAGTTTATGGCCGGAAAGGCAAGAGATACCTCAAGAAGCGCTTGAGCAACTACAATCAGGCTGCGCGGTGGGCACCCTGGCTCGTGGTCATGGACTTGGACCAAAGTGCCCAGTGTGCCCCCCTCTATGTGCGCGCCATGTTGCCGAATCCATCCCCTCTGATGTGCTTTCGCCTCGCAGTCCGGGCCGTAGAGTCCTGGCTGCTTGCGGATGCCGAGCAAATGGCTGCCTTCTTGGGAATACCATGGGCCAGAGTACCACGACTCCCCGACACATTGGATGACCCCAAGAGGAGTCTTGTCGATCTGGCACGACGCAGTCGAAAGAACGCCATCAAAGAGGATATGCTCCCGCGTCCTGGTAGCCACCGCCGGGTGGGTCCCGGGTATCCTAGGCGTATCATCCAGTTTGTCGCTGGCCCGGAGCCTCACTGGCGGCCCGATGTCGCCGCTCAGCATTCGGAGAGCCTTCGCCGCTGCATCCAGGATCTGTGCACGCTCACATCATCCACAGTCAAGCCGTGAGACCGTCAATCTCTCGCTCTCATGTTCGGTCGCCTCCGGCTCCTCGGGGTCCCCGGCGTTCAGGGGGATCGCCCCTGCGAGCCCCTCTGCTGCTGATCTGCCAATTGCTCACTCGCAAGCGCCTCCTCGGCCTCGACCAGCGAGTGGCCGGCTCTCAGCAAGGCCAACAGACGGCGATTCTCGCGGGCCAGACGCTCCCACAGGGCGAGGAGGCGTGCCCCGATCTGTCTCATCAACTTCCCCTGAGGTCGGCCAATGTCAGCGGCTCAGCTCGCGGCGCAGAGCTGCGCGCGCCCTGGCCAGACGCTGGTAGACGGTGTTGGGCCCGCCGAGGCCCAGGCACGAGGCCACCTCGGCGGCACGGAGCGCCTGGAAGGTGGACATAAAGATCACCTGGCGTTGAAGGGGACGCAGACGGAAGAGCGCCGTCTCCAGTTCGTCCAGGACCCTCAAACGGGCGCCGATGGCCTGGGCGTCCTCGGGCTGGGTCAGCTCTTCCAGGGCCGATCTTGGCAGAAACAGGCCGGAGTCGGCGTGGTCGCCATCCCCGTCCCGGTGCAGGGAACCCTCGTCCAAAGCCAGGCGTCCCGGCTCAACCGCACACTCTACTCCGGTCCAGAGGCGTTGGGGCGTCCGCCGCAGCACGCAGATCCCGCTTCCCCAGAGCTTTCGTCGCCATGTCGCCATGAGCTCCGCCTCGTCTGGCTCGGGCTCGGCGCGCCAGTGTCTGGCCAGTTCCATGAACTCTATGAAGAGGTCTTGCAGGAAGTCGTCTGCGTGGTAGAATCCCCCCTCTCCCACGCGCAGGCGGGAAAGCGTCCTGGCGCAGCGCCGGCGCACCTCGCTGAGCGCCTTGCGCCACAGTTGCAGGAGCAGTTCCTGATCACCAGCACGCTGCGCGTCCCTTGTGAGATCGCCTTGTTCTGCCTGCATCAAGGTTCTTCCTTCAGAGCCAGGCTCCGTGTCGTTTGGAGCGCGAGTCTTGTAGGGGCGGGTTTGCCCGTCCTGGCCGGGCCAGGGAAACCCGCCCCTATTCCCCTCACCCCGCCAGCGGATCCGCCGCCTCGATGATCTGGGCATCGAGGTAGGGCGAACGCTGCTCCTGGTCCAGCACGGCTACAAGGGCTGCTGACATCAGAAGGTCATCGTGAACCGTGGGGTCGGCTACGCCCCAGCGCATGCGCTTGTTGGGCCCGTCCACCACCTCATAGTCAGCAGCCTCTACCTCGCGCCAGAACTGACGCCACTCGGGGCCGCCGTCGTCTCGATAGTCGAGAAAGCGGCCCGAACCGCAGATTCCAAGAAAGCCCCAGCCCAAGTCGCTCTTGGAAGACCCGGAAAAGACAAAGGGCTCGACGCGCGGACCCAGCGTGCGCCGCAGGAACGAGGCCAGCCCTGCCCCCAGGCCGGTGGCATCCACCACGATGCGGGTAGCCGCCCAGAGCTCGGCCAGCCGAATGATTGCGCTGTAGAGCTGAGGATGGGGCGTGCCGGTCCAATAGTAGCGATCCATCACCAGGAATCGCGGCATGCCCACCTGCAGGTCGGCTATCTCCACGATGGTGAGGGCGGTGCTGTCCTTTCGCGGCTGCCGTTGGCGGAGAAGCGCACCCTCCACTCGTTCCTCCGATTCGCCAGCCACGTCCACCAGGATGGCGTACTCTCGGCCTCCGGTCGGGCCACGCTGGCGCGGGTGGGCACCATGCATCAAAGCTCGGACGCCCGGAGGGAACATGCCTCCCTCGCCGTCGATCTTTTCCAGACGGTATTGGGTCTTGATGAGGGGGTGATCGCTTCCAAGCCGCTGGATCTCACCACGCACATACCGTCCGTAGGCGGGCACCTCTTCGGCCACGCGCTTCCAGGGGACAACAAAGACGCGACGCACCTGGTCCTTGCTCTCGGCCCAGCGGAGAGCCCGGATGGTGCGAGCCAGCAGGGTCTCCGAGGTCCACGCCGTGCCCCAGAGCACCGTGGTGACGTTGGTGCTGGCGCCCATGGGCCGAAAGTCCTTGTTCCACTTGGCCTCGGCGATATCCTGCGCCTCGTCGGCCTCCAGCAGAATGTTGGCCGTGGCACCCACCACGTTGGCGCCGGGGCTGGCCGAGTAGAAGGCCGCCCGTGCCCGGTCCAGGCGCAGTATGTACCCACGCTCGGCCACCGGGGGGCCCAGCAGGCTGCCCTCGAGGACTGAGCTGAGGCGCTGGATGCTGTTCACCGTCTGAGGGGTGAAGGTGGGCGAGGCCTTCACCAGATAGCCGCCGCGTCGGCGAAAGAGGTTGAGCAACAGCGCCTCGACGTGGGCTGCGGTCTCGTTCTTTCCTGCCTGGCGGGCCATCATGACCGCAAAGGTCAGCCCGTGGCCCCCGAGCACTGAATCGACGATGGCCTGGGCCGGGGCCAACTGGTAGGCGCGGAGGGGCCTCCGCAGGAGGCGCCGGCTAAAGATCTCGACCTGCGACATAGTGCGAACCAGTTTGGCTCGCAGTTTGCGTTGAGCGTCGCCCGTGGAAGGCGGTATGGCTGAACTCATCTTTCTGTCATCCCGAGCCCAGCGGCTCAGAGGCATCCTCGCCGGCCGCGGCCTGCTTCGTCCCCAGGGCCTGCACGCCAGGGCTTTGCTCCAGCAGGTCGTATACGCTCTCCATGAGTTCGTCGAACTCACCCTCCTTCTGGCCAGTCAAGGCGCGCCGTTCCCGCAGCAGTTGCATGATCCGCGCGGTGGAGTCGTTCCAGGCCCGCAGGAACGCCCAGGGGCTCAGCCCGCGTCGGTCGCCCGGATCCTGGGCGCGGAACTCTTTCACCCAGCGCATAAAATAGCGGCGGCCCTCACGGAGTCTCTCCAACTCCTCGTTGATGAGCTTGATGTCGGTGGGAGGGCCGTCAGGCGTCGATTGCAGGGCCAGCAGCAGGGGCATGATCTGGCCTGAACGCTCTCGTACCGAACGCGATCTCATGTGCGAGGAGCAGAGGCTCTTGCGCCGCATGGCCCAAGCCCGGCAACCCTCCACGTTGCAGTGCCGTTTGTGCAGGTTCCTGGGCATGATTGCCTCTCCAGTGGGCAGGCCAATAGAACATTTGTTCTATTGTATTATAGCAGAGAAGGCCAAAAGAATCAAGGGGGAATCGTTCACAACTGTGAAAGGATCATGGCTGGGGAAAAAACGACGGACTGACACCCGCGCAAGCTCCGGGAGCCAGAGCGTGGCATCTCAAGTCGTGAGGTACACTCTCGCGGACGCCCTGGGGGGGCTGCCTGCGGAGGTAGCCAATCAGCCTGGCAGGTTCACACGTGTGCTGGGTTCCGTGGCGATCGACCGCCGGTTACTCGGGGGTGCATCATGGCTAGGACTTGTGCCGTCGCGGGGCGGCCGTCGCCGAGCGTGTGTAGGGAACCTTGTGTGCTGCCGCAGTGCCATAGAAAGGAGGAGGCCCCCCGGTGACGTTATCATTTGCCTGGACATGGCTGGCTGGCCAGCATCTCGTGGATGGCGACCTCAACCTCCGATTCGGGGACCATGTGGGCCTCATCGGACCAGCGAGGTTTGATCTCCAGGCTGCCCCTCTCCATGGTGCGACGGCTGATGGTCAGACGGACTGGGATGCCGATGAGATCAGCATCGTTGAACTTGACGCCGGCGCTCTCCTCTCGATCATCGTACAGCACCTCAAAGCCGGCGTTCGTCATGCGCTCATAGAGAGCCTCGGCGGCCTCAACCAGGGCCGGCCTATTGGTGCCCAGGGAAACGATGTGAACCTGGAAAGGGGCCACGCTGGTCGGCCAGATGATGCCTTTCTCGTCGTGATGCTGTTCGATGATGCAGGCCATGAGACGCCCGGTGCCTATGCCATAAGAACCCATCACCAACGGCTTGGCGATCCCGTCTCGATCAAGGACGGTTGCGCCCACGGCTGCGCTGTACTTTGTGCCCAACTTGAAAAGGTGTCCCAGTTCGATGCCCCGTGCGCACTTGAGGGGCTCGCCACAGCGAGGACATGGGTCGCCGGAGCGGGCCAGAGCGATGTCGGCCACAGCGTCCACGCTCATGTCACGAGGGTAGTTGACGTTTCTGAAGTGATAGCCCGCCTGGTTGGCCCCGGCCACAAAGTTGCTCCCGGTGTGAATCGAGTCATCGGCTATGGCCTTGGGTCCAGAGAGGCCAACCGGGGAAGCGTATCCGGCGACGATCCCCGCAGCCTCCAGCTCCTCCTCGGTCGAGACGTGTAGCTCGACGCCCCCCAAGGCATTGGATAGCTTCGTCTCGTTGACTTCGAGATCCCCTCGGATGACGGCCACGACGACTTGCTCATCCGGCGCGCTGTAGAAGACTACCTTGAGGGTCTGCCTGGTCTCCACGCCGAGCATTTGAGCCACGGCGGCTATGGTGGTGGCACCTGGAGTGGGAACACGCTCCAGCGGGGCCTCGGGGCCTTTGACGCCCTCACCCTTCACAAACTGGGCCCTCTGAGCGTTGGCGGCATAGTCGCAGCCTGAGCAAAGGATCAGGGTGTCCTCGCCAGCCTGGTTGAGGGCCATGAACTCGTGGCTGGTAGCGCCGCCCATGATGCCTGTGTCGGCCTCGACGGAGATGGTCTCGAGCCTGCACCGGGAGAATATATTGACGTATGCCTGGTACATCCTGGGATAGTACCCATCGAGGCTGTCAAAGCTCACGTGGATGCTGTATGCGTCCTTCATGGTGAATTCGCGCACACGAATCAAGCCACCACGAGACCGAGGCTCGTCCCTGAACTTGGTCTGAATGTGATAGACCATCAGGGGCAACTGCCGGTAGGAATGCAGCTCCTGCCGTGCCAAATCGGCCACCACCTCCTCGTGGGTCATGGCCAACACCATGTCGTGGCCCCCCCGGTCCTTGAAGCGCAGCAGAGCTGGCCCCGGCGCGGCGGCGTCGTAGCGTCCAGTGGCCCGCCAGAGCTCTGCTGGGTGCACCACGGGCATCAGCAGTTCCTGGCCCCCTATGGCGTCCATCTCCTCTCGCATGATCTGCTCGATCTTGCGCAAGACCCGCCAGCCCAAAGGCAGATACGTGTAGATGCCCGCAGCCACCTGCCTGATGAGTCCGGCTCGGACGGACAACTGGTGACTGATCAGCTCCGCGTCAGCAGGTATCTCGCGAAGGGTGCGGCCAAACATGGTGGAAAGGCGCATGCCGGATCCTCCTGTTGAGTGTCGCGCTTCACAACCTACTATATGGGTTTGGCGCCATCGGCGCAACTTGACCGCGCCTCATGGGGCAGCTATCATCGGCCAATAATTGCCTCGACCCCAGCATAACCAGCTTCCCGCAGGTTTCTCTTGAGAAGCACGTCACTGGGAAGAACGGGGTCACAACCAAGCAGCCCTGGCCGTAGGAGACGTTAAAGGTGATCTTGTGCACACTGGTTGTGGGCGCCTTGCAGACCAACTGCTACCTGGTGGGATGCGAGCGCACTCGCCAGGGGATGATCATTGACCCTGGGGCGGACCCAGAAAAGATCATGGCCGCGGTGAACCGCCTTGGCGTCGAGGTCAGCCAGATCGTGCTCACGCACTCCCACTTTGACCACGTACTGGCAGTGGAGCCCGTCCGCTCCCTGACTGGCGCAGTCGTGGCCATCCACGAAGGTGAAGCCGAGCACTTGACTCACCCTCCGACCCTCTTTCGATTCCTTCCCCCAAACATCTCAGGTGGCTTTGCGGCTGATCGGCTCCTCCACGACCAAGACGTTCTTAGCGTGGGCGACCTCAAAGCGAGGGTCATTCACACGCCCGGTCACTCGCCCGGAGGCGTTTCCCTCTACATGGCCTCTGAGGGCGTCGTCTTTTGCGGAGACTCTCTGTTCCGCGACGGCATGGGCCGCACCGACTTCCCGGGGAGCAGTCGTCACCTGTTGGTGCGCAGCATTCGGATGCGTTTGTTCGCCCTGCCCGACGAGACCATCGTCTATCCTGGGCACGGTCCGCACACCACCATCGGCCGCGAACGAAGGCACAATCCTTGGGTAGGCACGCCAGAGGAATAGGGGGTTGCCCCAGGTTTGCTCAGCCAGGCAGTGTGTAGCGCTGTTTGATGATGCGTCGGCCCTGGCTGCTCTTGGCAAAGTCAACCAGCCGGAGTGCTTCGCGTGGCGCCTTGGGTGAGGCAAGCAACACCAAGGGGTAGGTCAGTGGGTACCGGCCCCGTTCTATCTCCCTGGTCGTGGGCAGTGTGCCGTCAAGAGCCACCAGCTTGACCCGGTCATCGGCGTGCGTCACCGAGGCATATCCGATGGCCCCCGGATGCTCGCCGACGTACTCTACCACGCCGCGATCATGGGGCATCAGTACCGCAGAGGACGACACAGACCATTCCCCCATGATGACCCGCTCAAAGACCGTTCGTGCGACTGAGCCCTGTTCGCGACAAACGATCCTTGGTTGGCCGCTGCCCGCCCCAAGCTGCTGCCAGTCCAGGTAGTATCCGGCGAACAGGCTGGCCAGCTCGGAGGTCGTTAGACGATCCAGGGGCCAGTCCTTGTGCACGACGATACCAAGGGCATCGGTCGCCAGCACCTCAGAGCGCAGCCCGCGGCCGTCTGCTCTCCCTCTGGCCAGGATGTCGGGGTCCACTTTGCCGCCAACGATTGCCAGATCGATCTGCCCGGCCAGTACGAGCTCTGTGGCGATCCGAGAGCTGGAGGAGGTCAGGTCGAACAACACGTGGCTGTCCCCGGGGGCATAAGCGGCTGTCAGGTCGTTGGCCAGGGGGAGCGCCGCACTGCACGCAGCCATTCGTACCAGCACCGGCTCGGAGGCCTGAGACTCGCTCGCCAGTTGGGCCTCTTTGCGACTGAGCGGATCAAACGTACCGGCGCAGGCACAGAGCGCGGACACGAGCACAAGGAGCGAGAGAACGGCCGCAAAGATCACTCTGCAAGGCCCAATACGTGGGAGCCTCATGTCCATCGTGGAAGCAGGCTCGTCGCCAGGCCCGCCAGACTGACGGCCCAACAGTAGTAGGCAAAGGGCCGCAGACTGTGCCTGCGAACATAGTCTAGGAGAAAGCGAATGGCGACGTAGCCGGCCAGCAGCGCGGCCAGGAAACCCGCGGCCAACTGGGGGATCTGCCCCATGATGAGCCCGGCGAAGGCATCCTTGAGTACCTGAACTCCGGCTGCCCCGGCGATGATCGGAAGGGACATGAGAAAAGAGAAACGTGCTGCCTCATCCCGCCTGAGGCCCAGCATCAGGCCAGCAGCAACGGTTGCACCCGAGCGGGAGACGCCCGGCGCGATGGCGCATCCCTGGACAAGCCCAATCACCAGCGCGTGGCCCAGGTTCATCCCTCGGAGGGATCCTGTTTTGCGGCCCACGCGCTCGCCCGCCAGCAGCAGGGCTCCCGTGCCCAGCAGCAGGAGCGAGACAGCGCGCGGCGAACCGAGAATGCGCCTGAAGCAGCTCTCCCCGAAATAGCCTATCAACGTGCCAGGTATCGCGCTGGCGATGACCAGCCAGGATAGGTGGGCTTGATCCGTGGCCAGACTGCGCGTGCGCACGCTGTGCCACCAGCCCGACAATAGCTGCATGATTTGCCGCCGGAAGTAAAAGACCAACGCAACCAGGCTGCCAAGATGCACCACGGTATCGTAGGTCAGGCCGGGATCATCCCAGCCAAGCCACCACGGAACCAGAACCAGGTGACCAGAGCTGCTAACTGGAAGAAACTCGGTAGCTCCCTGCACCAATCCGATGATGATAGCCTGAACGACAGACACGCCAGCTCCTCATGAACTCGATCCCAGTATCAGGACTGACATCCGCCCTTTTCACCCTGCTGGCCTTCCGCCCGGGCTCTTGGCCCGTCCTTCAGGGTGGTGTGCCCAAGATGCGTCTGCATGATGACCAGAGTATCGCCTCAGGAACGCCCGCTTGAAGGCCAGGAATTCCCCCGCCAAGACTGACAGTCGGATGTTGCGCATCAGTTCGAGCAGAAAATGCAGATTATGGATGGTATTCAGGCTCAAGCCAAGTATCTCGTTGCTCACCAAAAGGTGGCGCAGGTAGGCCCGCGAGAAAGTCTGGCAGGTGTAGCAGGCGCAACCGTCTTGGATAGGCCGAGGATCGTCTTTGTTGATGGCGTTGCGCAAGTTCAACCGTGCCCCCAAGGTGAACACCGCACCGTTGCGCGCGAGCCGGGTGGGCAGCACACAATCAAAGATGTCAATGCCTCGAGCTACGCCCTCCAAAAGGCCATCCGGCGTGCCAACTCCCATGAGATAGCGCGGTTTGTCGGAGGGCAGGATGGGAACCACGCAATCGAGGATGCGATAAGTGTCTTGCTTAGATTCGCCAACGCTGAGTCCCCCGATGGCGTAGCCGTCAAAGCCCATGCTGGTCAGCATCCGGGCGCTCTCGGTGCGCAGGTCCTCGTGGATCCCTCCCTGGACGATACCGAACAGCGCCTGGTCAGGGCGGGTACGTGCAGCCAGACAGCGCTCTGCCCACAGGCGGGTGCGCCGCGCCGCCGCAGAGACACGATCGTAGTCGAAAGGTTCGACGCACTCGTCCAAGACCATGGCCACGTCGGAGCCGAGCCGTTCCTGGACCTCCATGACCAGCTCGGGCGTGAACCGATGTTGAGAGCCGTCGATATGCGAGCGAAAGGTGACGCCCCCGTCGTCCACCTCGCGCAATTCGCTCAGGCTAAAGACCTGGAAGCCGCCGCTATCAGTCAGGATGGGCCGCTCCCACCCCATGAACCGATGCAGCCCGCCCATGCGCGCGATCAGGTCGGCCCCCGGGCGCAGGTAAAGGTGGTACGTGTTGGCCAGAACCATCGGCACATCCAGTTCCACCAGGTCCCTCGGAGAAAGCGTCTTTACCGTCGCTTGAGTGCCAACGGGGCAGAAGACTGGCGTGGGCACATCGCCATGGGGCGTGTGCATGACCCCGACCCGCGCCTTCGAGGCGGGGTCGCGCAAGAGCAGCTCAAAGCTGGGTGTGAGTTCTTCTGATCGCATGGAGCAATTATACCATTGCTGGGCGTGGAGGAGAAGCGATGGGAAAAGCGAGGGCGTGAAGATGTCTTTGGGCGTAGGGCGCCTCGCGATCCGCCCCTACGAGACGGGAGGCGGCCGATGGCGTCATCACCTGGTTGCTGCGGAACTCAACGCCTGCAATGGGCACATCGACCCGAGGAGCACCCAGCGCAGCCATTGCTGCCGGCGATCGATCTCGTCGAGCCGTCGCTGCTCCTGGAAAAGCTGGCAACAAGGGAGATGGCGCGTTTGGAGTCCTGGCCCTGGCACTCGGGACAGGCTGCGGGCGCGTCGGCCTGGGAGAAGGAGCGAAGCAGGTCGAACTTGACATCACAACGAGCACAAAGGTATTCGTAAAGAGGCACGATCACCACTCCTCATCTACATGACCGGAATCCTCCAGGATTATAGTCCTCAGGGCCGGAAAGGTCAAAGCTGGGGTGTTAGTCCAGCCTGGCCTCGATCGCTGCCCCCAGCCTCCTGATGCCTTCACGTATCACCTGCGGCGGAACACTGGCAAAGCAGAGCCGCAGGGTGTTCTTGCCGCTTCCATCGACAAAGAACGGGCTGCCAGGCACAAAGGCCACATTCAGCTTTGCCGCGTCTTCGAGCAAGTCCACGGCATCGATCTGATCAGGAAGGGTAACCCAGAGGAAGAGCCCTCCCTGAGGACGAGTGTAGCGCACTTGTTCGGGGAAATGTGCTGCAATGGCCTCGCACATCGCATCGCGCCGCTGCCGGTACGTCTCGCGGATGCGCCGAATCTGGTCGGGAAGCCACCCCCGGCGGATGAACTCGTAAGCGATTGTCTGGCCCAGGCTGTTGGTGTGCAGATCAGCGCCCTGTTTGGCCATCACGAATCGCAGGCCGATCTCCGGAGGACACACAGCCCAGGCCACGCGGAGCCCCGGAGCCAGCGTCTTGGAGAACGTGCTCAGGTAGACCACATTGCCCCTCACATATCCTCCAGCTTGCGCGTTCTCAGGAAAGCGAGCGCTGTCCAGCGCGATCAAAGGAGGAATGGGCTCACCCTCAAACCGCAGCACGCCATAGGGGTCATCCTCCAAGATGGGCACCCCCATCCGGTCGGCGACGCCCACGACCTTCACCCTGCGCTCCAGGCTCATGGTGACCCCCGAGGGATTCTGGAAGTTGGGTATGAGATACATGAACTTGGGATGCGTCGTATCCAGGAGTTCCTCGAGCTCATCCACATCGAGGCCATCCTCGCGGACGGGCACGCCAGCGAACTTGACGCCATAGGCCTTGAACGATTGCAGGGCGCCGAGGAAGGTGGGGTTTTCCACCAGGACCGTGTCTCCTTCCTCCAGAAAGATCCGCCCCATGAGGTCCAGGGCTTGCTGAGACCCGCTGGTGATGACGATGTTCTCCATCTTGGCGGGGACACCCAACTGGGTCATGTATTCGGCCAGTGCCTGGCGCAAAGGGGGAAAGCCGCCGGTGAGGCCATACTGCAACGACTCGCGGGGAGTGTGGGTGAGAACGTGGTGGCAGACCTCGTCCAACTGCTCGACGGGAAAGAGGTCTGCTTCTGGCCAGCCGCCGGCCATGGAGATCACATCTGGCGACTGGGCGATCTTGAGTATCTCCCGTATTATCGACGTGGTCATCCACTCCATGCGCCGGGCACATCGCGCGTTCCAGTCAGTGCTCATGGGTCTGTTTCTCCAAGTCGTTGCAGTCGGTGTCGGTGAGCGGTCACCAACGATGGCGGAGGTCATCAGCCCAAGACGGGTTCCTCCTTTGAGGCCAGATAGACACCGGCCAGAATCAGGGGGCCTCCGACCAGAGCTGTGACCGGGGGGAGCTCGCCAAGGACCAGCAAAGCCAGGATGCTGGCCCCGATCGGTTCCGCCAGAATGGCCAGAGTGATGAGCACGGGGGAAACGTGCCCCAGCGCCCAGTTCAAGGTTGAATGCCCCAAGACCTGGGGGACGATCGCCAAGAGGCATAGCATGACGAAGGTCGTGCTGTCGTAGCCCAGCATCGGCTGACGACCCACCACACAGAGGATCAGCAGAAGGACACCCGCGACTCCATAGCAGGGCCAGACATAGGCCAAGGTGGACAGCTTGCGGCGTACAGCGCGCCCCAAGAGAATGTAGGCCGACATCAGGAGTGCACCCAATAGGGCCAACGCATCGCCCAGCAGCGCCTCATCTGAGAGACGCAGGTCGCCATAGCTAACGATTGTGCTGCCGACCAAAGCCACCACGATGGCCAGAACCGTGCGCCTTCCCACGCGTTCCCCCAAGATGTAGTGGGATGCCAGGCCCACATAGATCGGGTTCGTGTTGACCAGTATCACCGAGCTCGCCACGGTCGTGAGGGATAGGGACGATATCCAGACAGCGAGGTGCAAGGCAAGGGCAACGCCCGAGAGGCACAGCATGGCCAACTCGCCCCGGCTCAAGGCTCTCCACTCGCTCACCAGTCTGGGCGCTCCCCATGGAGCCAGCAATATGGCGGCCAGGAGCATCCGCCAGGCCGCCTGCACAAGCGCCGGAGCCCGAGCCAGGCGAATAAGGACAGAAGCTGTCGACATGGCCACAACGCACAACGCAAGGGCAACCCAACGATACCCCCGCTGGGCCGCTTTCGGAGCGGCCAAGGGTGATGTGCGCTCCATCATAAAGCCATTCTATCAGACCGAGTCTGCATGCGTCAAAGCGCGGCAGGACCCAGGGGGTGGAGACAGGTGCCTGATGGCGGTCACACGGCGAGTTGGTCGCACACACGCCAAGGGAGCTATCCATTGCAGCAAAGTTTAGCGCTGTTTTGTTGCTTGGGCTAGGGGCGCACGGACGCAGATCGAAGATGCGGTGCAGCCGCGCCCGGCACAGCCGGGGCCATGCGCCCCTGCACTACGGGGTGCATGCGCCCCTACACCCGAAGACTTGCGACGGAATGGCCACGTGGTACAATGCAGGTGGGATGCAAGGCAGACTGGTGAGGATGACACACGTATGCCTATTCGCGTACTGTCCCCTGATCTGGCTGCCAAGATCGCTGCCGGCGAAGTCATAGAGCGGCCGGCCTCGGTGGCGAAGGAGCTCTTGGAGAACGCCATTGACGCTGGGGCCCACGAGGTCTACCTGGAGATCGCTCAAGGTGGCCGACGCCTGATTCGGGTCAGCGACGACGGGTGTGGCATCCCGGCAGCAGAGGTGGAACTGGCCTTTTCCCGCCACGCGACCAGCAAGTTGAGCTCGGTCGAAGAACTCTACCGCGTGCGTACTCTGGGCTTTCGAGGCGAGGCCCTGGCCAGCATCGCTGCTGTATCGCGGGTAACGCTCTTCACTCGTTGCGCCGGAGAGCAAGTCGGCACGCTGGTGCGTCTCGAAGGCGGAGTGCTGGCAAGTCGAGAGGCTCGCGGACGCCCCCCTGGCACCATGGTACAAGTGGAGAACCTGTTCTACAATACGCCGGCCCGGCTCAAGTTCCTCCGCACTGATCCGACTGAGGCGGGTCACGTTGCCCGTCTGGCCACCAGCTACGCCCTGGCATATCCGGGAATGCGCATCACCCTGCACAGCAACGGTCGTCTCGTCCTGCGAACCACAGGGACTGGCGAGTTGTACGATGCCCTGGTTGCCGTCCATGGGCTGGACGTGGCCGAGCAGATGCTGGATATCGGGCCGACCCAAACCCAGGGAGCACGCATCCAGGTGTGGGGGTATGTGGGAACGCCCCAGCTCCACCGCGCGACCCGTCGAGACGTCGTCTTTTTCGTCAATCGTCGCTGGGTGCAAGATAGCTCCTTGTCCTATGCGGTCACCCAAGCCTACCATAATCTCTTGCCAGCCGGCCGGCATCCGATGGCGGTGATTAACGTCGGTTTGCCGCCCGAGGATGTGGATGTCAACATCCACCCCACCAAACGGGAGGTGCGCTTCCGTCGCCAGCGAGATGTCTTTGTGGCACTCCAAAGGGCGGTGCGCCGGACGCTGATGGCCCAGCACCCCGTTCCTGTGATCACGCCGTCGCCGATCATCGATCTGCGACGCCCGAGTCGCTGGCAAGAAGGGATGGCCCTCAGAGCCCAAGGTGCCAGCCCTCCGGAGCCAATCCAGGATGGAGTTGCCCGACCCCTGACTATCGAGCCACGACCGGCGGGACGATTGCCGATGCTCCGGGTGCTGGGCCAGGTGGCGCAGACCTACATCATTGCCGAGGGTCCCGGAGGAATCTACCTCATCGACCAGCACGCTGCCCACGAGCGCGTTCGCTACGAGGAGCTCAAGGCTCACTACGCGGCCAGGGATGTGGTTGCCCAGGAGCTCCTCGAGCCTCTGCCGATTGACCTCACTCCCCAGCGAGCCGCCTTGCTGGAAGACCATTTGGAGATCCTCAGCAGGCATGGTATCGAGATCATTCCCTTTGGCAGCACAACCTTCTTGGTCAAGGGCGTGCCATCGGCTCTGATTGGTCAGGATGTCTCGACAGCCCTCAGCGAGATAGTCGATGCTGCCATGGATGGCGGCGAGACCTTTTCCTGGGAAGATCAAGCTCTGGTGATACTCTCTTGCCACACCGCGGTGCGCGCCGGGCAAGTGCTTTCTCTCCAAGAGATGCGAGACCTGGTGCGTGAGCTCGAGCAAACTGCTCTCCCCCACACCTGCCCCCACGGTCGTCCCACGATGGTCCACCTGAGCCAGACTCAGCTGGAAAAGGAGTTTGGCCGACGCTGAACCCAGTGCAACTCCCCCTTGCATGCCACGTATAATGAGTGAGCTGCAAGAAACGAGTGGGAGTCGTGGGACATGAATTCACTGCATCGAGTCAGCTCTGGCAGGATCATCGGCGGGGTCTGTGGCGGATTGGCCGACTACTTGCGGATGCATCCGCTGATCATTCGCGTCCTTTTTGTGGTTCTGGCCATGATCACCGGACTCGGCCTGTTTGCCTACCTTATCATGTGGGTGCTTGTGCCAGTGGCCGAAACGGAAGGTCTCAGTCAGGGAGAGATCGTGCGCAAGAACGTCGAGGAGATCAGCGAGCGCGCTCGCCAACTGGGGGAAGAGGCGCGAAGGGGTTTTGGCAGGCACAGGGCGACGACGACCGGGCGTTTCCAGGGGAATTCGGGCGACTACCTCCTTATCGGCGGATTGGCGCTGGTGGTTGTCGGCTTTTTGATGCTGCTGGGCAACCTTGGCTTGCTGTGGTGGTTCAGACTCGGAAGGCTGTGGCCCCTCCTGGTGATAGCTCTGGGTGTTGTCCTCCTCCTGAGAAACGTGAGGGATTGGAGATAGTGTCCGAGGAGCCATTTGGGGGATCGGAGAGAATGCGCCAGACCCGAAGCCATAGCCTCCTTGGCCCGCTCATGCTAATCGTGGTTGGCATTGCCCTGCTGTTGAACCAGCTTGACATCTGGAGGCTGGACTGGTCCTACCTGTGGCGTTTGTGGCCGCTGATACTGATACTCTTGGGTCTCGAGCTCATTCTCCGTAGGGTCCGCATGGGGTGGCTCGTTCTTCTACTCGTCGCTACGGGAATCATCGTGCTAGTGGTCCTCTTTATCCCACCGTTGCTTCCGCTTCGAAGCAACTACGATCGGGAAACCTTTAGCTATCCGGCGAAGGGTCTTGAAGCTGCCACCATACACTTGGAGCCGGGAATCGCAACTCTGGAGGTATTGCCGGCCAGAGACTCGAGTGATCTCATCGAGCTGGAGGCCACGCACGACAGGCAGCAAAGATACCTGGCACACAGCGTTGACGTGGCAGGGGATGAAGCCAAGATACACCTCTGGAACAAGGGCGACGCAGCCAATCTGAGACTTCTCGGGTCGAGATCCCCTGGGGAGTGGCGCGTCTTGCTCGACTCTGGCGTACCCCTGCGGCTCGAAGTCGATACCGGCGTAGGCCACGCCCGCCTGGATTTGACCGACCTGACCCTGACGCGCCTGGACCTGAACGCGGGGGTGGGAGAAGTCGCCGTGGTGCTTTCGGACAAGGGAGAGTATGAGGCCTTTATCAATGGTGGGGTTGGCTCCTTGACCGTAGAGATCCCCGAGACGATGGAGGCGAGCATCCGTCTGGATAGGGGCATTGGCTCGGTGAATGTCGGTGTTCGGTACGAGCTGCAGGGCAGATACTATGTCACGGAGGGATACGAGTCGGCCAGAGAC
>SDBU01001167.1_pt1 | contig 38359 bp, 58 predicted proteins | sample 2277071 | NCBI WGS metagenome assembly SDBU01 (sample SAMN10397929, study PRJNA504765) | marine sediment metagenome | isolation source: marine sediment core GS08_GC12, 126 cmbsf | place: Arctic Ocean: Gakkel Ridge, Loki's castle | collected 2008 | reverse complement strand
TGTTAGACCTCTAGTACCACCAGTTGTAGTAATCAGGGCATCCACACTCCCAGCATCAAGGGCTTGACCGTTGAGGGTTACTGTTCCACCGAGAGTAAAAGCAGACAAAGTTCCAAGCCCAGTTAGATTCTTGGAAGCAAAATCAACCGCAGCCCCACTTGGAGTTATGGTCAAAACGCCATTGGTGTCTACTGCAAAGACTACATTATCTGTTCCGTCAAAGGATAGTTTTAGTTGGTCTCCTGTGTCTAATATCTCAAGTTTTGCTCCAGGATTATTCGTTCCAATGCCAAAATCCCCAGCAGATTTAACCCTCATAACATTTTGAGATGATGACTGACCATCTCCCGCCCTTATATCAAAATTACCCCCACTAAAAGAAAAAACTGTATTACCAGCACTACCTGTAAGGAATTTTCCTGTTTCACTCCCACCTGTTGATATGAGTTTACCTGGTGTTGTTAAATCGCCTGCAAGGTCAAGACTAGCTTCACCTTCCACGGCAGAGATGGCCTCTGCATCCGTATATTTGGGGAGATTATAAGTTCCCATTATACTCTTGCTCCTGAATCTGCCACTCCTAATATCGTAATCTTACCATTGTTACCTGCGCCAGCGTTCTTGAAATAAAGAGTGCTTATATCTACCTTCTGCCATCCGATACTAGCACCAGCAGCAACTGTGAAAACTTCTACACCAGTTGAGCCTAACAGCATTGGATTAGTCTCAACAATGATAATGGTATCCCTTAGTGTCTTTACTGATGTCTCAAATCTAGTGGCATTATCATCCGTCATTGTCATTGTTTTACTATATGTATCCCCACCAGCTCTTAGGGGGCATCCTGTACCCCACATATAGCAGCCATCTACACCAACATTACTCTCAGGGCATTGCAAATTATGAGTATAGGGACAAAATGGCATTTTTTACCTCTCTGCATCCCAAGCAGCAAATCCTAATGTCACTTCGGGAGGCAACTGAAGATATCCGATATATACAGTAGTATTGAAGGCATCTGAGATAATCACTTGAACAAAAGCATCTTTCCATCCTCTCACTCTGCCTTTGAAAGTGTGAGCAATCTGTATAGGGTCATCTGCAGCCAGGTCAACAATTGGCACGGTATTGACACCGTCAGTAAATTGCACAGTAACAATACCACCCACCTTCTTTCTGGAGGACACAATCATGTCTGTCACCAAAAGAGAACCGCTAGCTTCAGGGGACACAAGTGTAGCAGTTTCATTATTATAGGTATCAGACTTAAAGTGCCCGTGCGCCGAAGGTTCATCGGTAACTAAAAGCATCCTACCCTTTTCGTCACTATGAGTAATCGGCTCTGTAGTGATTACCTTACCTGTCGAAAGGTCAATAAGGTATGCCCTTATCATATTACTCCTCAGTCCTGCTTATAGAATCCACTAAAACCAATAGTAGCTGCGCCACCTGTACCTGCATCATACTCAAAGGCTAAGGCAAAGTTCTTTGGGATAATAATGTGCGCCTCAATCCTTATCCTGTTAAATACAGCACCTCCGTAAATAGTTCTTATAACAGTTCCAGCAGCAAGCCCTGTCACACCACCAGCTCCGCCTCGGACAGTTGCATCAGCACTGTTACCGCTACCAAGATTAAAGTTGACAGGAGTAATAACACTTGCTCCCCCAGCAGTACCTGTTACTATAGTAAGTTTCCACACAACATCGGCATCTGTCGCAAAACCATCTATAGCATTTATAACAAAGTCTGTTTCTGAGTCATTCTTGAAATAAAGAGTATACTCACCCGCTGTTGGTGCAGCATCCACAGCCTCTGTAAAATATGACTCTCCAAACTTTTCCGCCACATGGTTTATGTCCAACTCCATAATCGACCTAACAACTAACTGGTGTAACTTATTTACCTCTGCTTTTAGTCCTGAACCTAACCCATCTTCAATTATTTCTGCCATTGTGTTCCTCCTATGAGTTTATTTTTTCGAGTTGCTTCAGTATTTTCTCAAGCAACTCCTTATTCTTCTCCAGTATCTTTTGAGATTCCAGGTCAAAGACAAACAACATCTTCTGCCCAGCCCGTTCTCTCTCAGAATCAATAAAGAACTTTATTATTTCCCTTCCTACCTTATCAAATACACTCATGAATTTTCAACTCCACTCAGAACATAATCGACCGTACTCCCAGCATCAGCCTCCCCTTCTATAATATCAGCAGCTTCCAATGTTACCTCATTATCCATTATGCCTGTTCCCTCATCACCAAGCACAGCCTTAAATATCCTCCTTGAAGTTCCACCACTGGCCTTGAAATAGAGTTTGACATCCACCGATCCCGAACTGGTATTAACTAAAGTCACCCTTTTGATTATAGCCTGTTTTGCTGCTGGGGCAGTATAGAGAGTTGTCTTAGATGTTGCTAACTGTCCATCACTCAAAGATTTTATAAACGTTGTCATGCAATCCCTCCAGCTTCAATACCCACTAGTATTCGCTCATTCCCCCATTCGTCAAAGTAATGGAATCCATCTTCTTCCACCCACCAGTATCTTCTGCCAATAGTTGAGCTGCTTCCGATTGTAACATCATTCCCGTAGCCAGTGCCATTGCTATTTGTTGCAGAAGCTCGCACATAATAAGTTGTCCCAGGTGTTAATCCTGTCATTGCTGATTGAAACTGACCGAGATTAGGTGCTGCCCCATTTTCTGTTTTATCATTGGCAGTAGTAGGATTCGGGGAGGTTGACCAGACATGACCATGCTGTGTAATAGAGGCACCCCCATCTGACGTTATGTTTCCGTGTCCGGTTGATTTCTCGGCTATTGTATCCGTGTTAGCCTGGGTAGTTACTGTCGGGGCACCGGCGATGTGAACCTGATATACACCCCACCTGGCATGAGCAGCAGCAGGTGTACCAGATGGTGTACACTGCATGGTCATATAATCATCATCGGAAAAGTCAACAGAATTTGAAGTATCGTTGCCAGTTGTGTCTGTTCCTGAGATTGTAACTGATAAATTGGTATCAGCGCCGTTTTTCCTGACAGTAAAGACCCATGACTTCCCAGCTCCCGGTGCAGCACTCAACCTTACATATAAATTACGTAGAGTAGATTGGAGAGCTAACTGTCTTGTATCTACTTCATCAGTCCAAGACAAAAGAAACCAAGCTACTTTATTCCAAGCAGTAGAAGCTGTATTCAAGGCTATGTTGCCAGCACCATTAGATAGAGGTGCTTGGTGGTTAGTATCTGCTACAAATGTAGTCCCAATTTCAGCTACTACATTGGCATCTGGTGGACCGAATGGTGCAACTAATATCGTTATTCTATCCCCTGCGACTACAGAAACGGTATTTGATGTATCATTGCCCGTTGTATTATCGCCAGTGATTGTTACTGTTAAGGAAGTAGTTACTCCATTCTTTTTGACTGTGAAAACATACCCACCAATGTCACCAGGATCAGGAGCTTGTCGTAGGTTGACATACATATCTCTGATAGTTCCATCTAAGGCTACAACCTGTTCTACATTAGCTTCTGTCGTATCCCGTCCATTTCCTCCCCAAGCACTATAGTTAGGTGACACTGCCTTATTAAAGAGAGTACCTTGATTAAAAACTAGGCTTTCATTTGCAGTACTCCCCTCAAATTCCAAAGCCCACATTGCATAAGCAACAGTTGGAGTACCAGCCCACTCACCCCGCAGGTCTAACCTATCACCAGCGACTACGGATACATCAGTATCGGTATCACTACCGCTTGTCCCTGAATCTGATATGGTAACAGCCAAGCTAGTTGCCACTTGATTTTTCATAAGGGTAAATGTATATGATTTACCCGAGCCCGGGCTTTCTGCGTTGCCACTATTATCAACAAGTTGAATCCTTAACTTGCGAAAAGTCCCGGGAGAACTCACCACTCCACCTGCGCTATCCTCACTTGTGGCAAAGTCACCACCTATAATATCGGCATATCTAGGGGTTGAATCCCCTCCCCCTATTGCATCCCAGTGACCACTATTTATTGCTTGTCTCATAATTTAACCTTACGTAAATTTGTCTGTCCCCATTGGACCTTGAAATCTCTCCGTTACTGATAAGTGGGTAAATTCAGTTCTATCTATAAATGATTCTAACAAGTTGATTATCAACTGTTGGTTAGTATTAAGCCCGTTTATATATTCCCCCAACGCGTTTATCTGGCTTTGTAAACCACTTAAATTAGGTGCAGTTGTGGTCGTTGTTGTGATAGGGGGGAGAGTCCCTGCTAGGCCTGTCATAAATAGACTCCCAAACCTGAACTCAAACTCAAATGTTCCTGGTCTATATCGCCTCTCAAGGAACCCAATATTACCAACCCTAGTATCACTGGCTGCTGAGTCGGTTATTTTTACATAGTCCATAACTTCCTGCCCTACATTCATAGGAGCAAGGCCGTGCCCTTTCTCGGCAGCAAGTTGGTATCGCTGTAGTCTAGCAGTAGCAATCAAGGCACACTGAGCATTACTGGCAGCCCTGACATATATCGTCTCCGTATAATATTGATTGCCCAATGCAGCATAAGAGGCAGCATCAGTAGCTTCCCCGGTAAAGGAATCTTCGTGGTCAGGATGGTTTCTAGCGACAACTTTATTAGGTAGGACTAATCTTGTCCGCACACTCTTATTAAAGAAGTTATGATTAGCGGCCGCTATTGCATCGTTGTATTCGTAATCATAAGTAGTGTCCTCTGGCTGAAAGATATGTATTGTAGCCGTACCAGCATCATTCTCTACCCGGGCTTTGGTCTTAGTATAGGCTAATGCCTTCTTGAAAGCTGATAATCTGCTCTCACCTTTGGCTATAACAAAAGCATCCTTTGGTGTGAAAGCGTTAATAATACTATCATCATACCCGCTGTCGTAAGTTATCGTGTGCGCAGGGTAGGTATTAAAACAGGTCAAGGTGGCTCCAGCTATTGCGTCCAGTATGGTCTTAACCGTATCAGTGTTAATCCTATCAGGCACATAGGCTTCTGTGGCTTCCTGCTCACCCCACAGATTGAATAATCCTGCTAAACTAAAAGCCGTCAGTAAGTCGCCATTCGGCCTAAATATCGTATCGGTCTTTTGTGCGATAACAGTAAGTGGAGCTGTGGCAGAATACTCGTCACCCTGAGTTGCATCGTTGTAACCATAGGAGATAACGCCTACATAACCCTCTAGTGCTAAAGCCGTCAAATTGCCATCCCTATTATCTACTAAGACTTGACAGATTTGTCCCCATTCTTGCTCACTATGGGATAGATTGATTATTCGGTTTGTTGTGGCGTCATTATCGTAGGTATAAGTTGTGCTATCCCCCTGCTGAGTAAGAACAATCTTTACGAGAGCATTCCCCCCAGCCTTTTGATTTGACGTTAATGTGCTACTCAGGGTACGCATAACTAATCCTTTGGCCAGGTTCGCTTTGTTCTAGGGACACTAACCCTTGCTAACTTACCTAATGCTTCGGCTAACTTCCTTTCTCCCCACTCTTGATACCTACGCCAAACATCAGCGCCACCTTTGGGTATTGCGTTTATATGCCTTATGTTATCGCTTAATACAGCTCGGGCAGCAACCAAGTGACAGAACAATTCCTCATGCTGCGGTTGCAGGGTAGATTTGGTAAAGGTTATACCATTACCTGCTGGAGCAATAGCCTCCAAGCCAGGAAAGAAACCAATTTGCTTACCTGTGCTTGTCTGAAGGTCAAGGGTAACTCCAGTAGTAACCGTATAAAGAGTCCTGTGACCTGTTATATAAAATTCATCACCCACCTCTATTATCTGGTCATCAGTGAAATATTTAACCTGAAGGGTCGTTGCATCAGCAGCACCCTCTGTATGAACTTCACCTACCAAATCAGCCAACTGGCAGAGTCTATGTGGCTTGGCAAAGTGGACATTTACATCATTGGTGTTAGTTGGTCCAAAGTCAATATCTATCTCTAATACATTTCCATATAGTCTCCAGTTACGCCAGTTTCTCGGCCACTTGCTTGTTTTGTATTCAACCCCGTCTACCCATAGATAATCCCCAACATCACCGATGAAGACTTGCTTGTTGGTGTAGCAGTGTTTGTTAAATATCTTATAGCTCTCACCGCTCTCCATAATATCATTACTAAGACCCACCTGCTCGGCAGTAGAATAGCTAGTTATTACAGCCCAGGTCTTGTCAGTAGTGTTGTAGACAACCTTCTCATTGTCATCATCTGTAGCCAGGAATTGGTCGTTTGTGGCATCAATTAGGTTATTACTAGATGTAGAGGTAGCCGAGCCCGTCCTAGACTCAATCTTAAAAGGCACCCTTACTATATGAGGGACATAAGTGGCGAGTTCCTTTAAGGACTCCTCAATCCAGTAACCAAGTTCAGTGGTATCATAGGTGGCATTAGAGGTGTCTTGAAGCATTTGTTCTATTAAATCTTGTATCTCTGCATAACTTCTCATTTATACCCTCCTGCCCTTCAATGGCTTTATCTTTACCGGCTCATTAGCAAAAGACATATTGGGAAAGAAGTCAACGTAAACAAACTCAGGGAATAGTGAGGCAATCAAATGTTTAGTCTCGGTTGATATTTCGCCTTCATGTTGAAGGTAAACTCTAGGCGATAAAGCGTTCGGATGCTGCATACTATATCTTTTATTTTCACCATCAAAGATTACATCTAGTTGGGGTCTGACATTCTCGATTGACCATCCCATCTCTAACCTCCTTATTCCCTATTGAAGCCACGGACTCGGAATGTTTTATCAGTCGATGTTTGTGAAGTATCGCATTTTATCTTAATATACTGGACACCACCTATTTGGAATGTTAGAGCATGAGCCGTTGCAACTGCTGTAGTAATCTGGGGATGGTCGCCAGTAGAGTCGTCATCCAGACGATATACCGGAAAGTAAGTATCCCCAGATGCCTTTGCTACATGGACAGTAACAGTAGAACTTGTGATGGTCGGGATGAGTACCATTAGAAACTCATAATCCGCCCCCAAATCCACCTCTGGGGACAATGTGTCATCCACATCTATATCTATTAGTGCTATTTTCCACGGACTCCCTATCATATTATCCTCCTTGATTTTGGCTTACTCGCCATCTTCCTTAGTTCTTCTTCAGACATGGAATCAGCCATCTCAGCCGCTTGCTTGCTGAAACTTTTGGGAGTCTCACCGCGCTTCATGCTAAGGGCAATTCCCGCTAACCTTCTTTGGGCTTCACTTACTGCCGGCATTATCCACCTCCTGCTTTTCTCAGGAATCTTTCTGTTTGTTCAGGAGACATATTCTTAGTCTGTAGGGCATACCTCTCTCTCATGTTTTTCTCTCTACAGGCTTTTTCGTGAAAGATAAAACCCCGTGCTTGCCGTTCTTCCTTACAATATGGACAAATTCTAGTGTTCATTTTTCTCTATTCTCCTGACTCATTTCTAGTGCCTCCTCATTTCTAACATATCTAGATGTAAAGCCTTCACCGTCAACTGTAAATTTATTAAACCATTTCCAACTAAACCTGGAAGGAACCAGCTTTGATTTAGTGCCACACTTCGGACATGGAGCAGAAAGCCTCAGATTTACATCCTGAAGGCTCTCAAACCTACCGTGTTGAGGACAGATATGTTCATATAGAGGCATTACTTCTTCTTGTGTCCCTTCTTACTTGGGTAAGATTTCTCTCTTGATTTATGTGGCATTGTTTCCCCTTAGAGGGGAGCAGTTTCCCACTCCCCCCATTGGTTCCACTTCCTTGGCTTCGGGGACGGTTTTTCTTACTCTAGGGTCAACCAGACCATAGCATCACCGTAACCACTAATGGTCATTTGGGTTAGGTAGCCAACGGTGTGGGTGGCAACAGCAGCCTTCAAGGCAATAGTGCCGTCTGAGTGCATTTGTGCCATTCTCTCAAGGGTGCTATCCCCGAAGAATGCAGTAGGTGTAACCCAACAACGACCCTTTCTCTGAATCCACCCGAAGGAACCGCTAGTCATAGTATCACCAAGGTATGCACCAACAGCCGAAGCATAGTCATAACCGCTGCTGGCATTTGTGGGTTGCACAAGATTACTGTAGATGGATGGGTAAGCAGTTACACCAGTTGAGTTAACAACAAGTAGAGTCTGCAAACCCTTATTGTCGGAAAGGTAGATGGTAACATCGTCTACAGAGGTAGCAACTTCACTACCAGCTATACGGTAGGCACAGTAATGCCCTGAGGGGAATACCATAAGCATACCATCTTCGTAGGCGTTCTCTGCTCTATCCGTTGTATCGTTCATGATAAGAGTAGTAGAACCTACGGCAACATCGCTAGTGGCATCCAGCGAACCCTCATAACCGTTAGTAGCTGCCGAGCCTGGAACAAGATTGCCATTACACACCATCCTAGCTAGTGGAACAGTAGTATTGGTTTCACCGAATTTGCCGTATCGGAAAAGCCGACCATCAGCAAACTCAAGTTTTGCTCCCAGTGGGTACAACTGCGTCGAACTCTGTGCATAGATGTCTGGTTCAGCAAGATTAACCAGACTTGCAATGCACCTCTGGGGCAACCACAAGCTCCACCCATCCCTGTTGATTATCTTGTGCGTGTCTCTAGTAAATTTTACAGCCATTGTACTTTCACCTCCATTACTCGTACACAGGGGTCTATTAGAGACCCACCCCCATCAGGTCTTTATTTGGGGGGATTTTATTTCAGGCTCCCCCTCAACCTGTGAAGTTTATCGCTCATTTAAGGCTGAGTTTAAGCCACGGGAGTGAGTGCGGTATCAATACTGTGGATTCTTGCCATTGCCAAAGAGCTCCCTAGAGCCAGGCAGAAGTAGGCAGTCAACCTGATACCAGAAGCATCGTAGTCTTCGAGTTCATCCAGTTCAACGATACGGAAGAACTCTGGTCCGCCAGTTTGTCCACCGATGCAGAGACTAAGTCCGCCATCCATTATTTGACCGAACCGAATGGCGTAGATGCTGGCAATAAGGCTGTCATTACCGGGGTCTTTTATTCCAGTGTGGTCAACCTCATCGAGCATATAGTCCGAGACCTTGATGCGGATGCCATCAAACCAGTCAATCCTTTTACCGTACTGGTCTTGACTGTAGGTGACCTGAGCTACGGGGTAGGTTGAGGCTATGCCCTTTTCAAAGGCAGCAGCACTCAGTCTGTTCCGTAGTGTCCGTTTCATCAGAAGAATGTCTGGCTTTGGCCTGACTCTATCAATTAGGTCTCTCAAAATAGCTATGCTCACCGCGGCGTCTCCCATATCGTACATCTGTATATTGGTAGCCGCAGTAAAAGCATCACTTTCAGCCGCATCAGTATCGAATAGCTGGCTTATCCCGTCAATCTCCGCAGCGTCATTGTCAACGTCTCCATAGATCATTTTGTCCTCTATGGTTCTCATACAACCCTTGCGAAGCTGACTCAGGATAATGGTGCGGTAGTCATTAGGGTCTTTATAGGTATCCATCATGAACCTATCAAGAACATCCTGCCTGACTACACGCTTCAGTACCGCTTCTTTCTGAGTGGTGTAACTCGTGTCAGCAGTCCACGGTATCTGCTCATGGATGTCGTAGAAAGCAGCAGAGGGTAGGACACTTTCCCTGTTATACAAGACAGACTTAGAATCTATCACGAAAACAGGTAACTCTGGTAGGAGTGACCCCTCCTCATAGATTTCCTGAACAACACCAGCAAGCAGTTTAGACTGGACTAGCTTTCGAGCCTCAGCTAGAGACTCGAAATGGCCTACAATAGCCATGTCATTTTCCTCCTATTTTATTTGTGTATTTCGCCCCAACCAGACCTCATTTTGTCTTTGGCTGATTCAGGCATTTGTCCTCCCCCAATCGGCACACCGGGATCAGTCTTCAATGGCGGTTTTGTTTCATTCTTTGGTAGTTTTTGGGCTAATTCCTCCATCGCCTCTTTGGAGCCATCCGTGAACTTTAATAAGGGTTCAGAATCCACATTTAGGCGAGTAGCTATCTCACGGGCGTTACGCTCCTTCGTGGATTGGGCTACTTCTTTCTGAGCCTCTGTGTTCTTCAGTTCCCTTTCGTCCAGTTCTTTCCCCTTTGAGGCAAGTTTGGTAGCCTCATTTCTCTGCCTGATTCTTTCGTCAAGAGACTTTAGGGCTTCCGGGTCTGCCTTCAGAACCTCCCGGTCTGCCTCGTCCCTTTCGTTCTGCCATCGCTCCCGTTCTTCTTTTATTTCCTTTCGGGTATTCTGAGCAGACTCCAGGATTCGTTGTGCCTCAGTAGTCTTCTCAGTGATGGTCTTGGCATCCCTACCGGCAACAGACAGAGCATCGCTTACCGCCTTTTCCTCTGACTCCTTTGTAAAAGTTTGGGGTTCTGTTGGAGTTCCCTTTAGTTCGACAGAAGGGTCCCCAGTTTGGGAAGGGTCCTGTCCTTCCTTAGTTCCGTCCATGTTTTTCCTCCTATATATTGTGTTTTGCTATTTTAATACCACTATGGGTAGTATAGCACTATTTTCTAAGTTCCTCAAGTCGCCTCAATCCCTCTTCAATATCCCTTGCCAGTTTTTCCTCACGGGATATATCGGCCTCTGTATCACCTCTATCAGCAAGTGGCTTAAGGTCAAACTTCAAGACTAACCACTGTTCAAGGTCAGGGTGTTGTGCCCTATAATCTAATCTGGTCTGGCCCAGCGAAAGCCCCTGATAAATTAGATAGAGTTTATAAACTTCCTTGGTTGGAACTTTACTAAAGTCTCTTGGCTTCCACAACTCCAAATCCACCATAGTTTGATAAAAGTCCTTGTGTTCCATCAAGAACCATTCATCTTCATAGTCTTTTCTTGGAGTCGTATACCAGTCAACATAGGTATCAATCTGGTTTTCAGGGAAGCCCTCAATACCATAAGCATCACGCTTACGCCTATCTACAGCATATTCAGGGCGTTCGGCAAGATACGCTTCTCTGTCCTCTATAGCCTCCAGAGATTCGTAAACGCCATCCTCTTTATACCACCGGGTATTGATGCGCAGGACTTTCTCATTCCAATCACTACCATCATCAGTCAATAGACCCTGTTCTAAAGCCCACTTATGAACATCAGGGTTATCAACAAGCCATAGCTTTGCCTGAGAACTGCCAGCACTAAACTCATCAACTACCTTCCCACGTTCAACCCAAGACTCAATGATTGAATCTCCTTCAAATAATGCTCTACTTAAGACACCTTCGACTTGTTCATACTTGTTTATAGTCTTAATCACCCAATCTGTTGCTGCTGGGTGCTGTGGTAGAAAATCCCTCCAGGCTTGTATATTTTCTTTAACTATATTCAATGCACGTTTAATTTTTGCTTTGTCGGAAGTAACTGACAGACTATTCAAAACATCCAACACAGTCTCATATCTTTTGACCCATATCTTATCCCAATCTGTTACACCTTCAGGCGAAGTTCCTCTGCGTGTATGGCTTTTGAGAGAATCCGTGATACCTGCAATCGACTTAATAATTTCTTCAGGTTCAATGCCAATTATATCTTGGGATGCTTCATTCTCAATAGCCTCTATCCTTCTCATGTCATCTACCCATTCAGGATTGTCGGCCTTTAATTTATCCCTATCCTCATCTGTCTCAAGGGAATCATATTGCTCAAACAGCTTACGATGCTTAATCTTTAACTCAAGCGCTCTCACAGGTGTTTCTATCGGCTCCCGGTCTAGGAATGTTCTGAGTTCATCATCTTGGGCTATGATAAGTTGGACTTCCCAACTGTTGTAGCCCACATCTTCCCCGGTCTCAAGATACTTAAAGTAGTTTTCTACCGAACCTTCAGGTGGTAGGGTAAATGTCGGTAGAGCATCTTCTGGAATATCCAGTTCCCCAATAAGCCTCTTGGCCTCATTGTATGCCTCAAGGCTAAGTATCTTAGCTTGGCCCCAAACTGCTAACCTAGCATTGTCTACCGGGTTTTCCTTCAACCATTCGTTTCTGGGATTCTTTAGCAACTCAGGATTTTTCTCAAGAAAGGCAGCTTTATCTTCTGAACTTTGATACTTTCTAAATAATTCCTTCTGTCGCTTTGTTAAAAGATCGAGTTCTTTATCTGTGTCCACCTTGTATATTGGAGTATTTACCAGAGATAATTGAGTGGTTTCACTTTGTTCTTTTTCGTACCAAGCCTTAACTGTCCCCGGCACCTTCTTGTCCACAATATCTTCCACCGGCACAGCTTCTAAAAGGCGTCCATAGTCGGCACTCAACTTCCGTATATCGTAGAACTTGGGTTCATCAAGAGATAACGGAGTCTTTTCCTCAAGGAGTTCCCCTAACCTCTTATCCGAATCGGATAACTGCTTCTCCAATACTTTAGGAACATCCCCGGGAAATAAATCCATAGCCCTGCGAGCCACTTCAAACCTCACCTTATCCACCTCATCAATCAGCCTACGCTTTTCGGTGGGGGTCATTGTTTTAGACTTAAAAATTTCATCTTCTTTCTTGCGTAACTCTGATAAATCCCTGGCTACCCTCCTCAAATATCTCGCTGAGGCAGAGTAAGCCACATCATTTTCAAAGTCGTAGAAGAATAAGAGTTCAGGGTGTGCCGCCTTGAATTCCTCGAACTTCTCTATCTCTCCCAACGACAGCATTTCCTTCAGGAACTTCTCTCCCTCTGTATACTTCTCCAATGTTTCATATAATTTATTTACAGATTCACTAGATGAGCCAAAGGGATTATGGACTATAAAGGCTCTGATTACTGGTCTGTCAGCCAATGTCGGGGAGGGCTCAGGTATGTTAGGGCTTATGCCGGTTGCCTTTAATATTCCGCTTAAAATATCAGTGGCATATCTACCTAATCCACCTGTCCAGCCATTTATCAAGTTATCTATCTTGGCTGGTGATAGTTTAAGTAATTCTCCCACCTTCTTTGAGAACTCACCAGTCCATCTAGTGTACTGAAGTTCAGGAGGCATCTTTTCTCTACTTGCTGGGACTATTGACCTGCCCCTAAAGAAGCTGTAATTTGCTAGGTTCTCAATTATAGGCAAGAGGGCAGTGGGGATATAGCCAGGACTACCCGCTTCTGCCATATTAAGCATAACTTCTGTAAGCATCTTTGGGTCTTTGTTGTCTAAATACTCAAGGAATCTTTCAGGCATTGAGCCAAAGATAATACCTAACTCAAAGGGTTTTGGTATCCGGTAAATGTTATCTTCAGTAAATACAATCCAGAACAAATCCTTCTGCCATTGCGGGATTTCCTTCCATCTAGGGTCATCCCGATTAGCCAAGTAGAGCAATATAGATGGGAGTGTGATACCGACAAAGACCTTAAATGCTGTGCGGGTAGGATGTTCTTTGAAAGAACTCATCATCCTTCCCCAGCCACGAATGTTAGCATTGAAAAAGGCTATAAGTCTATTAACTGCCCTAGCTGTAGTTCCTGCTTGAGCAAAGTCCAAACTGACACTTCTGGCAGAGAACCCAGCCTCTAGGGGAATTGCACCCCTGCGTATACCCCCCTTAAACTCCCCAAGCCTAGTGGCCTTTTCTCCCAGTTCACTGACTATCTGGAATAACTCAAGGGGACGCTTCACATAGTCCTTGAACTTTTTGCCCTCAACGATTTCCTCGAATGTCTTGCGTAGATACTGCCTATCCATAGAGACTAACATAGAGTGTTCGGCACCAGATAACCTAAAGAGTTGATAGTCCTGGTCTCTACGAACTATCCCAGCTACGCCCCTCATAAAGTCAATCCCGGGTAAGAAGCCATAGTTAGAATAGGCAAAAGCCGTCATCTGGTCTCTGGCTGGATTCCTAACCATAAAGTCAGGGCTCAGAGTAGCACCCGCCCTCAGCCATTTGGTAGGATAACCAAGTATCTTACCAATTAAACCTATATTTTCTCTATCAAGGGTTAAGAGAGCATCACGCAAATCAGGGTCAATCTTAAAGTATGCCTTCTTACCATCAAGTAAAACTGTTACCTCATCACCTCGAACAAAGAATGAAGGCCTGAATATATCAACCACTGCATCAGCATCTTCATCTGATAACCCTTCTATTTCAAGCCCTAATTCTTTAGCATCCACCTTGGCCACCCTTGCCATCGGGACCTGAACTCTCTCAAACAATTCAGAAATCTCAGGGTTCTGGTCAACAAGGTTAGCCATTGCAATCCCGATTTGGTTTCTATCAGCGGCATTGATAATCGTGTAGGTATTCTTGACTATGCTCTCAAGAGGATTGATAATCTCTCTTTCAGAACCCTTTATCCTTTTAACCGGAGAAGCAATGTTCGCCATCTTCTTCCCCATAAAGCCCTTAGCTTGGAGTTCATTAAACACACGATAGAAGGGTACATAATCTCCGAACTTGCGGAGTTTAGCGAGTAGGTCTTTACTTACTAACCCCATCTCCTCAGCATACACTAAGAGATTATCCTGGTATTTATAAACCCTCTTAGCCAATGCGGGGAAGTTCTTATATTTAGTCTCTAGTTCTTCTATTGAAGCTAGGGCATCCCCCTCACTTATACCGGTTTCTATATCGCGGCCGTGCAGTTCAAAGGCTCGCCTTGATACCAGATAGGTTGAGAAGTCCCGCCATTGAGTAGGGTCTTGGACTTCTTTCAGGATTGTTTCAAGAGATTCCCCGGTAAAATTAGGAACAGCCTTACCCTTCTCTATCTTCCAGAACTTCTTACCGAATGTTCCCTTCTCAAGAAATACAGTAGATTTACTGGTTACACCTTTAAGTAAACGTGCCAGCATATAAGGGTTCTCTTCTATAGATAAATCAACTCCACCCTTTGTAACTTCCTCGGTAAACTTCTTGACAGCATAAAGGTCATCTACCATCCTGACTTGAAATTTATGATAGCCCTGTCTAATCTTTTCCTTTATGCCAAGTTCAGCAGGTTCGGTCTGTATTCTATCAAAAACTCTCTTAGTTGCACCAGGTGGGGGTAAAGGTGCTAGTTCTGTTGGAGCAACTGGCTTCTCTATCTCAGGTCTAACTTCGGGTATCCTCTCAACTGCTGGGGGTTTGAGGATTGTTGGTTGTCTCTGGGAATAAATCTTTTTGGCTAGAGCATCTACTTCAGGAGCATTTAACCCTTCAGTTTGTGCTTCCGTTAAAACAACTATTGGTGGTTCTACCCCCGCTTCTTTAGCAGCAACTATACGATTGTGCCCCTCAATAATAGCAAAACCACTTTCTGTTCTCTTTACAGAAATAACCCTTTCCATTATAGCTGGATTACCCTCACGATAACCCTTAGTCATAGCCTCTATTGCGGACTCCTTCAAGAAAAGTCGGTTTGGGGTTGGAATATCAGCTAGTGTTGGTATAACTTCAGGCACAGCTTCAGGGGTGGGAAGTTTAGGCTTAGGTATAGCTTTAGGAGCTAGGGTTTCGCCCTCTTCACCTATGAATTTAACAGGGACATTCTTTATTCCTAAATCTTGAGCTACTATCAATCTGTGTATCCCATCCCAGACTATACGAGAGCCATCCTCTCTAACTCTTATTACAATAGGTTCCTTTATCCCCTCCTTCTTGATTTCCTCGGTTAATCTTGCTAAAGTCTCTGGTTCGTCTTTCCGAATTAAATCCAATGGTATTCTGGTTTCGTATTTAGATATCTCTTCTAATGACAAGGTGTCTCTTGGCACTTCCCTCCCTATAGCACCTCTCTCTTCCCTGATAAACTTCTTAGCCGCTTCAATAGCCTTTGCGACTATACTCTCGCCTTCTGGCGTTTGGGCTATTCTGTCTAGGGCTTTCAATTCTGAAGTTTCTTGTCCAAACCCTTCAGCCTTAAACTCCTCCACAGATGTGTCAAAGTCCTGTTTAAGATTAGTAGGCAGGTCAGCCTTTGACTTCTCTATAACGGAGGTCATAACATCGCCACCAAGTCCCATACCCATACCCATTATCGTGCCGATAGCGAATACTTCCTTTGATACAGGGTCCCACTTCCACTCTTCGCCTTTTGCCCGTCTCTGTATAATATCCTGAAATACTTCTTCCCCACCTTCAGTTAGACCGACAATTACCATCTTGCCAGCGATTCTTATGGCTTTAGCAAGGCCGGATGAGATGAGATGGCTAGGAACCCACTTAGGAGTAGGGGCCATAGCTACGGCTATTTCAACAGCATCCATCCCAGCAAGTAAAAGATTCTCCCTGAACACTTTATCGGCTGCTTCCTTAGCTTCCTTCTCACTCCCAGTCGTGGCTAGGACGTCATCAAAAGTTCCACCAGCCTCTAAGGCACTTTCTACTGGTCTACTTAAAGCAGCCGAACCAAGTCCTCCTAGTATCATTGCACCGATTTTACCCAATCCTAAAGCTCCGGCCACAGCACTACCACCAAACCAACCCCCAAATGCCAGTGGTGCAAGAGAAAGGGCAAAGGGTATTGTCCTCACGACTTTAGTTTCATAAAACTCTGGGTCAGCTAAATCTGAAATATCAAATTCACCCAAATCACTGGGTGGAGCCACGCTTTGCAGATTACTCCCAAACTCCGATAGTGTTCTCCCTATATCCTCCTGCCCAAGCCATCTTGCAGTACCCCCCGAAGTGGATAGTATATCACCCCAACCCGCAACAAAAGACTTTCTACCTCTTTCTGAAAATATAACCGTCTTCCACAAATCAACGATTTTACTTGGTATGAAAGTGGCAGGACTTAGCATAAACTGTCCTAGTTGTCTAGCCCACCACCAATCATCTTCACCCGTAAGAGCTTCTTCCTCTTCTTTATTAGATGCTATTTGTTTGAGTTTGACCTCTTCAGCAACCACAACCCCCTCAGCCGATATGGTAAGGGGAGCAAAGAACTCCCCAATCTGTTCCTCAGTAGCACCAAGTTGTAATAATAATGCCTCGGTATCTGAGGTTCTACCTATCTCCTGGATACTCGCAATAAAATCATCCTGTGCTTGTTCAGCCCTTAAACGTTCTGGTTCAACCATTTCAGGTGTAACAACCATTTCCCGAACCATAGCCTCAACATCCTCTTCTGGGAATACTCTTTCTATTGGAGGCTCAAGAGACGGAATCCCGAACTCACCTACTTCTTCGGCTTCTTTTAACCTTGCTCTTTCAGCTTGAAAAGGAGTAGGAATTTCTACTTCGGGTTCACGTTCCCGAAGTACCCGGGCAAAGGTCTCAAATGACTTCTCACCCCTCTCCTTTGCTTGCTCTAGTTCTGGGGCGCTTACCTCTGGTCTATAGAAAAAGTCGCCTATCTTTTCTACAGCTTCAGGGTGTAGCTCTGCATATCTGGGGGAAACAGCCACCTTACCCTTGCGTCTTTTAAGTAAATCAGTAGTCATTAAAGCTCCATTACTTAACTTCAGTGCATTTATGAGCTTCCAATTTCTTCCCACAATAGGGGCAATAGTTAACAGGTGCAGGGGGGTAGTTATAAGGCTGGTCTGGATAGTAAAAATACTGGTACGGCCAGTAGTAAGGATAATACCAGTATTGATAGTCGGGGTAAGGATACCATGTGGGATACGAATTTATTGGATTAAAAGTAACTAGTGATTCTTGGGTCATATCATCCCTCCTATACTCTTGGCAACTTGGGTAGTTTTGGTAGTCTAGCCCTCTCGAGTAAAGACTGTATAATATTTGGTCTTTTAGTAGTTCGAGTCCTTATCTCTTCAAGTTTCCTGTCAACATCTTCCATTGTCAGTTTAGCCATTATTCCTCCTCTGGTTTAGCTCTTTGTGTTCCAGCGCCACCAAACAGAGACAATACTTGCGTTGGTTCATCTTCCTTTTCAGGCTTCGGCATTGAGGTTTCACCAGCAAGTAATTGCTTCAAAGAAATACCCAAGTCATCTAACATTAACTTGGCCTCCTCATCCTCACCCATTTCTATCAAGTCTTTAATGATTCTGCGTTGCTCAACTCTAGGATTTAACCGCGCTGCCTTTTCATAACTCTTTTGCCTATCATCACCTTCAGGGTCTTCAAGTTGTAATATATGAGTTGCCTTATACTTGTCAGATACTAAATTGCCCGCAGCAGCAGCTAAGGAATAAAGACCTGCATCTGTTACCGGTGATTTTGCTGTGTATTTATAAGTGGTTTCATATTCGCCATCTAATTTGCTTACCTGAAATGTTCGCTTATGTCCAGGCGTTCCCAAATCTACACTTCCGCCTATCTGTATAACTTGTTTAGTAAACATCTCAGCTAAACTTTCGTTGAGTAAAGCCTTTGCTTCTAATCTAGGATGCACCACCTGGTCTCTATTCTCTCCTGCTATGATAGCTCGTATTCCGGATGCAGGTGGTGAACCTATCGTCCCTAAATCAGCAGAAGATAAACTTCCTTCTCCTACTGCATCACCAAACAGTTCCAGCGCAATAGTCGCCGACCTCTGGGCATCACCAAAATCTATAGGTTTGGCTCCACCACCTATATCAGAAGCGGTCATTGCCCCCAAACCCATGGTATCTTCATACTCTGGCACTCCCTTATATTGTTGTCCGTCTTTGCTCTCCCATCTAGCAGGAGGTTTCACTGACTTCAGATTGAGGGTCTGCATTATACTTGCAAGTCTATTTAATTCAGGGATAACTCCACGAATGAGAAAGAAGATTGACTCCCCCTCATTTTTTAAACTATCCTGCCCTAGTAAGATTGTCCCATAACCAAGTGAGACAACCTGGATAACCACCGGGGTAAAGCCAAAGTCATGCTCTTCCTCTAGTATCTTTTTTTCTGCAACCCAGAGTTCATGCCCCTCAGTATGCCAGACATCAAGGACTATGGCCTCTTTTGTTGAGAGAGAAACATTAAAGTGTTTAAGCTCCTCCCCATACCGAGCCTCAATTACATCCTTCTTACGTGTCGTCTTATAACCACCCCATTTTAGCCCATCAACCCCCATCTCAAAAGTAACATACCTGGCATCCCAAGTAGCAATATCAGGAACCAATACTTCATCTTCCATCTGGAAGACACACCTGGCCGCTCCCCTACCCCTTATACATAACTGAGTATCAAAGAATGGATTTAGTTGAGGTCTCCCTTGTCTCCTCAACCTATCATTAGCAGAAGCAAACGCCGCCTTTTGAAAGTCCTCAATATAGGTTGTGTCTAGGTTCTTATCTTCAGACTCTACTACCCTCTGTTCGCTGGTAGTTCCCAGTGCAGCTATAATATTGGCAGCAAATACAGCAGGTCTGTTTAGAGTGACATTGACAATATTGGGAATATCCTTACCAAAGGCATCCTTCATCACATACTTTTCAAGATAAAGTAAATCCTCATCATCTTTCATCCTCGTATAAAGTGAAATGTTGTTGTCTTCCTGTTCCTTTACTTTCTTCTTATAATCCATAAGGTCTCCTAAAACCTATTTGTCCGCTTGGTAATAGGTTTATTACTCTCCATTCCTTCCGGTCTGAACTCGCTTAAAATATAGCTCTCCGCTGACATCAGGTGAAATGTAGCCTCGTTGTGTATCTTTTCGCTTGTTACATCATCTTTGTCAACTTCAAAACTCATCGACAGCTTCTCGTCTATATAATCGGAGAGGTCACTAAAAACATATAGTTTGCTCTGTGCATGTAGGGAATTGACTCTCCGTATTCGTTCCCACTTGTCGTTGCTTAATATTGGTTCGGCAAGATGCCACCCGCCTAACGAGTACCCATCCCTGGCCTCTTGCTCTTGATGATTCCCCCCTACTTTCCTCTGGAGTAATTCGCCTTCGCTTAATTGTCTGAAGTTTTTTATATGTTCTACAACTGATGCCTTCTTTAGATAGGTGCGGTATAAGTAAAGAAATCCAGTGTCAGGTTCTTTTGCATACCATACTCCAGCCGTGTTAACCCTTCCGAAGTCCATCCCAAAGTATCTCGTCCAGCTTTCAGGAATAGCCCGCCGGGGAATGATACACATCTCAGAATTAAAGGCATCGTATACTAAGCCCTCCATAGTAGCTAGTAATTCACCGGCTAACTCCTGTCTCCCTATCCTCGTCCCTTCATACTTTGCAAGGATATAGGACAGAAAATCAGGGGCTAAGTTTTCTCTGTTTTCTAATGTGTGCCCCTTAGTGACAACAACTTTCTCGTCCTTCAATAACTCTTTGAGGAGTTTGATTGGCCGTGGTGTGGTAGTGACAACACACTGAGGTTTTTCTCCAATCCTTAATCCCATCAATAAGTTATCCCATGTTGTTTGAGGGTACATAAACTTGGCTAACTCATCACACCATACCTTTTGATGTTGCGGTCCCCTTAACTGGTCGGGCTCATCACCTGAATAGATGATAGCCTGGACACCATTAGGCCACGTCAGACGCCTCTTAGACGGCTCATACTCAGGGTAGAACCACGGTGGACTGATTTGCAGTATAGAACTATCCCCCACCTCTACCATCGTATCTCTGACGTCAGCTTTAGTCTGGCCTATTAAGGCTATGGGACTATATCCTTCATGTGCCCACTTCCTGACCAGCTCAGCACCACACCTTGACTTACCAAAACCCCTGCCGGAGAGGAGGAGCCATATAAACCAATCCCCTGGGGGAGGTATCTGCTTCGGTCTAGCCCACTGCTCCCAATCATAATATAAACTAGCCGATTCTTCGTCAGTCAGTCCCTTTAGAAATGTCGACCTCTCCTGCTCTGAGAGCAAGGCGACTGAGTGCATCTTCGAGTTTCCCCCTTGCATCTATCACCACCTTATCTACATTAATGTTGTAGGTATTCCCGCCTTCAGGCTTATAATAACCTCTTATCCTGCTAATCTGATCCATAGACCTGACCGGATCATGTAACTTTATCTTTGTTATTAGTACTGGGTTAGAACCTTTTTCGTTGTATTCTGTTCTGCTAATCACCTCTTGTAATGCTGCACTCTGGCAACCATCTAATCCTATGTTTATCCAAGAACCATCAGCGCCACATTCCATAAAGTCAGACATCCTTGCCCGAGCTATTTCAGTATTCCTCTCAAGTATCTCTCGCTGGTCCATAACCGCTTCATCAGCAAGTTTATCTCTTAGTTCCTGAAGTCGCTGTTGAATTTTCGCCATCTTTAGCCATCTAGTGGTATGTGTAGCAACAAACTTAGGCTTATAGCCTGCAGTTATAGCCGACTTAGTAGCATCCCCTGTCTTAAAATATTCAACAGTAAATGTTTCTTGTTTCTGTGTTAATCCCATAATCAATTCCATCTTGCATAGTTTTTAAATAGGATGGGTATTATATCTTTGATAACCCATCTTGCTAAGGGACAGGGCTGAGGACAAGAGAGAGCACATCTAGTCCCATTTGCTATAGAACACTGCACTGTGAGCTCTACCCATATTTTCGCCTGAATTTTACCCTCTATAATCTGGCGGTCATCATCTGCTATCTTTGCTATGTCCGTTGCCATTGTTATCTGCTCCATCATTCCATCTTATCCAGTAACTTATGTTTAATTACCTCTAATAGAAAAACAAACCTATCAATCTCTACACCATTAGTTGCCCAGTGAACCTCTTTATCTATAGTCCAGAGAATCATTACTTCCTGAGCTTTTGGCCTTTCAACTTCAAAGCGTTCTAATGTTTCAGAAATTGAGTCTTTTCTAAATAAATCTTCTACAGTGTCCATACTACCTGCTCCATAGAAAAAGCCCGGCCTGTTTAGCCGAGCTTCTCTCATACCTTTCAGCTAATTATAGACTATAGCACAGTTTGGATTTCTTGTCAAGTCAAGGCTGAATCTCTGTTAAATCCCTCATTTCCGTAGCTAAACACTTTTTGAGCCTATCTATGCAATTCACGCCTAGTTTTTGCGCGGCTTATTCCAGTAAGGAGATTTGCACTTAGAGCACACTTTGGGCAGCCTTTCTTTCCTGGGGTGCCAGGTGTGACCGCAGCGTAAACATTTTAAGGTCGGGATTTTTATATCTGTCATTTCACCATCCCCCGGTTCTTTTGAATCTCTTGTGGAGCTTGCGTCTTCTCAGCCAGTTTTTTATAAATCTCATTACTTATTTACCTCCTTTATTGTTGGGCTATACCCTTATTCCCCCTCCCCTTGTTGTACGGTGCGGACAACTTTTAACTCGCTATGAAGTTCCGCCCTGATGACCGCCAACTTTGCATTAAGTATAGCCCTTGCTTCCTGCTTTGCTTTAATAAACTCCCGGCTTATTCTATCTAATGTTTCCGTGTATTCCTCTAACGCTTCATCTCTTTTATTCATCTTCCTACTCCTTTCTATAATAGACTGTTAAGGTTAGTTCTTGCTTATTCTGGTTTTCTTTACCTTCAGGTGAATGGAGTATTTGAGTAATGCTCTTAATTGATAGTCTGTTTCAATCCAAGTTCTCATTCCAACCTCATCAGGCCATTACTGGCGACCCCGACCTTATGCCGGGGGTTCGGTTTTAGCGTACAACCCCACACTCCAAGCACTTCATTCGCATTACCCCATCTTCCTGTCTATCACGATGTTCTGTGATTTTGTGGCAAGTAGGGCAGTAGTATTTATACTTTTTCATTCTCTTACCTCCTATTTAGTCTACTTAATATAAGTATATACCCATCGGTATAGTTTGTCAAGTCTTTTAGGGTTATTTTAAGTATATTTTAGAAACTCACGAACTGCTTGCTGATAACCCAACAAAATAAGAAGCCGCTCATGCTCGGTCAAGGCTACGGGCTCCTCGCCCTGGCGGATTAGGTTTGGAGCATTTGGCACCCAAATATCCTTATCTTTCTGGAGTTCAGAAGCCTTCTTTAGCTTGTTGAGAGCGCTAAGACTAATATCCCATTTCTTCAAGACTTCATCCTTCTCTAGTGTCCTGGCATCCTTTAAGATTTCCTCTTTGTGCTCCTCAATATAGAGATGCTTCTCCAGGGTGGACATCTTTTCCATAGTAACCTCCTTGATTTCTTTGGGAACACGGCTGCACTGGAGACAAAACGGCTCCCCATAGTCAAAAAATATATCGCCCCTGCAAGTAGGGCATTTTCTAGGGTAGGCACTCACTTCTTCTTTCCCCACTCCCGGTAGGTCTGCCCTTTCCGCTTTTTAGTATCTAGCCATCTCCTTGCTGGGCCTGAGGCCACATACGACAGGGCTTTCTTGTATCTCTTCTCGACCGACCATTCAGCCATCCGTAAATACCTTGAGAGTGACGTTTCATTCTCTCCCCAACACTCTATAGCCAGGAGAATCAGGCCATCTATCCCGCACTTCTCGAGACGGGTCGAGACCTCTATAAAGCACTCAGCAGCAGTAATAAATGGAGCTTTATGGCTAAGATTCTTGCCTATCGGAGTAGTATCTGTATATCCTGATGGCTCAGATGGGTAATACCCAGCCCGGAGACTCCCCAAATTCTGAATTAGCCAGAGGGTTATTTTGCGGTCAAAGACAATCTCCGCGGGGGAATACCAGTCTTTAATCACGGCTTAAAGCCCTCGCCTTTGGGGTGGTGCGGCCGCTTCCTCATTAGCTTTTCTAGTTCTTCAGAGTCCTCGATTGCCCCAGGAGGTAACTTAATAAGGGGTAGGTCAAACTCCGGCGGGGTCCAGCCAGGATATAGCTTCTTGAGTTTTACCCTTGCCTCATCTGAAATGCAAAACCATATCGGTATCATCATTTCATCCTTTATAGTTGCTGTGTTACCGCTACACTACCCGGCATCATTCCTTATCCACCTCAAGGAATTTACTTTTAAATATGGGAAAGCGGTAGAACATTCCGACAAAATCTTCGCCCAATGTCCATCGATACCATCTCAAAAGCATCCTGTCAGTCAGTAGTAGGCGAGCTAACCTATGTAAGTATTTCATTCTCTATCTACCTCAAGGTTAGTTTGTTCAGCCCTATTATGGGTTTGGCTATATTCCTTAATGGCTTTATCAAACTTCTCCATCACCATATCAAGGTTAGTTCCATTGAATACCTGCTTACCGCCAAAGAACTTGTGTATTGGCGAAATGAAGATTGCCTGATTAAACCCCTTTCTGCGAGCATCTTGGGTTTCACCGTCTTGTGTTAAATATTTCAGGAATAAATCCCTCAATTCTTTCATCTCTCTTCCCCCAACACCTGTAAATCTATATCACTTTCTACTTCATCGCCTCAACTAATTTAATCTTCCTACCACCCTTAAAAACTTCCTGATATTATTCCTACTACCGTGCCAGAATATCGTGCCATCCCACTTACTTTTCATTGTCGGCTCTTTACCATTTTGTCCCTTGTATATCATTGGGTAAACATCTACACCATAAGAAGCCAGCAGTTTCATTCTATCTATGGCTGTTTCATCATTTTGGTATCCTACTAAAACATAAAAGGCTAGTTTTCTCGGTGAAATCCCTGCTTTCAATAGCAAGCCTATCCCTTGTCTCACCTGCTTTTCATAGGCTATATCATCAAAGGCAAAGCGGTATATTTTAACCTTAATCCGCTTGAGATAATCTACCAATTTGTCTGTCAGTAATCTTATATCAAGCCCTTGATTTATGTCAGTTTCAACTTGGAGTTCTACCAAATCATTCAGCGTATCCTCACAATTCTCAGCAGCGAAGAGGTTATTATCCAGTAGGATTAGACGTTTCAACAAAGGATTAAGAAATTCCCTTACGCTTGCCCAAGCCCTAATAGAACCTTCCTTTCGGCGGACAAGGCAGAAGGGGCAATTACGAATACAACCCCTTGAAGTAAAGCCCATACTGAAATCAATGTTAGGGTAAAGGGAATAGTCGGGCATTATGTGTTCTATTTCATTCGGCAACCAAGTATAAAGGTTAATACCACTCCCCCCAACTATGATTGTTTCTTCTATTAGGCTCGGTTTGTGCCAACTAAAAACGCAAGAGGCGTAGGTTTTATCGGGCTGACAAAGAGGGAAATTTAGGAATACTTCATCGCCCTTAGTCTTATGATAGGCACTCAATTTCATCAAGGCTAGATTAGGGAATGGTCTACGCCGATTACTTATATCTAAATCCATCAATAATATTCTCATCATCATTCTATCGGGTCAGCATATATTATCTGATACTTCTTCACTCCCCCAACACCTCTTTAAGGGCTTGCCAACACTGGCAGCATTGTCTCTTTAGTGTAATCCCCCCTGGAATTCCCCCTTTTGAATGAGGACAGAACTCATCCCCCCACTCTATCAATTCCCTTTTACCCTCAGCCTTACCCTGCTCTAATCCTGCTTCAAGCCCTCGAACTTTAGCGGCTTCTATTTCACCATCCCGAGCTTTCCATGTCTCTTCAGCTTGGATTTGCACTAAAGTATCCGCTCCCAGCCCGTCATATTTATCTTCCCCTATGTCTATCACCGTATCTTCTGCTTTCATTTTATCCAGTCTCCTCTCCATCTTGCCTCCCACGTCTGTAAGCAAGTTCTATACTTCCTGCAACTTCATGTTCCATAGTTTTCAGCCTTTGAATAAATGGGATTATAAGGTTTTTTGCTCCCTCTGGTATCTTTTCATTGTGGAGAACTTCGGAAACTGTAATGCCCATATCAAATATCTCAACTCCACATTTAGGACAGTTCATTTTATCCCCCACTCTTTTAGTTTGGGTTCGAGATACTTTACGGGCTTGCCCTTACCTTCGGCATATTTTATTTCCCTTGCTGTGCTTTCCCCGATATATCCATTCTTGTTGACTACATAAATCACATCAGCCATATCTATTTTCCGGAGGTGTAACTCATCCATCTTTTCTGCCACGCCTTCTGCTTCTGCTAAATGACTCTCAACCTTTGTGTAAGCAATAGGTAGTAAATGTAGCCCCAGTGTTATGTAGCCTTCTTTCTCAAAAGTCCACGCTATCACTGCCATTTCTCCACAGAAGCGACTAGAGCCACAAAGGCATATAATTTTGGGTGAACTTTCCCCTCGCCCCACTTCCCGTCTACCCTGCTCAATCAGGGCTTTATCATCAGGATAGAGGGCTAGGATTTGAGTTGTTAGATTACTCTTTAGCATACCAATAGAGGCCTTGATTGCTATTTCTTCATACTTCCCTTCAGGTAAATCTTGGTGATAAAGCCTATCAAGGGTTGGCTCTAATATTACTTCTATCTTCTCCCTCAACTCAGGTCTATCGGGTAGTTTGTGGTAGCCAAGTCTATAAATGAGACGCAAAATCACCTTAGCAGTTCTATCACAATCTGATGTGGGGAATGATAAACCATAGTGCTTTTGTATCTTAATGGCTATCTTCGCCTGTGCTTCCTGTTCGTCTGTCATATCTCCTCCTTTGGGGATATTGTTAAGCACTATATTGCGTTTTCCATCTTTTTAACGTCTTCTTCTGTAAGCATACGGGGGATTTTGTCCGACTTGCTATATGCCCAGCAAAGAAAGCACATATTGGCAACGTCAACCAACTCGTGTTTGCCTTGATAATTTGTCTCAGATAATTCCTCCACTTCTTCCTTAAAACGCTCTATAAGGCACTCTCTGTCTGGAATTTCCCTCCAATCACCATATCTTTCCTCCGCTTCCTCCATAACATCAACCATAGCAGTAATAAAATCATATAATAGTCGATACTTGTAAGGTAAACTGATTCCTGAAATTCGGTTTGTGTTCATTTTTTCTCCTCCTTTATCCCCTGTGGCTGATAAACTCGGTGGTGAGGTTACATCTACACCTGCCATATCAGTCTCTACCAGTTGCCTTGATGGCTAGAATTCTTATGTTCAGTCATCGTCTTTAGAAGAGGACATTCTGTCTTGCCATAAGGTTCTATCCTAGTAGGAACAGACAACCATGCAATATAATGAAAGGTAGTTTCTATTCCTCCACACTCTGCTAAGATGGGGCATTTTTGACACTGCATCACTTACCTCCTTTCCTGTGCCCTGCCTGGGGCTGGCAGCCTTCAGGATTAGCCTCTCCCTCTAGCACTCACCCCAGACAGGGGCTTCACAGTCCTGAGCCTTCCTACGCCTTACCCTCAAAGGGTTCACGGTATTCTCGGCTCAGGTTGGCTTACTGGGACCAGGGATTTGCACCCTTTACTCAAAAATTAATCCCATAACACTTATCCCTACTACGGCAAGGGCAATACCACCAATAACAATTACTGCTGTCCAGTAACCAGCCATTATATCTGTATGAAATGAGCGAGTTAGTCGAGCGTTAGGATGATTCCTGCACCATTCGTGATGCTCTTCATCATACTTCGTTGCACTTTCTGCAATCCAGATAGCCAAAAACCCAGATAACAGACCTACTACTATACCTATCCAGCTTAATATCATTTTTTCTCCTTTACGTCCACCTATTCCGCCACCCCAGTTCTTGCTGTATAGCACCCATCTCTTTTAAGGCATCGCCATGCACTAGTTTTATGCCACTATCCCAGTAAGCCCTTACCAGCTACTATGTCCCAACTTCTACACTTATCCTTTTCAGGACAGGGCTTAGGCGAGACGGGTAGCTGGCAAGTTGCCGGCTAGTTACGCTCTAACTCCTCACTGGCTGCCTCTTGACTTTCACATGTGACTCCAAGGGAGGCTTTAACTCCCAGACACCAGATGTATGCACCTACACCGCAGCAAGCTCTATTCTATTTATTCTCCTTTCATTTCCTTTATTTTAACTTGATAGTATATCAAAAGTAAATTCTGGTCTGGCTTAGGGTGGGTCTGCCTCATCCGGGAATTAAGTAGGTCGAATTTCTCCTCCCCAAGATGTTTCTTGAACCACTCAGTATGCTCGAGGGGATTTGCTGTAAAATACATGTGGCACGCCCCACAAAGTCCTACTGCGTTTTCCTCATCCCACCTGACTGAACGCCTGGCTCTCCCAAAGAAATGTGAGCATTGTAATTGCTTCCATGAGAGTTTAGGGGTCAAACAACGTTCACAACCACCTACCCGGAAGATGGCTCTCATCCTAATATATATGCTGTATAATTTATCAAGTAGTTTCATAGCTCTATATCACTTTCTACTTCATTACCCCAAAGCACCGGCTCTAAGTTCGCTGGTAAATATAATGGATGCTTAGGTAGCCCCTCTTTTGACAACCCCAAGTGGTGCAGACTAGGAAACATCGCCCTTACCGTCTTAGCTCTCTCCGGATGATGCCCACCCATAAACCCCCAAGCCGCGATGCAAAGGGTAGATGAGTTTTGCATTACCCTTAACCATTCATCAGCCTCATCACCAACCAACTCTTTCTCAGTCAAGCCACTAAAAGCAGAATGGGTATCAATACGAGCATACAAGTTACCAACATACATACCATCGTAGCCCCACCTTTGAGCATATTTAGCACACTTGCCAGTCGTAGGGTCATCTCTAAACTGACCAGCACTAGATGGGTTTGCCATAATAAACATTACTGACCTTGCTCTGCCTCCGCTAGCTACTCTGTAATTCCAAAATCGCCAGAGAGCGTAACGATATATCCCATTCTCACTGAATTTTGCCCCAGTTAGAATCTCAGATGGGTCAGCATATATCTGATACTTCTTCATCCTTTTATCCTTCGGTAGTCCGCACCTGAATTTAATACCACCCTGCCAACATCCGGGTCCTGGAAGCGTGACACGACTCTCTCCGGTAATTCAGTCAAATCTAAATTGGTGGTTAATATTGTAAAGAGTCCTTCCCGGTATCTGGCCACGATTATCTCCTCGAGTTGCCCGAATTGCCACTTACTATCGCTTCCTCCCATGCCCACATCATCCATTATCAAGCGACCCTGGCAATAGTTCCTCATTAAATCTTGAAGGGAAATATGTGGCTCTGGATTCATAGTTGCCTTCAGCTCCCCCATTATCTCAGTCATTGTCAGCACCCGGCAGAACAACCCTCTTTTATAAAGAGCAAGCGCCATGGCTTCGCAGAGATAAGTCTTACCATTGCCCACTCCACCATAACATAAGAGCATCTTCCACTCAGTTTCTCCAGAGGCCAAGGCTTTGAAGGCGGCCAGGGCTTTTTCAGTTCCCTTCGCCGGCTTAAACTTATCAAAGGTATTATCAAGGCTGGCAACTCTCAGATCCTTCCTTAGTTTCTCCCTCTTTTCTTCTAAGGTGAGCCCGGGTTCCAGTTCAATAATCTTCTGGTTGGGTATAGCTTTCTCTCGGTCTAAGTTGCCGAGGACTTCGCGGATGTGTTCCACCTTGACCTCCTTTCTTGTCTCTCTTATCCCAGGATAAAATAGTGGCATAATGGCTTTTATATTTATCACCTTTACTGGCTATATAAAGCGATAAATTCTCAACCCTATCCTTAGTTCCCTCTTCACCATAAAAGCCTATTAACTTTTGGTGTTCTTCTTTTGTCATCTTAATATTAGTAAATTCGGGATATGATATATATATACTCTTATTTACTTTACTCTTATTTACTTTACTTTGTGTACTTAGACCTGTAGTTAAGGTATTATCTTCTGTAGTTATTGGATTTGTATTTGTAATTATTGGTTTTTGAGGTATTTCTCGCCGTCTATTTTTATAAACTTCGCTGACATTATCAACCAGCTTCTGACACCAAATTAGCTTTGACCGCCAGAGGTCTTTATCAATGGCTTGCATTTCTACAAGTAATTTCATTATTTCTACGCCAGTTATTTCATTAACCCCTGTTTTAGCTAGTAATAATTGCCATTTCGTAGAGTTGCTACAATCTAAATAGTGTCCTTCAGTTGACGCTAATTTCTCTAATAGCTTGAACCAAAAGGCATAACCATCATTACCGAACCGGCTCTGTAATACTGTCAGGGTATCGCCAGTACAGGCGTTGGCATCGTGAGGAAAATAACTAACTACATCTTTTTGTGTTCGAGCCATAAACCTACCTCAGTAAACCTAATTACCCATACCCAGGGGTTATCTTCCCATCCAAAACCTCGCTTGGCATTGAGGGAGTCCCATAAACTATCAAAACGGGAAAGGCAATCCTCTGGACTCCAATCTCTTATAGGGTCAAACTTTATACCTGTCTCAGCTTCAGCATCAGATATAGTTATCTCCTGCACCCTCTCAACCCTTATATCGGTAATCTCAAGGGTTATCCGTGAATAAAATCTTGGTAAGAAGATTGAGGGGAACTTCCTCCACCCGTTATCCCAATAATCTGCACGCTCACTCTCAGTTAAGTCAGCATCATAGATTGCTGTAGCAATAGGTTGACCTCGCCAAGTAGTCTCCCTCACCCAGAGCCTATCCCCTACTTGACCGTAGGGGCATCGCTTGAGCATACACTCAGCTAACTGCTCCCAATCTCCACCAAGGCAAAGCGGAATTGATATACCTTTGCTTTTTGAAATCCCCCACTCCCATAAATTTCCTTGCTTGATAGGTTGAGGCTTAATCACCCTTCTGGTTTGAGTCTTCTTACCCTCAAGGATTAGCTTCGGGTGGTCACCTGACATTATGATGCCTGTCTCTTTCATAGCTTACACCTCTTTACCTTACCAGCCCATTAAAGTCTTAATCTCTTGGTAGCTTCCTACCGGGTCATCACGTAATTTTTGTTCTGGGATTTTACACTTGTTCACAATCCAGGTTGGGCTATATCCTTTCCCATGACCGGCTACCCAGGCTAATAACTCCTGGATAGTTTTTGGGGTGTCTCCTGTCGCTTCAATCTTCTCTTCAGGGAATAGTTCATCCTCTTTAGGGGTAGTCGTTTTAGTGGTGGCCGCCTGTGCTGGCTTGGGAGTGGTTTGCTGTGTAGACTTGAAGTGAGCCAGTGCCCAATCAAGGGCAGCATTGTAGGCCTCATGGAGCTTAGAGTTTGGTAGTGGGCTTTTGTCATTGAGAGCCAATCCTTTAGCCAGTTCAACAATCCCCTTAAAAGCCACCTGGCTCTCAATGCTCCACCGCTCCCGCTTGTCCTTATCCGCCCACATCTCAGGGGTCATACCAGAAGTTGTCTGCCCGCCATTAGGTGGGGCTGAGACAACCGTGTATTCCTTGAAGCTAATTTTACCCTCTTTAATTACAGGCTCACCAATGTCTATCACTGTCCCGGGAGCCAAGTTTTTGGCACTCTTATGGAAGGTAGTGTAGTCTGTGCCATCCTCTGAGGTTACTACGATTAGCTCCCATGCACCGTTTTTGTTTGTCCCGGTTTTACCGACCTTTGCTGACTTTACTGTGATTTGCATTGTCTTACTCCTTTATTACCTCGCATTAACCGCGATAATAGGTTCGTTAAATATTCGTATTCCTGATATCGTTATTTTCCCCTTACTGGCTTTGACAACAGGTGTGACCATCCCAGCGTTAATTATTTTGTATTCGTCTGGGATGATGGAGAAGTCAGTTACTTCCCACTTCCAGTTATCCCTTTGTCCCACGGTTCCCGTATCAGTCCTAATAGTAGTAGGGGCTACCGGTGTCACTTCAACAAGATTGACTGACTCGGATAGTTCACCCTTGAGTTTCATTTCCTTTTGGGCTGCTTCCATTCTAAGCCGATTAACCTCTTCCTGTTCGGCGCGGATGCGTTTTTGCTCAGCATCAAAGGCCACCATCTTTGCCCGGGTGATTTTGTCCGCCTCCAAGACCGGAGCCATCAGATAGTTATAGGTATCTCTGATAGCATCCATATCTGCCTTGAGGGGGTCCAGGAGAAACTTCCGCTTCCCATCCATAGCTTTCTTTAGCTTGGAGATAATGCTTAAATCATCAGTGCCAGATTTTGAGTCCTCAACCGTGGCGATAACCCTGCCCTTGGCATACTCCAGAAGCTTCAGCGACTCATGGAAATAGCCGTGTGCCTCAATATCTTCCCCGTGTCGTAGGGCTAGGGCTGTCTCGGTCGGTGGCCCCATGTCAACGACAGTTACTTCCGCCCCCGCTGCTTGTGCGGCCTCTGCTAAACCAGAAGGTAATCTCTCACTGGTTCGGTTAGCACTCTTTACCGCCTCGGCTATACTGGCCTCTGTATTCCCCTCCTTCCCCATCCTGTCAGCTATACACTGGTGGCATCCCTCTATGAGTATGAATTCTCCATGCTTGCAGTGTCCTTTAGTTACCATTAGTTTCTCTCCTTACTTAATTATTCCCTCTAACTCTATATCACTCTCTACTTCTTTGCCTCTACAAACACCCTTAATTTCTGAGATATGAATAAGATGCCCTAATCCGTTTTTAGTATGTCCGTAAAGAACCTCATCATCGGTTGGGATTGGCACTTTCGAAAAACCCGTTCTCATGGCATAAATTAAACACGCTGGATTGCCTTGTGCAAACATCCAAGAAGAGCCATAAACCCTATCCCACCAATCCTCAACTAGAAATTCTGCACTGCTAAATGTATCATCTTGGGGGTGTGTTACCCAATGATGTAATTGCACGCTTCTACCAGCATACGAAGATTGCTCAGTGTGTTTCATCCCATTCTCCTTTCTATTATCTGATGCTTCTTCACTTTATTACCCCTATTGACTGTAGATACTCTTGAGTAAATATTTCTTTCACACGTTGGGTAATCAGACTCTCCACGCCATGTTTCCACCTTTTTGACCCCGTTATTTTTACTGTGTGCTTATGGGAAAAGAGGTGAAGTGCATAAATGCCGTAGCTATTTCTCCCATTAAGGTAGCTTGCCACCAAGCGATAAGCTGATAAATTCTCCCTAGCCCATCTATGTCTCCTAGTATCAGCCAGTGTAAAGACTCTCCATAGCCGTTTAAGTGTTTTCATCTCTTACCACTGGCAACTTTACACCAAGTGCGTTGAGTTGGCGGTCTGCCTCTTCAGTTGTTATTTCGCTACTCACCCACTTTTGCATAACTGTCAGCATCTTTTCTGTGTTTGGGCTAATTGTTGTATCCTTAGCTTTCATACTTTCACCTCCTTTATTAGTGGCTCAATTATGTATCCTGTGCTATTGCAGCGATGGCAAGGTGTCATTCCTACCGCCTCATCCTTAAATTGGCTCCATGAGCAATCAGGGCATTTCACCTTTCTTACTACACCTTGAGAGTCGAGGATGTGTTTAATCTCTTCCCTTGACACTACAGCTAGGGTGTCCCAGTCAGAGTTGTCTACGATTAGCCTTGCAAACTTCAGCAATTCTCTATCAATTCTGCTGTCTATTATCAGCCTTATCGCTTCCTGTTTAGTCATTTATTCCTCCAAATCTCGACTAAGGTATTAAAAGGCACAGTTCATCCAAATCTAGGCACTTAGGACATCGCCTTTCCTTCTCAGGTATCGGGTCCCGGGTATCAGTCTGAAACTTCTCACCGCAGCCTCGGCACTTGTAAGTCCGTCTCCTGCCTAGCCACCCTTCTTGCTTTTCACGACTCCTGCTGCTATTTATCATTGCCCCTCCCTTGCCGAGCAATGATTATTGGTCATGGAGATACTTCCTTTGAAGCCACAATGTGATTCACCTTTCTTTAAGGCTTTCTTGTCAGCAAGTTTGCAGTGGCTACAGTTATCTTCCCTGAACTTCCGTGTCATTCGCCTGGTTATTGCCATCACTTACTCCTATCAGGAAGAGTGCCTTGCTTTAGGGCTTCAAGCATAGCATCTGACTGCTTTACAGTTTTGATTTTATGGAAGCATAGAACAGCAGCAGTTGGCACAATGTCCCATATCAGGTTTTCCTTTAGCCATCCCCCCACATCCTTGATGGCTTGGGAATAGCCAGCTTGAACCAAATCCACATCTAACTGACTTACTCCCTTAAAACTACGCCCCTCTACAGTTTTGGCTATCCTAGTTGCTCTCTCAATCTCTTCTTGACTCATTTCAACAGCTCCTTTACAGCAGGTTTAATTGCCCAGGATTCATTAAAGCCCTGGTTGCTCGCTTGAAGTCCCGCAGCCTCAAAGCATTTTCCCTTATCCTCGCTTTAAGGTTCTGGATATACGCTTCTCTTTCCTCTCTGGTCTCAGTGATAAAGAAGCCTTTATGATTATCTGTGCATGAAGCTATCGGAGTACCATCAGCAATTAGAGCCCTGATTGCAAGCCTAATCTGTCTATCGTTCGGTTCTCCCAATTTAAAAGCCAACTCCCTGCCGGTGATAGCATTGCTACGGCCATGCTTCAAAAGTGTCAGAATCTTATCTGGTGGCTTCTCGCTAGGATTTCTGTAGTTCACCGCGCTTCTTCCTTTCCCTGAAGATAACCATACCAACGGCAGATTCAGTCATCTTAAACATTCGCGCTATGGCGACTTGCCGATAGCCTCTCTGCCAGTATTCCCATATTTTAGTGTTTCTTTCTGTCTTAGTTCTATTTGCCATTACTTCTCCAATAGCTCCTTGTCTTCATAGATGTTGCCGATGATTACCCTTTCAAAGGGTTCTATAAAAAGTTCAAGTATATAATCTTTTGCACTGGCTGTTGATAGTAAGCGATTCCGGGGACTCAGCAAAATGAAGCCAGCTCGGTATTCATTCCACTTAACTATATATCTAACTTCAGCATTTGGCACTGGCTCAATTATATCCCCCTCATAAATCTCCTTGCCGTTCTTGTCTTTGAGTCCTGTGTAATCCTCTGTTTCCCAATGACGGATACCCCTATTCTCTAGCTCTTTGTAGAATTGCCACATTGAGGGGAATGTACCGCTATAAAGGTATGTTTCAGTAACTTTATCCCAAGCTCTAACCTTTTTATCTCTCATTTCTCACCTTTGATAACAATATACCACAGAAGCTAACCTTTGTCAATAGTAAATTCACCTATTTTTCCGTGATGAGTTAAAAATAGTTTTACAATAAAAAAACTACCCCTTCTTTTATAAAAGAAGGGGTGAAATAAGGCTAACCGGTGGCCTTCTAACTAACTTATAATTTCATTTCATAAACTCCCTTAGTTCCTCAATAGCTTCATACTCGCCGTCATAGGTCTCAAGAAGTTTCTCGCATATATTTCTTAGCTGGTGATAATCGGCAGCTAACTTAGTTGACGCATGGAGCCCGCATACCGGACATTGGAGGACACCATCCTTAAATTCCCATCCTGTATCTGGGTGTTTAGGGCAACCCATACTGTCGCCCTCCATATTAGTGTAGCCTGCCGTTAATATTCTTAACTAAGTTACAAAGTTCCCTCGAGCTCTCTCTTACCTCTGTTAGCGCCTTGGTGTTTTCCTTCCTAGAGTCCTGGTCTTCCTCAAGGAGTTTGGTTAGTCTCTTCTCTGTTGCTCGTTTCTCTTGACGATACATTAGGAAAATAAAGGTTCCTAAGAAAGCACCCACACCAAGACTACCGGCTATTTGTAGTATTTCTATCATAGTTTCACCACCTCTAATGTTCCTGATATAGTTCTCATTTGTTATCCAGTGTCTCTATCCTTGACTTGAGGTCATCATAATCAGCACCCTTATCCTTTCTCATTGCTATGCAAACCACCCAGACACTTATTGCCACAGCCACGATTGTCCCCATAATTCCCAATATTAGTATCATTCAAGCCTAGCCTTACCAATGACTATTTTCTTATCTACAACCGTGTTCTCATCTGAACCCAATATTTGCTTTACCTTAACCTCATCAAACTCCTCAATGCAGGTGTAGTCTTCACGCATACCACCTACCTTAACATCACCAATTATTTTCCCAGTGGCATCGGTTAATAAGGTTAATACTTGGTCAGGGAGTTTATCAAGGTCATTCTGAATTGAGTTGGGGAATACTGGTGGTATTCTATCGGCAAAGTCAATAACTTGGTGTGTCCAGACCTGTTTCCCATCCGATTTCCTATAGAATACTCTTACTGCTTCTGTCATCATTCCCCCCTACTTAAAAAAGCTAAAAGCTAAATGACCTGTTCCTGTCGGTGAGCCTATCTTTGTATATGTTAGGGTTACTCCATCAGCATCAAAGGACGTATGAACTGCATACTGGAGAACTGAACTTGCCGTTTGTAAATAGATTATGTTGGCTCCAAGACTCCCAATGGCAACTCCACCATCGTAAATAGCAACGCCACTAATTCCTGCTCCTGAGTCTAGGTGCCCATCTGACCTATCTAAAACATTACTATGCCACGCAAGAATACGATAGGCAGTTGGCTGAAAGCCAACACCAGTATAAGATACAGCCCCGCTAGCAGCGGTCATATCTCTAGTAGTATAAATAGCCTTTGAGGATAAGGCAGGCACATCTATCTCAGTCGGGTCAGCACCAACACCGGCACCTTTGAGGAGCTTTGCATTAGTCCACTCCAATTCACCCTTGCCTATTCTCCCTGTATGGGAAGCACCACTAAGGTCATGTGCTAATACCGTAGCTGTTGATAGGATATTACCACTGAGGTCAAGAACTAATATCCTCTGTCCATCCGTATAAAAAGAGTGTCCCACACCCAAGTCTAAGGATACTGGAGTTATAGCTCTGGATGTGCCAGCACTGGGTTTAAGATACAAGGTAAAGGTTCTAGCAGCCGAATCTGTATTGACTATGGTAATAGAGGCTACCACAATTGAATTAGCACCAGAGAGGTACATATCAGCTTCGGAGTTCCCAAGTTGACCATCTGCTAACTGGGTAGGTGTCGTACCAATGAAGCCATTCACAGTAAAATCTAATTTACTGGCTACCTCTGCTATGCCTCTTATTGCATCCCCATTATCAACTACAAGCATAAAATCCTCCTAACACATTAGAGCAAAAGCTAAGGCTTGGGCATCACTACCACCACCAGCTGGTGCTGACCAATTACCAGTCCCATCCATAAAGTTGGTAGCGGTATTATCTAATTTCTTTAATAGGCCATGTGCCGAAGTGGAAGCATTCCTAGTGGCAATATCAGTGGCAGCACCAGTAGCATCAATAGCAGGTAAGGCATGAACGTGATCTCTATGCGATGCTAGTAATGATGTCCCCGGGCCGACACTACCAAGAGCTTCTGGATTAGTCCCATCATGTATTGGCTTATTAGTATAGGCTGTCTCTCCATTAACCAGACCTACCACATTTAGGATATTGGCAGCAGGAGCAGTAGCCTTAACTGCCAGACCATGCCTGCTCGTGCTAGCATCAAGGTCAACATTGTCATCAGGAGTGCCATGGTCATCTAGTTTAGCTGCCTCAGCCTGTGTCTTAGCCTCATTATCTGTATACTTGGCGTGTTCCCTTGCATGGATATGGTCAGTTCTGGCAAACGCCGCACCAGTTCCCTCTGAATTAGCTGCTGCCACTGTTGAAGGTGCTCCAGATGGAATATAGTGCATATGGTCGGAACGGGCAAAGGTCTCTGCAGTGCCTACAGCATTAGCCTGTTCCGGTGTGATATTAGTTCCCGGTGCAGCAGTATCTAATTTATCACTGCCAGTGTTAGCATCATGGCTATCCTTATGGGCTTGAGGAGTATGGTCTTGAACCTGAGCCTTAGTAGAGCCCTCCAGCTTCTCAGCATCATCTACAGTACCATCATTATCAGTATCATAGACTGACTTGAGCATATCACCATCACCAATGCCAGCACCTAGTGTAATGCTCTGGCCATTATAATTGACAATAAGTGTACCAGCGGCATCATCAACATATATCACTCCGACTTCTTCATAACCCTCTGGTGGTAGTGACGTAACAGTATCATCATAGACAATAGAACGCTGGACTACAACACCATCTGAGTAGGTAATGACAAGGTGGCCGTCTCTCTTAACAACCGAGGTTATAGTAGGCATTATTACACTCCAGCTACAATCTCTATTTCACTTTCATTCGGGGAGTCTACTTCTACCCTCATGTGCCGGTAGGCATTTTTAAGACCTTTATGCCTATTATCCCTACCCCCATGAGGAACTGTTAGCTCATCTATTTGTCTCCAGTTCTCACCATCGAAGCTACCATAAACGATAAACTCGGCCCCTTCATTTTTAACCCAAATATCCTTCAGGGGGTATCCACCAAATCCTTCAGTATCCAACTCTACTACTAGCGGATTAGGAGACAAAAGGGGACGGCAAGTCCATGTAGCTGGGTCTTCCTGCTCAAAATCCCCGTCTACTGTAGTAGTACCAAGAGTTGAGCTCCACGATGGTTCGTCTGTCCCTGAAGTCCCGGGATTGGTGCACTCATAACAGAATCCATTGGGAGTTGTAGGGATAACGTATTGAAGATATGTATATGCCGTATTACCTACCCAAGTTAGATGACTAATAGTTGATGCTCTATAAGCTCTAATTGACATAGCTCACCTCCTATTTATTCTCCTTACGCTGCCACACATATTCCGTGTGCGATTAGGGCATCTCTTATAGCATCAATAATACCATCGGTGGTCGCATCCCCGCTGTTTATAGCGTCATCAATCCTTGCATCTACTACCTGCGCCCCTAATACCTGCGTACCTGCTACTTTAACTCCATCATCGGGATTTACAAAAGTATCT
>SDBU01001166.1_pt1 | contig 38362 bp, 56 predicted proteins | sample 2277071 | NCBI WGS metagenome assembly SDBU01 (sample SAMN10397929, study PRJNA504765) | marine sediment metagenome | isolation source: marine sediment core GS08_GC12, 126 cmbsf | place: Arctic Ocean: Gakkel Ridge, Loki's castle | collected 2008 | reverse complement strand
CGGCCTGATTACGAAAGACCAAGCTACTGCTATTCTCCAAACTGTCTGGAAGGATGCACCTGAGATTGAGGTCTACAAGGCAGCGATGCTTTGTCAGGATTTTGGGCTTCATCCTCTTATGAAGCACGTCTACCTTATCCCTTATAACAAGGGAAAGCCGAATGAAACCTGGGCTACTGTACTCGGCATCGGTGCCACTCGATTGATAATGAGCAGGCTTGGTTCTTTTGGCTACACAGATGACACTCCCCGGATAATGTCCGAAGAAGAACAGATGAGAATTTTCGGCAAGATAGACAAAGATAACATCGTTGCCATTACCAAGTTAAAGACTAAGGGCGGTCTTGAGGCCAGTGGTTATGGGAAATATCCGAAGACCGGCGGCACCATAATCGGAGAGGACAAGGGAAACAGCCGCGAGAACTTAGCTTTCATCCGGTCAGAGCGTAATGGCTTTGGCCGGCTCTTCCCTGATGCCAATATGCCAAAGGCTGAGATCGAGGTAGTAGATGAGCAGTACCTTGAGACACCTTCTGGTTTGGTCGAGACAGCCACCGGTGTGATAAAGGAAGAGATTATTGAGGGTGAAGTGGTTGAAGCAGGTCAAGCCGCAGATGAGATACCAAAGCCAGTAGAGGAAGAGGTAGCTGAACTTGCAGGGAAGGTCAAGGAGAAGCTAGAGAAGGATGAGAGCAAGGTTACTGAGGAAGAGGTTAAAGAACTCAAAGAACTGATGGAGAAACTTGGTATGACCCCCACGGACATCGGGCGGATGATGTCTAAAGACCTGAAGTGGTCAGTACCCAAGACGCTGCAAGACCTCAAGAAGTGGCAGATGATAACGCTGGTGGACATACTGAATAAAGAACTGGGGAAGTAATGTCAGGCACATCTAAGATAAGTACCAGGGTGTCCATAAGGCTACCGAATGACGTGGTGCGGACACTTGAGCACAGGATAAACGGAGAGCGAAGCCGGTGGTCAAGTGTGGGTGAATACCTACGGGAGCGCATAATCTACGATACAATGCGTGTCCATAAGCGTAAGGAGATTGAAGATGTGTAGACCATCCGACACAGATAAAGCCTATCTAGGTGGGCTTATTGATGGTGAGGGTAGTATTATTATAAGGCATAACCATGGGCATGGGAATATACGAGGCTTGTCGTTGGTTATTCAAGTAGCACTAGCAAGTAAACCTGTTTTAGACTGGGCTAAGTCTTTATATGGTGGTCAAGTCTATACTTATAAAGATAATCGTAATGAAAATTGGAAAGAGATAACTCACTGGCACATCTGTTCACGGGAAGCACTCGCCTTGTTGTTGGATACCCAACCATATATGAGGGTAAAGGGTGAAGAGGCTAGTGTCGCAATTGACTTTCAGAAAACAAAGAGTTCTCGTAGGTCAAGGCGTTTAACAGATGAGGAATCCCTGAAAGAGTATAGCCAGTGTGGGTTACTTAAAGCTCTGAAAAGGAGGGTTGAATGTGAATTGGCGACCTGAAGGATGGGAGAAAATCAAGCAAAGTATGTGTGTTCATTGTCAAGGTATTTCTGAGGCTGGCATAGAACCTGCGACTTGTGCTACCTGTCCTACTGAACCCATGATATGCAATATGAAGGGGGAGGCTTTAGTGGATGCTATGCTTGAGGGGCTCATAGCAAATAACCGCCTTTTGGAATTTGGAGATAGGGAAATTACAGTTAAACCGAAGTGCAAGCGTAATATCATATTACGCGGTAAAGGTTCATTGATTATCATTCCAGAGGATGAGTGATGGCCGAGGCTAGATTACTCCGAAAGAAAATCTCCAAATCTGAGCGAGTCAACAGCTTGCCAATGCCAGCACAGTTGCTCTACACATGGTTGATTGGCCATGTTGATGTTGAAGGGCGTTTCTCTGGCAATCCAAGGGTTGTTAAGAATGAGGTCTTTCCGTTGAAAAACTACACCGTGAGCCAAGTTGATAAGTGGCTCGATATGATGTGGGAGTCAAAGGATGATATGACTGGTGAAGGTTTGATTGAGAGGTATGTTGACGAGGCCAGTGGTAATAAATATTTTGATATGCCCGGCTTCGATGGCGAGCAAAGCTCCCAAGGTGGTAAGGTTTGGAAGACAAGAGAAGCACCTAGTGACATACCTCCCAGACCAGGTACATCCAACACTAGGCCGGGAACTCCTGTAACCCCTGAAGATACCAAGAAGAATACCAAGAGGAAAACCGATGATATTCTGGACCCGGTGTTCGGTCAGATGGTCATTGACTACGAGGGTAATATCGGTATGCTATCCCCAATGCTGGCTGAGAGGCTGAAGATTATACAGGATGAGTACCCTGAAGGCTGGTTCGCCTTGACTGTTGCTGAGGCAGTGGCTAATAACAAGCGTAACCTGAAGTACATCGAGGCTATTCTAAAGAGATGGAAGGCTGATGGTATCAATCCCTTGAAAGAGATACCTGCTAAGGAAAAGGATGAGGTAGGTAGGATACAGGAGTATACTGATGACTAAAGCATTAAGTCTAACGCAACCTATGGCATGGGCAATCTTTCACGGTAAGGATGTGGAGAATAGGACATGGCCAACAAAGTTTAGGGGTCGTGTTTACATCCACGCCTCTAAGAAGTTTGATAAAGAACATTTTAACTTTATAGCATTATCGGGCATAGAGGTTTTACTAGATGAGCCACTACCTCAGGGGGAGTTTGTTCATGGAGCTATTATTGGTGAAGTCGATATCATCGATTGCCGATATCGACATGGGGATATGAACGATAATCTCTTCTCACCTTGGGCGGTGGTAGGTCAATATGGATTTATCCTAGCTAATGCTGTTGAGTACGATAATCCGATACCGTGCAAGGGGATGCTTGGATTTTTCAAACCAAATATTGCGAAAGAGCTATGACTACGGACAAGTTACCACCACATTCGCTCGATGCTGAGGAAGCGGTACTCGGCTCAGTCCTCATCGATGGTGAGATGATACGAACCATCACCTTATTACCTGAAGACTTTTACCATGAGCAATACAGCATTATCTACCATAATATGCTGAAGCTGAAGGAAGAAGGCAAGGGTATCAACCAGATTACAATTGCTCAGAAGCTAGACGAATCAGGCAAGCTTGAGGAAGCAGGGGGTGTTGGTATCCTCAGCCACCTTATATCGGTGACACCCACCTCACTGGACTGCCAGCACTACGCCGACATAGTTCAAAGGCTCTCTTCCTCCCGGCGGCTTATACTTGCCGGTGAAGCTATTGCCAAGATGGGCTACGAACCTGATGCTGAGGCTACTGCTAACCTGGTTAAAGCAGACAAGTTACTTCTGGACCTTAGAAAGACAGCGGGTGGTAGCCACATAATAACACCTGAAGATAGGATGCGCTTACTTACGGAGAGGTACACCAATCTCTATGCAAAGGAAGAGGGTATCGCTATCGAGACCGGCCTTATTGACTTGGACAAGCGCTTGGGTGGCGGGTTATTCCCGGGTGATTTAGTTATACTGGGGGCAAGGCCGGGTGTCGGCAAGACAACTCTTATGGAAACCATAGCTAACAATATCGGGCAGAGTAATAATGTACTCTTCTGTAGTGCTGAGATGAATGTTGAGAGCCTGAGTGACCGGGATGTGGCTGGCCAGATTGGGATACCGGTGGAGCAGGTCAGGTTTGGTAACTATGATGATGACACCATTAAAGTTATATTAGATAAGGCACTACCTTGGATTTCAGCACTAAATATCTACCACTTGGACTTTACCAGAAGTTATCAGATTACTACTGCGAATATCTACCAGGCAGCTTATGAACTTCAGATGAGACATGGTCTGTCCCTGATAGTGGTGGACTACCTCGGCCTACTCACTGACAGGTATGGTAGCAATAACAATGAACGCATCGGTTACATGACCCGGACCCTGAAGGAAATGGCTATGACATTAGAGGTACCACTGTTGGTAGCTCACCAGTTGAACCGGGGTAGTGAGGTTAGGGATGATAAGAGACCTCAGCTTCACGATTTAAGGGACTCCGGGAATGTCGAACAAGATGCTGATATAGTTATGTTCCTATATCGGGAAAGCTACTACAAGAAAGATTCCGATAGTAAAGTGACCGAAATACTCATAGCCAAGCAGAGGCAGGGAGCATCCGGTAAGCGCGTAAAGGTACTATGGGATGAGAAGCACCAGATATACCAGAATCTAGCGAGAGAGGCAGGGGAATGACAGCCCCACCCCTGAGAGCCACTAAGAAGGAGGAGAGAGATGTGTAATTGCATAGAAAAGATAAAGGAAAAAATCAATCGGGAGAAATATGCTGTTTATGCTACGGTTGGTTCGTTTGATACTCAAAGCTCAGAGGTATCATATAAACCGATAAGATTAGATGGTGTGACAAGCAAGCATCGCCGCTATACAGATGTGAAGTGGAAGTATTGCCCATTCTGCGGCCAACAAATCTGAACGATAATAGTGTACAAGAGGAGGAATAATGGATAAACCAACGGCAGCACAGGAGAAAAAGTTCTGGGAAGGGTATGGATTAGTGCATATAGATAACCTTGTGCCCTTAGAAGTGGCTAATTCATGTGAAGCTATGGCACTAGATAAACCTATTAGTGGCTGGTATAAACCAAACTACAAAAAAGCAACAAGCGAATTAGTCTCCTTTAGGGTTGTACCCAAGATAGACCTCAATAACCTGTTCAAGTATGCTGTGCCGAAGTATATTGATGGAATAAAGGCAGGCGTGTCGGCGAACTACATTGGCAATGCTTACGCCAGATTGTTTGAACGGTGGCAAAAAGAGCTGTTCCTCACTGATTGGGAAGACCCTGCTCTAGCTCTATTCTGGGTATTAGATAAGGTAAGGGAGGACTCCAATGGAACAGCTAAAACAACTCAGTGATGAGGCTATAAAAGAGGCGGGGCAAAGCAGTAATTCCTATGGTTACGGACATAATTACGAAGGGTTACATAATGGCAGAGCCGTAGCCCGCAAAGCCGAACAGGAGATACTGAGGCAGGTAGAGAAACAATTTATATGGGGGCAGGTAAAATTCATGGGGCTAGAGAAGGATGAGATGAGGACTATGCGGTGTATATCTGATGAGGATTGGCAAAAATTCAAAGCGGGAGGTAGGTAAATGTATTATATTGTAGTGGGTTTGATAAATTTTGGGCGGGATGAAGTCGTTGTTGATTCTGGTTATAATCAGTTTAGAGTACATCATACCCTAGAAAGAGCAAAACACCATAAGGAAGAGATTGCCAAAGATAAGCCTAATTGGGTAACTAAGATATATGGCTTAACAGAGATTAAAGGATAAGTTATCTAGGAGGTAACTAATGGCTAAATTGAGTCCAGAGGAAATAAAGATTGGACAGAAAGCAATAGGGCAGTTCCGCAAGTTCCTAAGAAGCTATAATACTGTTTTGTGGGGGGATGTCGGGCTAGGTAAGGCGTATGTTAAGTTTCTCTCCGATTATAATATTAAGCCCCTTAAACCTACCAAAAGACAGATAGAAGGGGGAGCCCAACTAGCCAAGATAAGGAATAGCCCGGACAGGGAGAAGATAGCCAGAACCCCCATTGAGACGCATAAATACAAAAACAAAAGGTATTTAACACTTGATAGCATAGACCAAATCATAGCCTCATTACCCAAGCCTGTAAGTAGCCCTGAGTTGAGGGAGAAAATATTTGAAACTATATATTACCATAAATTCCCCAATGCTGTTCGCTATAAAATTAAGCCAATACTTCACGACATAGGCTCTGAGGAATTAACTAACAAAATCATAGCCCTCATTGATGGGGAAGAGAAATGACAGGGAAAGGTGATGTGTATAGGTTTATGCTACCAGAGATACTTGGTGAGCCTGATGGAGTGACGAACAGTGAAGGGACTATGTTGTTTCCTGCGGGCAGAGACTTGCCACCACCTAGTAGCTTTATATTCTTTATCCCTATAAAGGAATGGAATGACCTTGTAGAAAAGAAGGTGAATAAATGAACAAGACAAAGATTGAATGGGCATTGAACCCTGACGGCACACCGGGCTACACTTGGAACCCGATCACAGGCTGTCTAAATGGCTGTGACTACTGCTACGCTAGGAAGCTGGCTAATACCAGACTGAAGGAAAGGTATCTGGCGAACGATATAATAGGGGAGACTGCCCCACGCACAAGCAGATTAAGAGAATCGTTTGCTAATCCCTTCCATCCCCGATTTTGGGAAGATAGATTTTATGAACAATCTATGTTTGGGAAACCGAAGGGTATTTTTGTCTGTGACATGAGTGACCTGTTCGGTATCGGAATACCGGAAGAGTGGACAAGGAAAATATTAACAAGGATAAAGATGTCTTCTGAAAACCACCGCTTCTACCTGCTCACCAAGCAACCTCAGAACCTACCTCAGTGGAACCCCTTCCCTGATAACTGCTGGGTAGGGGTGAGTGCTACGAATCATTTACAAGCTAAAAAGGGAATGAAAGCTCTCAAAGATATTCAGACGAAGATTAAGTTTATGTCCTTTGAACCTCTTTTGGCAGATATGGGTTTTAATGATACCAGGTGGGCTATAGCTAACCAAGTTATAAAAACACTGGATTGGGTAATCATCGGAGCGCAGACCAAGCCCACTGTCTACCCGAAGATAGAGTGGGTAAGAGAAATCGTAGAAGCCTGTGATAAGGCTGGTATCCCTGTGTTCTTGAAGCAAAATTTACTGCCATTGATGAAGCCAGTATATGAACAAGCTGGTTGTATCAGTAATTTCTTTACTGGTGTAGTGAGTGATGATGATATACCTGATTTAAGACAGGAGATGCCCAGTGATTGAGATATACCTAGTAGATTTATCCCTAGCTGTTATAATGTGGTTGCGGGAGAAGATAATAGATGGTCCTTCCTTTTAGTGATGATGTCTTAAAACTCAATCCTCAGCTTGCAGGAGAACTAAAGACTGTCCCTGCCAGCAAGTACCACAATGCCCGGGCAGAAAGCAAGGGACTAAGGTTTCAGTCTGGTCATGAGGCAACAGAGATAAGCAAGTTGATACTCCTGGATGAGAAGCACCTAGTATTTGCTCTCCGGCTTCAAGTAAAGTTTCCTCTGGCTGGTGGTAATTCTTACATAGCTGATGCTGTCTACTTGGATGAGAACCTTGATGTCCATGTGGTAGATGCCAAGGGTATGCTCACCCCTGAGTTCAAGATTAAGTCCAAGCTATTCAAAGAGAAATACGGACAGGAGATAGAGTTAATCTAGTGCCTATAGACTTAATCGTGGAGATTTTGAAATGAAGAAGTATCAGATATACTGAGGGATTATGGGAATATTTGATATAGATATGCTTTCTGGTTTGAATAAGATTGAGACGGCTATTGCTTTAATTCAAGCAGCAGAGCCAATGCAAGGTTTTTATGGGGCTTTCAGCGGTGGCAAGGATAGTGAAATCACCAAGGACTTGACTAAGAGAGCAAAGGTTAAAGCGGATTGGCATTATTGCGTCAGTCCCTTTGACCCTCCTGCTATCTATCAACATATCAGGACAAACCACCCTGATGTTGCTTGGGATTATTATGTTCGTGGCTTCTGGAATTTAGTTGTTGAGAAGGGATTACCAACACGAAAAAATAGATGGTGCTGTGAGTATATTAAGGAGGCTGGCGGTGAAGGGCGAGTCTTAATAGTCGGGAACCGAAGCGAAGAGAGCAACACACGCAACAAGCAAAAGTGCTTTGAGAAACATAGCAGATACCCAAAGGTAGACAAGATATTCGTCAGACCCATAATCACATGGACAAAGAGTGAAGTCTGGGAGTATATAGACACATATAAGCTACAGGTATGCTCACTTTACAGCAAGGGCTTTGAAAGATTAGGCTGTATTATGTGTCCAGTTGCGAACTATAAGAAGCGATTGTTTGAAATGGAATACTTCCCAAAGATTGCATACTTGTGGAGACGGACTTGTCAGTTTATAGTTGATGAACGACTTTCAAGAGGTAATCTAACGAAGCGTGGTAAGCCCTACAAATATCAGCATCAGACAGGTGATGAGTTATTTGATTGGTGGTTAAGTAGTCAGTAGAGTCGGATATAGAGCTATGAGGATGTGCTGAGATGAAAGCAATAAGCAGGGTTGAACTGAGCAGTGGTAAGATATTTATAAATGTGGTTCTCACAGAGGAGGAGACCAAACATTTAATCGAGGGCAATGTCGTTAGCTTTGAAGATTCTCATTTGAATATCCAGGTTGTGGGTTATGGGGAAGAGAGCGAGGGATCCAGTGAATAAGCCTAGATTATTAGACTTATTCTGCGGTGCCGGTGGTGCAGCTATGGGCTACCATAGAGCTGGCTTTGAAGTGGTGGGGGTAGATAACAAACCGCAGCCTCATTACCCTTTTGAGTTTCACCAGGCAGATGCTCTTACCTATCCGCTTGAGGGCTTTGATGCTTACCATGCCAGCCCACCGTGTCAAGAATACTCTATATCACGTAATATGCTTTGGGTGAAAGGTGCTGAAAAGCTGGTGCCAGTGACGCGTCAGTTGTTGAGTAGTACAGATAAGCCATTCGTAATTGAGAATGTTCCCGGATCTCCACTTGACAATCCCATTGAATTGTCCGGTATGTCATTCGGCCTTAAAATAATCAGGCGTAGACTGTTTGAATTAAACGGCTTCGATATTCTGTTTATCCCCTCACCGCATCAAGTTAAGAACTATCGGGCTGAAGGTTATCTGCCATATCATCACGGTACTAGCGTAAAACGTGGCCACCTGCCTAATATCTGGACTAAACCGCGATTACAGGTCGCTATGGATATTGACTGGATGACGGTTAAGGAAATGACTCAAGCAATCCCGCCAGCCTATACCGAATACATAGGGAAGTACCTGATGCAAGTGGTGAAAGCATGAGTAACCTACCTCTATTCTGGTGCCTTTCTGTGGAGTCCCAGGCGGCCTTAATGCAATATCACTGGGATAACTTCGGGACCACCCTGGAGTTACCGTCTCGGCCTGAACCGGGCTTTGATAAGGATATCATATCGACTGAAAGCCTTGATGAGATTGACAAATTGATACGCCAAGCGCCATCCAAGAGTAGGGAATGAGGCAGCAGGGAGAAATGACTCAAAAAGACTGGTACTCACCTGGGGAGATATTATAGTAGGAGACAGTCGTGGCGGTAGAGAAGTGGTTTAGCTATGGCTCAATCAGGTACACGATAGAGCAGATTTTGTTTCTGCTTGCACACAAGGATTTACTGGAGAGTGGTCGCTGGGTGCCTGAGCATAAAGAGACTGGCTACACAGGCTCATCTAAAGGTAGGGCATACAATGATGAAGGGTACTTTGTTAAGCCAGTAATAATCATGGCTGAACTAATGCTCAGGCTTGATGCTTGTAACTTGGATGGTGAACTGGTAGTAGAGCGATACACCAACGGCTATGATGAGATGGACATAGCTGACCGGCACAAGCTGGATTACTGGGGAGTCATATATCGTATTAACTCAGCGCTTAACTACTGTCGCGGTGCTAACCGAAAGAGAACTAATTACTGGAACTATAAGGCAGGGCGTAGTTCTTACATAAAGAAGAGAGGACTAAGCCACCATGCCTAGTCCTCTGTGTACTCTACTATTCGATTAACTTTTCAAGGGCTTATCATTGACCTGAGAGCGTCATCGTTTAAGGATTTCCTCACTGATAGCTCGGTTCAGCTTCAATGCCTCTATCTGGTTCATAATGACAACCCTCACCATCATACCACCGGGTTCTTTAACTCTCTGGATTAAGCAGAACTTACCATCCTCAACATCAAGTTCTAGTTCCTCAGTCGGCTCTTTTGTTATTAGGTGTTTCATTTATTCTCTCCCATTCTTTTATTTTCATCCGAAATCTAATATAAGTGGGTACCCCCCGATTTATTGGGTGCCATTGTTGGTCATGTCCGATTGGTTCTAGGCAATCTAAAACTTCCTTTATCCCTCTGGCAACTAATACCTCTTCCCGACTATGGTATCTCTGGAGTTCGGTATCAGTAGTGGGTTTTAATAATTCAGCTTTCATCTTATCCATTCTCCTTTCTTAATTGTGCTAGGATAGCGGTCGTCAACCACTTAGATATGCTTTTGTTTTTCTTGATGGCTGCTACTCTGACTCTCTGCCAGACAGCCGAGTCCATCCCCCTCACCCAGACAGTTTTAAGGCTCATACCTGATCCCCCTTCAATATTCGTTCTACTTCTGCTACTGCTGATAACTTTTCAATATCCGCTTCGAGTTCCCTTGCTCGGTCCCACAGTTTATTGATGGGACACTCTTGCCGGTTAAGCACACCGCATTCTTCTATACTGCAATGTTCACAATCCACTGTCTCTTACCCTCCAACCTTAGAATATTCGTATTGTCCCTTGATGTTCTGGTTCAGGAACTGACCCTTTGAGTCGGCGGCTAGGAAGTCGGTGAACACCTGCCCGGGTACATCTGAATAGACATACTCTGAACCTGAGTTGAACCTGACCCTTAGCTCCTGAGCCCCTGCATCATAGCCGACCTGGCTGATGTTTGAGCTTTCTACTGGGGTCCATGCTACTACCAATTTTCTACCTCCTCAAATTTAATAGATATTGTGACTCGGCCATGCTCTTGGCCGTCTGTGTTTGTGGCTTCAACTACTCTCTTTAGTTCTAGTTCCGCCAGTAGTTTAAAGAGCCATGCTTTGACTTTGGCATTATCATCTGCCATGCTTTTTACCTCCTTATTTATTAACCTCTACTATCGCCTTGACTACTCCCCGGTTCTTCTTATCGCCGGACTTGAGGCGGCCTTGAAGTTTACCACTAACCAAGACTTCAATGCCTAGTGCGTCAATCTCTGCTTGGGTGTGGTCGTGTCAATGTTTCTCTAACCAGGGCTGGCCACATAACGGCTCAATTCTTCCGGCGTGTGGTTGAATAAAACCTACCAAGTTAGCTATCCTCCTTCATTTATTTCCGCCCTCTCCTCTTAATTGATTGGCTCCTACATTTAAGACACTGAGGGTTCATAGCCTCAACCTCATGGATGCACACGTGGTTTGGTCTATAGTGTCCATAGCAAAGATATTTCATTTCTTCTCTTTGAGGTTATTGACGTACTTGGTAAACTCAGTTACATCGGAATTATAACCTTGGAAACCTAGTTCTCCACAGGTTTTACTGTACTGCACTAGTAACGGACAGTGAGTACATTTTCCCTTCTCCCTATCAGTTGCATACTGGCACAGGGGACAGTCGGCTTGATGTCCCTTGTGCACCCACTTCCTACCGTTGTCGCTGCCAAGGAACGTGAACTTACTCTCACCTGATGCCTCTATCTCACTCCATAATTTCTTACACTCTTGGATTGCTTTCTTCTCTGATAGCTTTGCCATTAGTTACTTACCTCCTTTATTCCCTATGATGTAGGGGTTAATAATAAATCTACTATTGAGCTAAGTCCGTATTGTTCCTTCCACTCAAGATAATCTCGCCTTAAGGACTTAAGGTGTGCAATATCATCCTGATGAGCGTATTCATAATGTCTAACTAGCTCAAATTGCTGCTCGTTGTGGTGCATAGAACCAAGACTAGCACCACACAATTTACATTCTAATTTAGACTTCATCCTCTTTATTCCTCCTTATAGTAGCGAAGGGCGATACTTTATGTTGAGCAAGCTAGGCTCAATACAAATCCTAACGCCTCTCCTCTTGTCTTAAAATTCCGGCACCTAACCCCATACCCTCTATCCCACATCAAGTCAAACCCTCCGTTGGGAGCAGGCAATATTGCTGGGATAAAACCAGTCCACTTAATGCTTTGAGCCTTGAACCTTTCCCATATTTGCTCTTTAACTTGGTTGACCCTTCTTGTTCTCCAGCCTTTATAAGCCGCTGCCATTGTCATAATGTTTCGCCCTCCACTCCTTATAGGCTTAATGATAGTCTAGCTTGCTTTCTGTCGCTCCTCTTCACACCATTCACAATCACAATCATTCGGCACTGGCATTCCCTCAGTAGTGTGCCACGGGTGAGCAATCCACCATTCTGTATACGCTGTCATCCCTTTGTTATCAGGCATTCTCTCACTCCTTTACTTAGTTTTTATCTAGTTCACCCTTATTTTGTTCTGCCCATTTAGCCAGTGCTTCCTCGCTACTGAAATAACCGATAAGGCATTCTTCATGGTAGGTTTTTATTGCGGCTTTTGCTCCAGATGGTTGTGCAGTTCGTTCCTCAACCAATGTCAGTTTATACTTAAACATTTCTCTCACTCCTTTACTTTAATCCCCTCCTCAAGCCAGCCAAGATTTATTCGTGCTTGGCGTTTAGCAGGCAGAAGCGGCACGGGGTCTTCGGGTCAGGACACGGCAGGTTCTTTGTTTTACAGGTGAACTGTGTTGGTTTTCTCATCTCTAACCTCCTTTTATTTAGTATCCTGGTGGCCGGGTAGGAGCTTTGTTTTATTTTATCTTGCCTTAATAGGTTCGTTGACTGCGATGACCCATTCAGGGTGGTCAATGGGGTTTCTTTCTACTTTATCCAAACTAGCCAATCGGCGGAACTTTTGGTCTATTAAACCCTCGGCTATGTCCACAGCCTCCATTCTTGTTTTAGCCTTAACATAGAAAGATATGTGAACAACATACTTGTTCATTTTATCTCCTTCACTCCTACCCAGCCACCAAGACACTATTTAATTATTAAAGAACTACTTGAGTCTACATTAGGATTATAACTTGCCTTGTCTACTTTGTCAAGTCCCTTTCTAGCTTCAAATTGTGCCTGATTTCATGACTTTTCCTAGCCTCAACGCTGCAAAACTAGGAGGGCTATTTTTGGGACATAATGGTGCGAGGGATTACTGTTTTGCCGTGCCTGAGACAACTGAATTTATTTCCACTTGACAAGCAATCGTGCCTGTGATACTATTGACAACTATGGGGCTTGCTATGTTCGGCAAGTCTTTTTTGTTCTCTCCTTCTTAGTGGTGGCCGGGTTCCTCCTTTCGCCCGGTCACCGACATATTACCTGGTGGCTGGTTGGTGGCGGAATAGGTAGACGCTAGAAGGTGCTTGACACTGCGGGGTCAAGAGTAATTAGTACCGCAACCCAAACTTGGCAGCTTGCTTTGTACAGAGTGTAGCGGGGGAAACGTTCAAAACGGGGAGAACCGCAGCCATCAAGTGGTAACATATCTAGGGTGCAAATCCCTAGCCAGCCAGCTACCTTATTATATATAGGTGATGCAGCATGGTCACAGCATTAAAGGACAGGACACAGCTCACCAAGTATGACAGGCCAAAGCGCAAGCTAGCACCGGCACGGCCTAACTCTTGCCCCGGGTGTGGTGGCTGGAGATTCATAGAGCAAGAGCCATATTGTGTAGCGTTCAAGTGTATCAACTGCGAGTATACTGACACCCCGGTACCGGTAAAATATCGGTTAAATACCCCTTAGAACTTCGCTAGTAAGCCCTTGATTTGGGTCCAGGTCGTATAGTTATACCCCACTTGAAACGATATCGATGGCACCATCACGAAAAAAGACCCCTACTAAAACACGATCCGTTAAAATAATATTTGACCAGGGCGTTTCAATATGAGAGTAAGTCAACAGTAAGCCAGTAGTAAACGAATAGTTGTTAGTCATAAGCCTATACTTGCAACTCTTGATTAACTCTTGATTAACTCTTGATTAAGTTAAGAGTAAGTCTTGATTGACTCAAGACGTAGTGCAGCATAAGAGAAGAGATAGTAAGAGATAGTATAAGAAGAGAAGTAGTAAGGGCTAGTGTTCTTTCTTTAGATTATATAAGAAATAGTCCGGCCCGGCCGCTTCTTCTTTGCCAAGTGGTTGACCGGTTACCCTATCCCTATAAGCCAGCAATAGGGGGGGTATGCCCGCTTTGAGACTTCGGGTACTGTAGTATAGGTCTTCATCCACATTTTTCACCGTTTTCGAAAAAGCCTAGTAAAGTTTAAGGAGGGTAGTAAGGCTGACTACAGTTATGGCTATGTTGAGACCTGTCTTAATTGTGACGGAACTGGGAAGGTGAGAGATGCCAACTAAAGAAGAGATAAAGGAAGAATATCACGAGCACCCATTCTTTAACGGACAGTATCACAAAGCTGTATGGGCTTATACGTGGGTTAGTGGTGGAACTGATAACACAGAAGCACCAGATGATGCACCTATTACCTGTGTCATTTGTGGGAGGTCTTATGGTAGCTAGAGAAGAGATAAGGGAAGGACGTGCTAAGATATTTTGTAAGTATTGCGGTCAGACCGAGGAACTTGCGTGTAATATTTCAGAAGGTGGTTGTGTAGAATTACAGGAGTTTCTTGATGAACTTGAGCAATATGACCACTCCCAAGGTGTAGCACTAAAAGGAGAAGAGCACCACATATATTCTGGCTATTATAAGTTTGAGCCATTGATAAAGGAGTCTTAGTGTATTGAACACCAGGGATGGAGAGAAAACACCGAGAGAGCAGGCTTTCTGCCTTTATTATTTTGAGACCCGGAACCCCAGCCTGTCTTCAATTCTGGCAGGGTATCCCGAGAAGGGTGCAGCCAACAATGCTAACCAGATACTAAGGCGGCCGCGGGTAAAGGCGTACCTCAAGAAGCTCTGGGATGCCGCTGAGAGTCCAATCGTTATGTCAGTCAGGGAGAGGATGGAGGTACTTTCGGAGATAGGCAGGGCTAAGATAGGTTACTGCCTGGATAAAGATGGTCAGGTTGACTTGGAGGCTATACGGGGGATGCCGGCGGTGAAGGAAGTCAGCATAATAGATTGGCGCAATAGTAAGGTACCGGGTATGGAGTACCGAACAGTCAAGGTGAGGTTACTTAACCCTGTGGAGTCGATACATGAGCTTAACCTGATGGAGAAGGTGTACCGAATAAATGAGTCGCTGGTGAATCAGGATAACCGAGTGGTCAACATTTATGTGACCGGGGAAGATGTCAAGGAGAAGCTCGGTCGAGTGGCCGATAGGACCCGGAAGATTATTGATGTTAAGGTAGAAGAGGCAGCAGGAGAACCACATGACGAAGAGGCAGCGTAATAGTTTTCTAACCCCCCTGGTGGTCGAGGTAATGCCGAACGGCAAGACTTTCAAGATAGCTAGGGAGTTCACATATCGCTGGCTTAGGCAAGGGGTTACAATACATATTGGCTCCGGCTTTGTCACGGATTTCGCCTCAATACCGCGGTTCGCTAGGGTGATTATCCCAAAACTGGGGCGGTATACCAAGGCTTCAGTTGTGCATGATTACCTGTATCAACAGCCTCCATCGTTCTATACCCGTAGATATGCCGACTTATGCTTCCGCGATGCTATGGAAGAGATGGGTGTGGTCGCTTGGAAGCGGTGGGCTATGTGGCTGGCGGTGCGTCTTGGTGGCTGGGCTGCTTGGAGGAAAAGATGAAGTATCTTGGCAAGTTGTTGCTGGAAGGTGTTGTAATCACCCTGGCGGTTGGTTTTCTCCTGGTAGTTCTGTTATATTTTTTCAAGGACAAACTGATAGAAATTCTTGGAGGGTAATATGACACAGAAAGTAATGAATAAGCAGGAAGAGATAAGGGAGATGAGAGCGCAAAAGGCTTGGGAAGCTAGGCAAAAAGCCAAAATATCTTGGCTTGGTTTCTTTTTATTTTTAACCATGCTCGCCTTCGCACTAGCAGGATTTGCGCTGATGGCTATGCAGCAGTAGAGCCATTGATAGATGGAGGGTAAATGGCAATAGACTTTCACTACACCACAGTATTCAATGCGATTCTGGATGCGTGGTTAGAGGGCAAGCGCCGGGTGCTTCAACAAGGTGGCACATCAAGTACCAAGACCTATAGTACACTACAGTTTCTAATTAAGGTGGCTGAGGAAGCCAAGGAGCCGCTTCTTATTACGGTGGTATCCGAGTCCCTTCCTCATCTTAAGTTAGGTGCTATAGCGGACTTTTTTAATATCTTGGGTGAGTCTCCAGTAAAGACAAATCCAAACTGGAGAATGACCGATTTTGTATATCAGCGGCCGGACTGGAAAGGAAAGGTACAGTTTTTCGGTGCTGATGATTCAGGCAAAGCAAGTGGACCACGAAGGCAAATTCTCTTTATCAATGAAGGGAATAATGTGCCTTGGGTAACTGCTAGAGCACTTGATGTTAGAACGGATATATTCACCATTGTTGACTGGAATCCAGTCGGTGAATTCTGGGTGCATGAGTATCTTTCGGGTTCTGATGTAATACCGGGTTGGATTCACGACACGGAAAATAACGCCTATGTCCACAGCACTTACTTGGATGCTCATGTTAATGGGGTAAGCGTACTCCCTCAATCTGTTATTGATAGGATTGAGGCTAATAGGAACGATCCGAACTGGTGGCGGGTTTTTGGCGAGGGACTAACTGGTAAAATAGAGGAACTGGTGCATCCTAACTATGAAGTAGTGGATAAGCTGCCAGAGGGATATTATTTCTACGGTCTGGACTTTGGTTTCTCTAATGACCCTACCGTACTGACAAAGAATTGTATTATTGGTGATGCACTTTACAGCCAGGAGTTGTTCTATAAAATCGGTATGACTAACGATGCCATAGCTCGGCAGATGGATTTATGCAAGGTGAGTAAGTTCAGTGATGAGATTTGGGCCGATTCAGCCGAACCGAAGAGTATCAAAGAGATAGCAGATAAGGGGTTTAACATCAATCCTTGCGAGAAGGGGCCGGGTAGCGTAGAGTACGGCATCCAGAAGGTCAACCAGTTTCGGCAGTTCTGGACCAAGGATTCAATTAACTGTACAAAGGAGCAAGATAATTACCGATTTATCAAGAAGGTAACTGATGGTGGCAGAGAATATATCTCTGATGAGACCACCCACTTCTTTAGTCACGGTATGGATTCCAGGCGCTATGCAGTAATGTCTCATGTGCCTTTGTTTACCGGGCTAGAATCGCCGGCAGTTTATTATTAACTTGGAGATTGATATGCCGAAGCACGGACACAAGAAGAAGCCTAAGAAATAAGGGAGTATTTATGGCTGATTTGACATCATTGGAAATCACCAAAAACAGGATGACGCAGCTCAAGCCCCTGCATGACCGTATGGATAAGACGAGGGATAGAGTCTACAATACCCCCTATGAGATGCCTGACCTTGGTGACCCAACAAAGCCAATGGGTGGTGTCATCAATGTGACCATGCCCTTCGGTGCTATCATAGCAAACACGGTCATTAATGACCTGATGACTTCTTTCCGCCAGACTATCGTTGAAGGTAGTATATCGGCGAAAACCCAAAAGCTTATTGAGGGGTACATTGACGACAATCGAGAAGAGGCTGACGAGGATTTAGTTAATAGCGATTGGCACGCTTCCCTTTTTGAGATATGGTGCAACCATGTATGTATCCGCAGTTATATTGGCGTCAGGTGGGTATCCCAGATTGTTGATGGTAAGTATGTCATCGATGCTATGCCGGTGGATATGCGCTACTGCCCATGGGAGTATGGGAATGGTGTTCTCAACTATGCAGCCCCTATCAGTTTCCGCACAAGGGCAGAACTTGAGGTTAAGTATGCCCAGATAATTAAGGACAAGAGTATCAGCCTAACAGGGAAAAGCACCCAGCTTTTTGAGGTCAGGGACTACTGGGATTCGGAGAAGAAGGAGCTTTGGATAAATGATGTTCTCGCACTAAAGCAAAAGAATCCACTTGGAGAAGTGCCTTTTGTTATTTCTGCCCCGGCCACAGGTTTTATGCTCCGTGACAAACACTATATTGAGCATGATGCTGAGGATATACTGTATCTAATCCGGGGCGTCCTTGATGAGATGAACAGAACGGCTTCTATCGAACAAACGAAAGGCGCCGAAACAATCCGACCACCTTATGTAGACCTGAGAGAAAAACCAGATGGCGGACCTGCTAAACAACCACCGAAGACAGGGCAGACAAAGCAGAAGAAAGTAGGCGAGCCGTGGGAGCTACTTAAAACACCTGACATTAACACCGCTTTCCTCACTGGCCGTGCTGACTTAGCTAAAGTAATACAGATGGGTGGTGTCAATGATATTGACCTTGGCAATGTCAGCCAGACGGTATCAGCGGTCTGGATTACGGCTCAGGCCGGTATTAGAAAGAAATTCAGTGGGCCAAGGCTGAAGGCAATTACTCAAGGTGACCAGCAACTAGCTCGAATGATGATAAGGCAGACGCAAAATGCGGTTGAACTTGAATCAGGTTCACCTGAAATACTGGTTGGTGGAGCGGGCAGGCAGAGACCCTACACGGCCGATAAACTGGGTGACCCTAAACAGTATTCTATAAGAATTGAACTGCGGTCACAGAGTAAGACCGAAGAGATAGCTAACCTTGTTCAGTTTGAATCCGCTCCTGACTTACCGTATGAATGGAGACTGGAACATATACTCGGAGCAAATGATCCCAAAGGTATTATCAGGATGAAGGCTAATGAAGATTCTTTGGAATTAGACCCTGCTCAAAAGTTTGCTGATTTGGGACTGAAACTGGCGAGGGAAGCCGAAGAATCACAGGATGAACAGGAAAAAGATGTTTTGAATCTGCGGTCTATGATGAATATAGAAAGAGCAGTTGCTATACTCAAGCAGAGGCTACAACCAGCACCACTCCCTGAAGAGGAACCCAAACTGAAGTCATCACCCAAGGGTAGCCCACGGCCTCTTGTGAATATGCCGAATCTATTGGGGCCTGGTGACCAGGCACTTCCTAGACAGCAAGAGGAGACACCAGCAGTATGACGATAAAGTGGTCTGTTAATAAAGCCATTGAATCCTTGAGAACCTTAACTAATCCATTTGAGCAGGCAGGTATCCAGAATCCTAACCAGAAACCCAAGCTATCTGAGGTTATTAACTCTATGGCGGCTAGGGGAAATGGTGAGACGGAAACTCCAGAGATACAAGGGCAATAATCATTATGCCAAATGGCAGAGTAATATCAATAACAGAAGCACAGGAGCTAGAGAAAAGGAAGGTTGGAACCTTTACCCCTCAAGAGGCTAGGTTTCTGGGTATTGAACTACAACCTGACTGGACTCTACGGATTGAACCTGGTACCAATGGGGATGTGCCCAGACAGGTATTCATATCTCCTGATAAGTGGGAGTTTAGCGATATTGTTCGCGGTGAACAGGGTGAAGTTCAGGACTTCAGGGCTATCTCGCCTGAAGGTCAGACTTTTACTAAAGTGGAACTTGAGGAATTTGAGGCTCAACCTACCGAGGTTACACCAACACCGGTTCGTGATGTTGACTTGTTGTATGCCGAGTATCAGAGGACTGGTGGTACTTTAAGCTTTCTGGATTGGCAATTAGCCGGCACGCCGATAAGACCCGAAGCCGAGGTATCTTTCACTGAGGCACTTCAAACAGTATTCCCAGAGAGGTTAGAGCCAGAAGCACCCATCGGCATTACTGAAATTGAGCAGATAAGGGTACTAGCTACAGAAAACCCTGCGCAATTCATCAGTGACCTCGTTTCTAGGGGCAGAACTCCTGAAGTTGAGTTACTGATAAACACCTACTTTGATGTCCAGCCTGGAGATATAGACAGGCTGTTTGAGCAACTGCCTGATGCAGAAGCTAGGCCATTTCGGGAAGCGTTGCCCTTATTGGTTACTGAAAGAAATAGAGAGGTTATGGTCAATTACTTCTTTGAGAACCCCGATGCGTTAAGAAGGGCATTGATAGGGGTTGGCAGAAACCCTGGAACGGAAGCCTTGGTAAGCTTACTGTATCCTTTGATTACAGATAAGGGTATGGGTGACTTCTTCAGCCCGAGAGTCCCAGGTACAGTCGAGGGCATTGACTCTGCGGCTCTGGGTGCGCTGCCTACTAAAACATGGCTGGATAAAGTACAGGAAATCAAAGACGACCCCGTGCAGTTAGTCCCTTTTCTTGCTTCTGGTGCTGAGATAATTGAACTCGGTAAATTGATGCTGATAGCTAAGAAACTAGAAGATGGGAAGGAAGTAAGCCGTGAAGATTTATTAACCCTCAAAGCATACGTTGACCGGGCTACTATGGATACCACTTGGGGCTTTGAGGTAGCCGATGTAATAGCCCAGATAGTACCCTTCGCTGGAGAGTTTATAGCGACTGGTGGTATTTTTACTGCTGGCAAAACAGCAGCAGTGAAGGCTGGAGAGCAAGCTCTAAAAAGAATAGCAACCAGAACTGGTCTCAGGATACTGGAGGGGAGGTTAGCTAAGTTCGGGCTAGAGGTTACTGGTGTTGTGGTTGGTGGAACTTTAAGGGCGCCAGTAGCAGGAGTAACCAGAATACCAGCGGCTACTTTAGAGAAACAATTACAAGCCACACTTACTGGGGATGAGGAAGCAGTCTGGGAGAGTGCTCTAAAAGCACTTGGCGAACAGTGGGTTGAGGTAGTAAGTGAAAGCACTGGTGGTTTATTTAAGCCGTTAGGTACTGCCATTAAGGGACAACTGATTAAGACTGGATTGTTCAAGGCTTTCATTAAAGCTAATCCTGCTGCCAAGCCTAGTGATATAAGAAGACTCATTGAGAAGATGGGTTACAATGGTGTTCTTGGAGAGATGCTGGAAGAAAGAGTGGGCGATGTCGGGCATGGCATCCTGGAGCCACTGGGATTGAGTGACCAGAAGTTCAGTATTCCGTCAGTCAGGCAACTGACAGTAGAATTGGTAGCCTTCTCTGTACCCGGTGGTGCTGCCTTAGCGATACAATCAACACCAGCATTATTTGAGAAGTTATCTCCCAAGGTTAAGGAAGCATTAGCCGAAGCTATCGAGTTTGCCAAGGAACAACCTGAAGCTGGCTTTGTCAGAATACCTGGGGAAAAGCCTGAAGAGATTACTCCTGAGCCTGTGGTAACACCTGAAGTAACAGGAAACATTAAAACATTAGCAGAAATGGATGCCACTCCTGCTATTCATGAAGCCTTCCCAGAGTTGGACTCTTTAATAACAAAAAGAAACTCACTCATTGATAGACTTGCCCAATTAGAGGCTCAAGCAGAAGGTAGACCAAGCTTCCAAAAAAGGCTGGATAAGTTATTCAATGAAAGGGAGCAAGCTGAGACTGACTTGGTCATTCTCCAAAATAAGATAACCAACGAAAGACCTGACTTAGGCTTAAGAATCCAACCCCCAGTAACACCTGAAGAGGTAGCCAGACCTGAACCTGGCGCTCCCGAAGCGGGTATCCAGCCTTCCTTGATAGAGGGTATTCCTGCTGAGGAAGTGAGACCAAAAGGTAAGGGCAAGATACTCCAGATTTCAATGGAAGACCAGCTTAAACTCCAGCAAGCCAGAGAAGCTGCTGAGGTAGCCCCTGATGAAACAAGAGAGGCTTATGAGGCACAGGCTGAGGCAGAGGGATTAAAGGCTACACATCAGGCCGACCCTGTGGCACAGAAGCGTATCTCGATTGGTAAGGATAAAAGGGGGAGAGAACAGTTTAGAGGGCTTGACTTCTTTATCTCAATTAGAGAAGGAAATTTCCCAGATTATTTCACTCTCAAGCAGGCAAGGCAGTTATTCCCAGGGCATGAGTTCACTGAATATACTCAATCTGGTACGCCACAATTCAACAAGGTGCCTAGAGATGTTGCCTTAGACCAGCTTTCAAAAGAGTTTGGTCTGTCCCCTGACGAGATAGCAGACCGAGTTATGGCAATACGCCGGGAGAACCAGAGGATTAAGGAACTGCAAGGTGCGATTAAGACGCAGATGACTGAGACTCCCTTACCTGCCGTACCTGAATTGACTACCGAAGAGGTTACTGGCAACTGGGAAACTGTCAGCCAACCTAAGCTTACACTAAAGCAAGCTCAGGCATTGTCTAATATCATGGGAGACTACATCCTCAGTGAAGGTGCACTCTCCGCTTATGAGACACAAAGGGCATTATGGAGCAGAACTAGGACCGGGCAATCAGAAGAGTTCAAGGCTCGGATGCAGGAACTCCAGGTTACTGAAGGACTTGGTGTTGAAGAGGCGTTTAAGCAGGCTTCAAGTGAAACACTAGCCGGTAAATTACCAGTAGTGTCAACTGCCTTCTTTCAAGGTATGTCTGCCGAAATGAGGTCATCCTTTTTTACCGTTGCCTATCACAATAAGCAGTTGCAGGAGTACCCTTATGAGATGGCCTCCACGCTTACAGCTTTGACAAATGCACTAGACGGTAAACCGATACCACGAAAGAAAGGCACCGGGAGTGTTCTATTCCCCGAAGGAGGTTCGGCTTGGGATAGAATCAACTTTGTCTTCGGTAAGCAGCCGAAGGTTCTCAAGGCTATTGAGAAGATGGCTGAGGAGAAGAAGACCGTTGAGGATATGGTGGAGGGTGTATTCCATGAGACAGGCCGAGAGCCTATACCGATTGACCAACAGACTGCCGACTACTTGAGAAAACTCAATGATATACCTCAAGGTTACAAGACTATATTTGAACCTGATTATGAGCAGCCTTTGATGGATGATTTACGCGATCCTGCCGAATTACAGTTTGCCCAAGCAGAACTGGAACTGGGTAGGCAGTTTGCTGAAGGTAAACTCACCTTTGATGAGTTCCAGTTAAAGAGAACTGAAGCTAGGGATGAGGCATTTCCCTTGCCACCTGTCACTAAGTATGACGCCCCGATTGACAAAGCTTTCAAGATACCCCCGATGTTCAACTTCATGGAACAGGGTTTGTTTAATAGGGTGTTGAAAGAAATACTTTGGTCTCCAATAGACATAGGTAACTTTCTTCGAGCGAACAAAGCCTCATTCGATAACTCTTTCTTGAGACAGTCCAAGCTCTTATTATCTGGTCATCCTGTACTTGCTTGGCAGGCTCATACTGCTGCTTGGCAGTCCATGTTTAGCCAAAAACATACTGAGGCAGAGTGGGAACTAATAACCAGAGACCCTGACTTTCATATATACGAACAGATTAGAGCCGATACAGGCCATGACCCTCTCCGTGTGCCTGCCTTTGCAGCAACAAAGGGAACTGAGCAATATAGAACATCTGAGGAGTTTGGTTTTACCAGGCAGGATGTAGAAAGGGCGATACCTAGATTTACAGCATGGCTACCCCATGTTAAATACTCGGAGAGAGCTTTCTCCGCTGGAACTAATAAGGCGGCGTGGGGTGTTTGGAAGCAGAAGTTGGCATTTGCCAGGAGATACTCAGAGAAGATAGCCTCCGGTGATGTAGTCCTCAAAGAAGGGGAAGCCTTTGACATAATCCAAGAGATGACTGAAGAACAGTCTATGCTTGGTGACCTGATTCAAAGGGCTAATCTCCGTAGGTTCTCAGGTTTAGCTCCTGCCATGAACGCCTTTTTCTTTGCTGCCAGGTCAAAGGTAGGTAGATTCCTTCTGCCAAAACATTTACTCGGGATTTCTGTTCGGAATAAAAAAGTGGGTTTTAACCCTAGAGTAATGAAAGAGGCGTGGAAAGATTTTGTTCTGATGAATGCTTATTGGGGTGGTTTGATGTTCCTTGGCGACTGGCTAGACCTATGGGATACTGAGACCGACCCACGAAATGCTGAGGTTATGAGTGCCAGGATTGGCAAAACGAGAATTGACCCATGGGCAGGTTACCGACAATTTGTTGTCCTCTATGCTCGGCTTGTTACAAAGACAGGCGTATCATCGGTAACAGGTGCGGAATATGACCTTGACCCTGTAAGCACTACGCAGAGCTTCTTTAGAAATTCTCTTGCTCCATTTGCCAGCATCTTGCTAGAGTTCTGGACTGGTAGAAACTTCCTTGGCCAGGTAATAGATTATGATGATGCAAAATACTGGATTGAGAAGATAACACCCTTTGCTATCAACGATGTGTGGGAGGCTTTTGAAGGTGAGGGATGGAAAGGTGCAGCATTAGCTACCATACCGGCAGTCTATGGTGAGGGCGTACAGACCTACACAGGAGACTGGGAAGATAACTGGTTAAAGCTGGGACTACCTAAGTATATCGAGAATACTGGCGTTGGGTTAGATGAACCATACTACGACACCGCGGATTTCTGGAAAGATACGGCTAGTCAATTCAAAGGTGTGGACCCCGATACACTGACGGCAGCAAAGGGGTTTCCTCCTCAGATAAAAGCTATTGCCGAAGCTAATATAATCAATGAGACCAAGAACGAATTACCTAACCAGAAGCTTATCGAACTTAATGGTGCCCCATCTCAGGGTGCCACGTTCTCTGATTATCATAATTTGTGGGTGGACAGGCAGAAGTTGGTTGCTGCTGGCGATGATGCTGAGTGGACTGTTAGCGAACTACAGCCAGACGGAACACATAAGCAGACCACCTTTAAGGGAGAAGAGGCAGTAGAAGCCTTCGATAAGGATGAGACTCCACAGGCGAACAGGAATGGGGCTATACCGAAGAACGCTGAAAAGGGTAACTTCTCACAAAGACAGTCCTCTCTCTTAACGCAATACTGGGCAATCACTGATGAAAGGAAGAGGGCTGAGTTCCTTGAGGAACATGAGACTGAGATAGGGGTGAACCCCCGCCACGACTGGCTGAGAAGGCACCCCAAGGAAAATGCTGAACTAGCTATCTGGGGACAGGCCAAGGTTCTTACCAGGGAAGCCTACGACCACTTCAAGACACTGGCCAAGAAGTATGATATACCGGACAATGCAGTACCCGAGCTCCTGCTGCCACCGGAGACTTCGATAGATACCCACTTTGATTATGAAGCGATGGTATCTGAGGGGACTCACTCCAGTAATGAAGCTAAACTCTTACTGCTCAAAGACCATCAGGATGCACAGGAAGCTGGCGTGAAGTCGTATGTGGACTGGAGGAACGAATCCAACCAGCCACTACAATTACCTAAAGAGCAACTGGAGTATTACCAACTACAGGTAGATAACAGCCAGAACTACGATGACCTTGAAGAAGCTCAGGAAGCTGATGACGAAGAGGCTGTTGAAGCTATCAGAGCAAGGAAGGTAGATGGCGAGACCTTCCGTGATGTAGAGTGGAGAATAAAAGCTATGGGCTTCGGCACTAGGGAAGTACCGATTGACCCAGAGATGGTAGATGCGTGGGTGGAAAGGGGTAAGGTAGTTGACGAATTTACGGCAGGAAGTTCCGAGGCAAAGGTCTGGCTACTTGATAACCCAGAAGTTCACAAGTGGGCTCTAGACAACGGAATACTAACAGACGATGGTAGTGACTGGAATGAGGATGCACTACGCCTCCATGTTGAACTGAGTGGCTTAGAGGAGGGGGCTGAACAACAGGCGGTGGTTAAAAGAAAGATACAAGCGCACTCTGAAGGTTTCACTCAAATTGATGACTTTGTTTCTTATTATGACATACCTGTTAAGGGTTTTAGGCAAGCACGTTATTTGGCAGAACACCCTGGATTTGCTGAGGAAATGAAAGCCATTAAAGGAATAGAACCACCTGAATACATACCTCCTGAAGAGTATGACGACATACTTGAGAAGGAAGTACGCACCCCGGAAGAAGAGCATATACTCAAAGGCTACGATAAGGGAGTCAAGGAAGACCAAATAGACAACTATGTGTCTTATAATTCTCTCGAAAAACCCCTGGGCCAGGATGAGTGGTATGAAGACGACTGGTTCTTGATGGAGAATCCGGAGTTCTACGAACAAGTTTACAAAGGGATACTGGGGAATGAAAAAAGGAACTTCAGTAAGGTACCATCTAGGGCGGTATTTGATAAGTACCTCCAGTATCTTCAGATAGATAGCAGGCAGCAAACGCAGCGAGAAAACTTCAGGTGGGATAATCTTGACTTAGATGATTGGCTACTACTGACTGCCAAGACTACTATGTCAATAACCGAGAAGAGGCGCAGAGCTGCACAAACACCGGGAGAAAGGTTGGGTGAGTCAATAGCAGAGATTGAGAGAAGACTAAGAGAGCACCCTTAATTAGTCATTAAAGAGAATCCATAAATTGATGTGGCAACAAAAACTAAAACTGTCCCTAGTGCTTTGAAAACATCAGCATAAGAGAATTCGGTGAATATTGGTACGAATATCAGTGTCAGAGTCAATGGTGAGGTAAAAAGTAACCACCCGATAGCTTGCTTCAATTTATCCATCATCTACTCCTCTTTAGTGGGCAGACCTTGTAATCTTCTAAGGTGCAAAGTTCCATATCATCATTTATGGGTAATGGTGTGCGAGGGGGAGATTGATAAGCACAATAGATGTTTGAAACTCCTGGAAACCAGAGTATATGATGACAAGAAGGAGTCTTTAATTCTTTAGGTTGTTTCACTAAGTCTATAAGCTTCATCTACTTCTCTCCTTATCCAAATGACTTGTATACATCTTCAGGATTGATACCAGATTCTCTCATACTATTTTCAGCATATTCCTTTAGGCTAACTGGAGTAGGCTTTCTTGGCACATCCCAGTAGGGTGAACGGCATTTAGTATTAGCACAGGTTATGGGATGCTCTCTTGAGGACATCCACTGGTAACCACATCTCAGACACTTTTGTAAATACCTATGTAACTTCTTCATACAACTAATGTACCACAAGAAATGTATATTGTCAAGTGTTTCTTTAAAATAATTCACCCGTAGTTTACTGGAATCTTAACAGTGAGCTTTTAGAATAAGGAGGTTAAAATCACCATGACAAGCAAGGCCGTAACAGAAAACGCTGAAGGCACTATGACTGAAGCTAAAGGCAGTAGCGACCCGGAAGTAGAAGTCAAAACCCCGGCAAGCGAGAGTAAGGTATCGCCAAAGGAAGAAAAGGTTGAGGAAAAACCCATCTACACCCAGACCCAACATGACGGACTTCTCCAAATGGCAACATCTGAAGCTGGCAGATTGAAGATTGACGCTGAGACCGAAAGGGATACAGCTAAGTCTGATGTTACAAGACTGACTTCAGACCTTGAGGGAACTACTGAGGATATAAAGAACCTGGAGGCTAAACTTGACGATATGGCCAGTGAAGACCCAAAGAGATTCGATGTCGTGAAGGAGCTGAAGGAAGCTAGGGAAATCAAGAGTAAACTCAAGGTGGCGACAGGGGAACTGGCAACAGAAGTGAAGGCGCATGAGGAAACGGTGAAGATAGCCGGCGAAACGATGCTTGAAATCGCTATCTGGGAAGTGGCAGCCGAGTACAAAGGCGGCGACCCTGTAAGACTCAAAGCCCTTTGTGTCACCCTTGGTGTAACCGATGAGGCAAAGCTGAGGGAAGTTGCTGGTAATCTCTGGGAGAAAGGTGAGGCTAAGACTCCTGCCAAGAAGGATGAGGGTGAAGAGAAGGAAAAACTCAGCCTTGATGGTGGTGGAACCCATGGTGGTGGAGAACTAACCGAACAACAAATGTTGGATAGAAGGTATCCAAGGACGGCGACAAAATAACTTTAATGCGAGGTAAATTCCTATGGCAACTGAACTAGGAACTAAATTTCTAACCCTTGCCGATTGGGCAAAAAGGGTTAACCCGGATGGCGGTATTGCTGATGTCATTGAACAGATTGCCGAAACCAATCCGTTACTCCAAGATGCCAGTATGATTGAGGGCAACCTACCCACAGGGCATCGAAGCACACAGAGAACTACTCAACCCTCCGGTACATGGCGCCAACTGAACGCAGGTGTCGCTGAGACTAAAAGCACGACTCGTCAGGTTGATGACCAGGCAGGTATGCTTGAGGCTTATTCAGCAGTTGATGTAAAGCTGGCGAGACTAAACGGTAATCTCAATGCTTTCAGGGCTTCAGAAGATGCCGCTTTCATTCAGGGACTTGGCGAAGATGCCACGGATGCAACAATCTATGGCAACTCTGGGGTCAACCCGGAGCAACCTCATGGACTAACTCCAAGGTACAACTCACTGACGGATACCGTAGGTACTACTAATGTTATAAACGCAGGCGGTTCCGGTAGTGATAATTCCTCACTTTGGCTGATTACATGGGGAGCTAAAACAACTACTCTTATCCACCCGAAAGCCTCCCCAATGGGTTTGCAGGCAACAGACCTTGGTGAGCTACCCTGGGATGACTCAAGTGGCAACCCTTACCAGGCGTATGTGACCCATTTCTCATGGGACTTAGGTCTGTCCGTACCGGATTACAGGTACAATGTGCGCATCTGCAACATCGACATTTCAGAACTGACCGCTGATGGAGCTACCGGTGCCGACCTGATGTTCAAGATGGTTAAGGCTTTCTATGCGAGGCCGACTGCTGGCGTTATTGCTGGCATGACCAGTGTTGTGTGGTATTGCAACAAGACTATTGGAGAATATCTGCATCACCAGGCTTCCAATAAGTCCAATGTAAACCTGACGCTGGAGAATCCTGCTGGTGAGCCGATGGTGAGATTCCTGGGCGCTCCAGTCCACATACTCGATGCTCTCACTGAGGCTGAAGCAACCGTTTCCTAACAACCGGTTTCAACTAATCAAAATCTAAAAGCGAGGTTAAAAACATGATATTGGATAGTTTACTAAGACTAAGTGACTCCGAGGACATTTCTCAATCCCCTGGCACCAAGTATTCAACTTCTGTCCTCAATTCAAGCACCGTTCTCGGTGACCTGGGTGCTGGCGAGCAACTGGCTGCCTTCTTCTGCATTGATGCTGCTGTTGTTGGGGGCACAGCAGTTGTCTTTGCCGTAATTGATGAAGAGAATACTACGCTGGATAGTGGTTCTGTAGTTATCTGCCAGACAGCAGCTCTCGGTATGGCTAGACTGACACTTGGGAAGATAATCGTACTTCCCATTCCGACAGGTCTAATCACTCAACAGTATATCGGTGTGAAATATGTCATCACCGGAACCACATCTGCTGGCACAGTGTCCTGCTGGATTGCCCCGGTCAGCTTTGCCCAGACCTGGAACCAATAAACCTTACTAGGCAGGTATAGCCTAGAATAAAACATAACGGAGGGGAGGGTATTAAGCTCTCCCCTCCAGTAACTAAGGAGGTTACTGTTATGGCAAATAGTGTATATGGGAAAGGCCCAGTAAAATTCAAGAACATTCAGAATGTGGGAACGGCTATCGGTTTTGGTTCAAATCCACAGCCTCAACTGACTTACTATGTCAAAAAAGAGGGTGGTAGTGATACTAACCAAGGCTTTAGTTGGGATGATGCCCTTAAGACGTATCAGGGTGGGGTTACTCGTGCGACCAGGGCCGCTAACAGGTACAAAGATGTTGACCTAATCATTGCCCCAGCGGAATACGATGAGCAGGTAATCGTTTCGGGTGTTGCTCAAGGCGTTTATCAGGGCAGTACTTGGTACGGTTACAGGATAGGTCGACTCCGTATAATGCACATGGGCAAGGCGGTTATCCTGAAGAACAGCGGTGATGACTCAAGCGATACGCTTCTCATACGGCGCCCCAAGGTAGAGATTTACGGTGGCACCTTCAGGAACTATACCAACTCTGGCGATTTCTCTGCTGTACACTGGGAACGTATAACTGACCTTGGCGATGTGATTCAAGGAGCCATGTACGGTTCTAAGGTTGAAGGCAGAACTTCTGCTCAAATAGGTATCGACATAGACGCTGCTCAGTATGTCGAGATTCACGACACCTGGGTTTCCGGGTTCGATACTGGTATCCTGGTAGCCGGGAATAGTTATGGCGGTTGTGTAGAGAACATAGTTGAAGGATGTCGCTTCCGAGGCAATACCAACGATGTTGAGGTAGGCGCTTCTTCATTTACGTTGCTTGAAAACAATATCCACATGGATGTTGACACGACTAAGTTTGTGACAGATAGTTCTTATTCGGGTCGTGGTGGCACCATCGCAGACCTTATAGTAGCTGGTGGTTACTGTGCTGCGGGAGACTTAAATAAGTTTGATGCAACAAATATAGATGTTATGGCTATAGGCATCACCCAAGCGGTTACTCCTGGTGCTACTACTGCCTTCGCATCTAAAGGTGCGTAACTATAGGTTAGCCTGCCCTACTAACAGTGGCAGGTTACCCTCCGGGAGTCGGGGAGGTAGGCTCTCTCCGGCTCCTACAAATAAAAATAAAGGAGTGGTAAAATGGGGAAATATATGTGCCTTAGAAACTGCTTTGTGAATGTGCAGCTATGGAAGAAAGACAAGGTATATGAACTACCTGACTCCATGGACAAAGACCCCAAGAACTTCAGGCTGGTAGGCGTTCCTGCCGAACTTCATGAAGAGGCAACGGAAGAAGAGCTAAATGCCAAACACGAAGCGAAGATGAAGGTAGCAAATAAACCTGAACATATACCAGAGGGTTTCTACTGGTGTACTGAATGTCAGCACACCCATAGAGGAACACCGAATAAGAATGGCAAGCTCGGTAAGCTCGCCAAGAAACATTTGAAATTCAGGGCAGAATAGGGAGGTTGTTATGCCAGCAAAAAGTCCAGAACAAAAAACTCTTGCCTGCATAGCTCTAAACATACAGGAAGGGAAAACGCCGGCTTCATACAGTATGAAAGGTGCTGAATGGGCTAAATCAATGAGTAAGGAAAAGTTAGAAGACTATTGTAAAAGTCCAGTAGCATCTCAGGGGTAGGCAGTTACCCCTTTTCATGTGGAGTGTAAAAACTTCGGGGCTTCTGAGCCATGAATAAAATAAGCGAGGTAAAATACAATGAATGGTGTACCAACTAGACGAATACTTACCCCGATATACAGCCCACCTATTCTAAGGGCAGCTAACAATGGTTCCGCTGTTTGGGACAAAATCAATACAAATAGCCAGTGGCAAAGAGGAACTGGCTGGCAAGCTAAACTAACTGGTGGTGTTCAGACTGGTGATGACTGGGGAGCCATGTTCTTTGCCACGCAAGAGCAGAGAGTCGCTGATTTCAATGCTGCTCAGTGGTCATACTGCATGACTGGTACCGAGACTATGGGTGTGAACATAGTCGTCTGGACCCATGACCCGAATAATCTCAACAAGCGTGCTGAAATCACTCAGCTTGGTAACACTGCCCTACTGGGCAAGACCCTTGGCTGGAACAGCCATAAATTACTTTCAACCACTACCCAGTTTATATGGAATGGAGAGGATTGGTCTGGTGGTTCAGCAGCGGCTTTAACAGGTTCAGACCTTACCTCCGGCACTCAATACACATGGGCGCAGTTCCAGGCTGATAAATTATTCAGCACCTTTGAAATCTACAGGGTATCTCTTGAGTACGGATGGGAAGCCTCTGGAACTTTTGACGCTGTGTGGGTAGTTGATGCGAAGTTCAATGGGCAATCCGTTCCCTTCATACCTCCAGTAGATGAGATATTTGCTGCGGATACTCCGTTGGCAAAAGTGGGACATAATATTACTGGCGTAGCTGATAATGTCAAGACCGTTACTACACCTTTAACAGATGTGCCTTTAGTTGCCAGTTCAACCCCTGCTAAGGTAGTTGTTATCCAAGCACAGACGGATAATACAGGGGCTATTGCTGTAGGCGGTGAAGGCGTAGTTGCTACGATAGCTACTGGGACTGGTATTATCTTATATGCCGGAGATTCAATAACCTTAGAAGTAGATGACCTTGCTGATGTTTGGATTGATGCTATTGTTGGTGGCGAGGGTGTTCGGTTTACTTATCTAACATAGGAGTAATAAATGCAAACACAAGTTGGTGTTAAAAGAAACCTATGGTCAACTAGGCAAAGTGGGCTGTTCGCTCCCAAGAGGATGAACTTCCCAATAGACTCTCTTGAGTTATACCTTCCACTTGGACATCCTGAGTTATCGGGCAGTCCTATAGTCTCTAAAGACCTAAATGCCTTTTCGGCTACGGTTACTGGTGCAACCCATACTCCACCAACGCATACAGTCTTGGATGGGATAGATAATAAGATAGTTGTACCTGATAATGCTGTCTTTACAGCACTCGTTGGTAATAGTCTTAGTGTAGAAATCTGGATAAAAATACCAGATGCTCCTGATGACTTTGATGTTGTAGTTGGTAAGTGGAATGACGGGGCTGATTCTACTAAAGAGTGGTTCTTCAGGTTTGGGGCTTCTAGTGTGTTTGAGTTTCGATTGTTTGACCCTCAAGGTGCAGGTGGTAATGCTACTATGGGTAGGCGTACCACAGTCACGCTATCCACGGACACTTGGTATCATCTTGTGGGTACTTATGATGGGGGAACTACTAATTCAGGGGTTAATATCTATATTGATGCTGTGCAAAGAGCTACTACTAGCATAGATAGTGGGGGAACTTTCGTCAGTATGAGAGATACGGCTGCTAAACTCTATATAGGTGCTCAAGAAGATACAATTGGTGTTGATGGTCGTTTCCTCAAAGCATCAGTTGGAGAGGTTTGGATTTGGAGTAAAGAGTTAAGTGCCCTTGAGGTTTCACATATCAACAGAGCTACAAAGTGGAGGTATCAGTAATGGCAGTAGATAACAGAGACGACAGGATTAGAGTTGATTTACCACTTCCTCCAGAGATAAGACAACAGCATCCAGAAAAGCTAGCTGAACTACGAGACCTTCTGCTCCAAGCTCTTGCTGTGGCTGTAGTTATCAACGAGGGGCAAGATAATGAGGAAAGGGGCTTTATTGAGATTGAGAGGTGCGGGCATCGGATAGGCGAAAGTTGTGAGAAGATAGCCAGATGGGAAGTTGGTAGGGGAAAAGTATATCCAGAGGAGTAAATCATGGCAGATGAACTTTCTTTAATCGCAAGGCTCATATTTGATAAAGGTGGTGCTTCGGCTAGGATGTCAGAGGGTATCTCGGTTGATGTCACCGGGGATTCCTTTACCCATGAAGTACAGGAAATTGGGACTTCGGAAGAGATACTAGTTCAGGGAACAGACCTTGGTACTCTTGGTTATCTGATGCTTAAAAACCTTGATTCTACCAACTATGTCCAGGTGGGGATAACAGGGCAGTACAGCATAAGATTAAGGGCAGGAGAGATTGCCCTATTTAGAGCCGATGCAGATATATATGCGAAGGCTAACACTGCTGCCGTAAAATTAGATAAAATCTTAATAGAGGATTGAAAACATGGCTTGGACACATTCTGCAATTAAAACCAGAATCTCAGCCTTGCTTCAGGACACTGGCGGGAAAATCTTTAAGACGGCTACTGACGGCGAGATGGAACTGGAGATATTGGACTCAGGCTTTGAGGTAGCTCGGTGGGTGCCTTACACAGATTCTAACCCAGCTATTTATCAGATTGAATCAAGGACTGGCACGGCTACATCCGATACTGCAAGCGCTCTGGTTGATGGCACCAATGTCCAGTTCCTTTCTACCGATGCCGGCAAGGCGGTATACAATACAGATACTAAGAAATGGGGGATCGTCACGGCCTTTGTTTCCACTTCGCAACTTACCCTGAACAAAGACCTCTTCCCGGATGGTGATGAGGGCTACATGATGTTCAATAAGGGGTGTACATCTCAGAACCAGATTAACATTGAAGACATCACTGACCGCTACGAGATAGAAGACGGAGACAGGATAGAACACCCCATAGGCACCAGACGCAACATAGCAGACGTAGAGGGCGACATCCTCACTATTGGAGTAGAACCCTCAGTCCTTGATGATAGTTCTACTGCTGACAGCGCTGAACCAGTGGTGGATGTTCATGTGTACTTCCGTAAGAGGCACTTCATATCAGTGATGACCGACCTGTCAGGAATAGTAGACTTAACTGCTGGTTATTCTGCTGGCGATACTTCTATGGTGATAGATAACCTGACAATCGGTGACATAATTAAAGCTGGACAGCTATTCACGATTGCCAGCACAAGGGGTACTTACCGGGTGACTACCGATGTTACAGTGGCTTCTAGTGAAGCGATTGTAGCTTTCTATCCGGGGCTTGAGAATGATGTTGACAATGATACGGTGGTTACCTTCAAGCAGTCTACCCTGACTCCAACCTTAGAGCCTCTGTTTGCTAGGTATGTGGCAGCTAAACTGGCTATTAGTAAGCCTGGTATTATAATCCCTGAATCACGGAGTAGGGCTAGACCTCATCTGACTGATGGTTCATTCACGATAAATGAATCCAACAAGGGCGGGCCCGGGACCTCAAGCGATTACTTGCAGTATGCTAGGGCTGAAAAAGAGTTGGTTGAACAGATGAGACTTTACAGTGATTTAGGTGAGAGGGAGATGGTTAAGGTAGTGGATGAACTGGGTAGACTAGCTATTTCAAGGCCTCATGAAATATTCCCCCGGACATAAGAGTTTTATTTTCTCCTATCCAAAAGCCCACTAAACCATCTACAAGCCGAAAAATAACCAATAAAGTAACCTACGATTAGACTTATAGTTATTGCTATAAAAATATCCATATTACCCTCCTGCCCTAGAAAGTAGCACAATAAAAACAACTTGTCAATAGAGGTATCTAAATGGCCTTTGGCGATACGAAAATAGTTATCAACTCCCTGACCTACGATAACCACAGCAACAACATCTTAGTCGGTGTCCGAAAACACCCTGAGACTGAGGACTCCCAGACGGCTGAGGTTGTCTTGGCTAATGCAGACAAGCGGTTTAGCGCCCTTAATCTGAGGGGGTTGACCGCTGTTATTTCTTATGACTTCGGCTCTGGATATACCGCTACTCCAACACTTACTGTGATTACCCAAGATGATATAACCTCTGGTGGCAATTACCAGACTGTACTAACGCTGGTAGGAATACCCGACCTGCTTTCTGAGGATAAGGCAAGTAAGAATTATGACCATCCCAGGACAGATACCAAGACAGTTAAAGACTTACTGACCGAGGTACTTGATGGTACGGCCGTATCAAGTAGTGTGACCGCCGAACAGGCTACTACGGATTCATTCTACAACTTTGACGGCACAGGAGATGACCTTCATGCCGTGGGGGAGTCACGGTATATAAGAGATACGACTGTCACCACATTATCCTTTTACCTCAAGAAAGTCGGTAGCCCTACTGGCGATATAACCTTCTTTATAAGACCGACAGATTTCTCATGGACTGAATCAAAGGTATTAGGGGATGCCTCTACTTTAAGCACATCATCAGTATTGAAAACGGTTACGCTGGATACCGCAAGGTATGTGGATGATGAGGTGATTTTCTATTGTGAGTATACAGATGGGACTGCAAGTAACTATGTGGCTATTGCCTATAACAGCGCGGGTGTAGCAACAGGTGAAAACTTGGGGTTGCTCTACGCTACCGGCGACTGGCAATACTTTTCAGACCAAGATTGCGGTTATAAATTTGGCTACAACATTGATGGGGTAGACTGCTTTACCCATACCACATCCAGAACAGCTACATTTGACAGTGAAAGCACTCTTATGGACACCTACCAGCCAGGTGATGCCTTCAAGATTAAGGAGGGTGAATCAAAACTGGATGTGGTGAACAAATTACTCAATTTTGTAGCGGACTATAAGCGTGTTGAGAGCGATGATGAAGTCCATTTCTTTACCATATCTACTTCTGGGAACTCGTATACTTCAGACAAAGGTGAGTTCTATACCCATACTAACAGGAAAGCTCTTGTTGTCCCGAACAAAATAGTGGTTAAGTCCTTTGACGAAGACGATGGTTATGAGGGGTCGGCCACAAGTGCTGCAAGCTTCGCTCTGCTTCCCATCACAGGGGTCCCAGTCAGGGCTTACGTCACAGGTGATGCTCAGGCCGCAAGTATAGCTGCGGATGTAATCGCCAAGTTGGAAGTAAACTCTCAGGTAGGTTCTGATTTGGTTCCGATGAATAATCACGAACAGATTTGGAATTTTGTCACTGTAACTAATAACTGGAACGGCTCTACCACTACCGGGAATATAGCCTATCTAAATAGGGTGAGTATTGGTGGTCAGTTCCAGCAGTTCTTCTCATTTGGTAGGCAGGCAAGGCGAGGGATAGCTGGCATCAAACCTAAGAGGGAAGTCAAACTGGAACACCCACCTATAACTGATGAGACTATTATCAGATGGGGCATGATTAAAGAAATCTTCAATATCATAGATGAGAACACGGATGACATTTATCAACGGCTCAATATCATATTCTCTATCTTAGAGACCTTGGGTGTAAAGGTTGATGCTACTGACAATGACTTATCTAATAATGTTGAGAAGCTATTAGAGGGGCAGATTGATAGTTTTAGTCTTCTTGTCGATGGTATCATGCAGAGATTACAAGTCACCGAACAGATGACGCTACCAGTATTCCCAAAGTAGGATTAAAAGATGGCAGTTAAAGTAAAGGTAAACACATCTAATGCCAGCGCTGTTCTAGGGGAGGGCTTGAGTAGGCGTGTTGTTGTCAAAGCTCCTAATGGAACTCTGTGGGCTGCATATATGGACGATGAGGGTGTGTCTACTAGAGATATACTCGTAGCCTATAGCACAGATGGTGGCGCAACTTGGACTGAGGAAGAGGCTGTTGCTGATGACCGCCCATTTACTAACTACCTTATATTACTGGTTGATAGCAGTAGTGTTCCTATCATAATCTACTTCAAAGACGTATCACCTGGTACTGACGCTCTTAGATATGTGGATAGGTCAGGAGGTACTTGGGGTTCGCCAGAGACAATACGGGCAGACTTCAATATCAATGAGGTTGATGCGGTCATGGACTCCAGTGATGTTGTCCATATTGCCTATACTCGTACTGGGGTTCGGTATATCAAGGGTTCTACAGGCTCTTGGTCTGCCCCTGAGCAAGTGGCGGCGAGCACTAGCAACCCCTCAATAGCCGTAGATAGTAATGACAAACCATATGTTGTTGCTGTTGTCAGTACCGGTATAAATATGTACGAAAAGACAGGTGCCAGTTGGTCAGCGGCGGAGACTATTGAGAATACTAACCAAAATGGTGCTTCTCCAACTTGTGCTATGGATTCCAATGATGACCTCCATGTAACTTGGCGTGATGATGACGGCAATTCAGTCATCCTTTACCGTAAGCGTCTGAGTGGCACATGGCAGACAGAGATAGAGGTACTTAAAGATACTGATGACCCTACCTTTGAAATGCCCTATATCTCATTAGACACCAACGATGATGCCTACATCGCATATAATCGCAATGGTAATCCTAATGATAATGGTATTTACTTTAAGAAAATTACCGGGACTACTCTGGGTACGGAACAAACTATAGACAGTACACTTACCAGACCAGGCGGGCGTTCCTCATTCGCCTGTTCACTCTACCACAAGTATCCTAGTAGTGGTATATTAGCGAGCAGTTTACAGCCGGCCATAATTGCCCTAGATGCTGATACTGACGCTGATATTTATTTTGAAATACCTACAGCGGGGGGTGTGGGTCCCGGAATCATAGCCGTAGTAGAAACAAGATTACACTATGTAGATGCCTTCGGGGTTGAAAGATATTTTGAAGGCACTATTGTATCTTAGGAGCGAATGATGGTTCGTTTTTCAACTGGGCAAACAGGGGTAGATGTTGCTAACCACTCCGACCGGCATGAAGATGGTGGTGCTGATGAGGTAAGTATTGCTGGGCTATCTGGCGACCCTGCCGATACCATCAACGAGTCTTTGCTCACCACCCAGAATGATATTATAGTTCGTGGTGCTTCGATTGCTGAGAGGTTGGCTATTGGAGCTAGTAGGATAGTAGCAAGGTTAGCTTCAGGGAATGTGGTGGCTGCTACGGCTGCTCAGATAATGGCACTCCTGTCGGGAGCTGCCACCGCAGCCTTCAGCTTCGCTAGTCAAAACCTAACCAACACTGGAACAATAACTGCTGCGACTTCTGTTTGGCATCATGAGCATGACCTCTTTGCTACTTCACTTAATCCAGGAGCTTCAGGGGCAACTAGAACTGCCCCAGATTCAAACACAATCGGTGGATGGCAACTGAATGCTGCTGGTGAAACACTCTACTTTGAAGCTCATATGGAGGTAGAGTGGGATGCTGTGAGTGACTTAATAATAAACGCTTGGTGGGAGGTTAATGTAGACAATACTGGGGGTGCTGGTGGAGATACGGTAGACCTTCAGCTAGTCGTAAGATATAAAGGCGAAGGTGATACAGTGATTAAAACTCAAACGATAGAGGTAGCTACTACTGTTGGGGCTTCGGCTCGGTATAAACAATTCAAGACTACTTTTACGATAGATTATGATGCTGCTAGTAACGTCATTGATTCCTTAGACCTTCTATCCTTTGCCATTAATCTTGAGACAGACACCAGCGAAGTAGACGATATAATTCTTAATCTTATGGAGTTAAGATACGCAACCACGAAACCATCATTGGAGGCATAATGGCAGTAGGAAAAT
>SDBU01001165.1_pt1 | contig 38387 bp, 66 predicted proteins | sample 2277071 | NCBI WGS metagenome assembly SDBU01 (sample SAMN10397929, study PRJNA504765) | marine sediment metagenome | isolation source: marine sediment core GS08_GC12, 126 cmbsf | place: Arctic Ocean: Gakkel Ridge, Loki's castle | collected 2008 | reverse complement strand
ATCTCAGTCCAGCCGATACCCTTCCTCTATGATCTTAAATTCACGACCGGGCTCTACGTGGGATATGACGGGACGGCTGTCGTCGACCTGACGGTAATGTACTCGTAGGAGAGGCTATGCCGAACAGGACACCATATAATATTGAATATTGCAGAGAAATTAAATGCCCATACCGCCAAGGTAATAAATGCACTAAAGACAAGTGTATTGCCAAAGGTGGTCAAAAGTGGGCTATCTATTGGACTAATTATGGCAGATTGCCGGAGTAATTATGCCTGACCCACGGATATGGCCGATAGGAAGTGCCAATGACCTGGGACCGATTGCGGTCGATGCTGTCTCTGGGTTAGTCCTGGCTGCTCAGAGAAACAGGCAGGATGCCGATTTTGTCAATACATCTGAGTACTGGATTTATCTGGCCAGGGGTAATGCGGCTGTTATCGGTGCCGGGATAGCTCTATCACCCAACGGAGGGAGTTATCATATCGGTCTGTGGAATTTGTATCAGGGTATTATCAATGGAATAGTTGATGGCCCCGATGGAACTCTAGCGATAAGTGAGGGATTGTTGTGAGTGAGGGAGTACATAACCCAGCGGATTTATCTGGCCTGATAGCTGGCCAGACAGCTATATTGGCGGCAATCGCTGACTTGGATATTGACCTTGAAATAGTCGATGCCAACGTGGACGCTGTACGCGCTGTCACCGACGCTCAGGGAATCCTTGAGGAGACGGGCGGAACCTTGACCACCGATGGTACGGAGCAGAATGTCTACATTAACAACGCACCAGCCGGCGTCTACGAGCCGCGCTGGTTTAATATCAACTTTGCTAACCAAACTGTCACGGAGGCGGTTACTATACGAGTCTACTATCGGAATGTAGACGGCGGTGGATGGGTCAGGGATGACAGGCAGCCGTTCGTCGGCGTACCGATTAACCTGCTAATATCAGTGGAATTGAAGCCGAATAGATTCGGGACTCGGGTGACCATCGAGAAGATAGAGGGAACGAATCGGGATTATGTCTGGGAGGTTACATACGAGGTATAGATAATGGTTAAAAGAAGAATGATAGTCCATCTCTCACAGGAACTAATAATATCAGTACTTAAATTAAATCCTGGCCTCGAAATAATAGATGCTCGAATTAACAACTTTGAGGGGGGAAGGATTGAATTGGTGCTAACTGGTGAAAGTGTCTCAGAATGTGAAGAGGGCGCCTATCCACTTGTGGAGTCGCTCGATAGGTGGAGCATTAAAGAATGACCGTCTTATATGACAGCCTGAGCTACAACCGCCGAGCCCTGCTTGACCTCCCGTTTCGGGAAGGGATAGGTACGATCACTCAAGATGTGGCCAAACCTCACCATCCGGTGACGCTGGTAGGTACTCCGGCCTGGACGTCTCTGCCCAGCGGTAAGGGAGCCATTGACCTCGGAGGCTTTGGAAGTGGAGATTATGGCCAATGCTTGAATGCTGATAGCGAAGACCTGGACTTCACATCAGGTGATTTCAGTATAGGGGGGTGGATAAACTGGTCAACCGTCATCGGAGAGTTCTCTCAGATTATCATAGCCAGATATGAATTGAGCGTCTCCGGATGGGAGACCTACCTGACCGAAGCAGCTGGGGTATTTTTTATGACACTCCGTCTTCATCACGCCGCCGGTGCAACGGTCAGGACCGCGGCATTCTCCACAGGCTGGTCAACATCGACACTGCACCATTTTGGGATTAGTCGGTCTGGCACTTCTGCTCAATTCTACCGGAACGGTGTGGCTATACCCACAACCTCCGATACTCTAATAGACCCGGAGACCTCCAACGAAGACCTGGTGATCGGGGTCAGATATACCAAGGACGCCAACTTCTACGACGGGCCATTCCCTCGACTGTTCGTGGCAGATGAAGCCCTGACTGCTGAGGATTGGTCGAATATGTATAAGAATCAACAGGGGTACGCATCATGACTGGTATAGGATTCGAGGAACGGGTCGCCTGGCTGGAGGAACAGCATGAGGATATGTTCGGCGTTATCGATAGCCGGGCAAATACGGCCACGCTATTCGTGTCTCCAGATGGGACCGGAGCCGATGGCCAGTCTTGGAGAACGGCTTATCAGACGCTCAATGCTGCCCTCGATGCCGCCAGTACGGATGTCAACGACCTGACAATGATATTTATAGCACCCCATCCTACCTTTTATGATATCAACCTGGTCGGGACTCCGGAGTGGACGGCCAACGTCGTCCTCCAGGGGAGTCACCGGGACTTTATTGAGATAAGGAATACACACGGAGCGGCCGGACTCATCTTTGAATTGTCCGGTAAGTCGGTCGTGCGAGATATAACCTTCCACCTGCATACGGGCGGAAACGGCCTTATAATGTCCGGGGATGGTGCCCGGGTTGACAGATGCGGCTTCAACGGATCGCTCCAGGAAGACCAGGCCATTGCCCTCTGGATGCAGGGCGATGAACAGAGGGTGAGAGATGTAGACTTCCAAGGTAACGTCTCTTGGACTATTGCTATCAAGCTGGACGCCTCTGCCGATAGCCACTTAGATAATCTTTCAATACATGAATGTGAGAGGGGGATATGGCTAGGGGATACCCAGTCAGACAATAATGCATTTCATGATATCGATATCCACGATTGCGCCCTTGGTGTCGACATAGATTCAGGCAATGGCCAGCACTTCCAGGATGTCGCATTTATAGGTAATACGCGAAATGTAGATGATGAAGTCGGCGATTCCGAATGGATAGATATTCATGGGCGATTCGATATTGCGATATTACCTGATAATCTCGTTGGTGTGACGGTCGCCACCGGAGGGGCTGGAGCTTATGGTGCTGATACTGAGATATTATCGGCAGTCAGTAGGGACAATCCTTTCAGAGTAGTAGGGTTTGTTTTCGGCCCTGACGCCTCACCGGCTGAATGGTATCAGGTTAGATTCTCAGACGATGCGGGAGCCTCATTCTTTGATGTGCAACAGTTTATCAGTGACAGGAGAGCGGGGTCAAGCGCTCCGGGCGGCACCGAACATATCTTTAATGCAGGGACTAGAATAAGCGGCTCTGCCAGGGACATCACCGGTGGAGATAACGTAGATGTCTGGCTTCAGGTTCAGGAGGTTTAATGTGCCGGAAATTAAAGATAATATGGGAATAAACGACCAGATTCATCTCGTCCTGAGAGGGCCTGATGGGAAGATAAAGGACGAGAGAATACCGAGGAAACCAGTAAAAAAGACGGAGGTCAGAAATGTTACAGGTAGAAGAACAGTTCGAGATTAAAAGCAAAGTCGGAATCAAGGGTCTATTCCATCTTCGTCTGGTAGGTCCGGACGGGGAACTGAAGGAAGAGAGGATCATCCACAACACCGTCACCGAACTCATGGACGCCCAGGTAGCGGACCAGATGAGTGACGGAGCCGGTGCTGCCATCGGTTTTATAGCCGTAGGTACGGGTACAGGACAGGGTTCGGCCAGTGTGGGATTGGCTGTCAGTCTTGATATAAATGCCTTGACTTCAACCACTCAAGGCGGTGGCGGTTCGGATAACGATTCCGTATATGTTGGAGATTGGGCTGCTGGAGACGGTACCGGGGCAATCACGGAAGCGGGTGTTTTCTTAGCAAACAACAACACAACGATGATGCTCTACGCCGACTTCTCAGTCGTCAACAAAGGTGGTCTAGACACTCTCCAGATTACGTGGACAGCTACATACGGCGCGAGTTAAGAGGAGCTAGATGAGGCAAATTTATAATGGGTATTGTCCAGTCAGTTGTTGTGATTAGGAGTCTTAGATGGCAGTAACCTTTCGTTCAGTAGGGGTAAGCCCGGGGGCAGATTCTACAACCTGTGTGATTGTTAAGCCTGCTGGCTTGTCGGTTGACGATTTGATGGTTGCCCAGGTTGTTACTTATGTGTATGGCACAGCCGTTACACCACCAGGTAGCTGGACGGAAATCAGACAAGATTTTGATGGTACAGTAAGGGACATCCGTTCCGCGTTATTTTGGAAGATAGCAGTTCAAGCAGATGTAGATGCCACTGACTTTACTTTTACAGTTGGCGACGAAGTTAATTTGGGTGCTATTACTGCCTGGACAGGGCACGATTCAGTGACTCCTATAAATGCCGATAACGGACAGGTTAATGCTAGTTCTACCACCATTACTTCCCCTGGGATAACCCCATCTGTGGCTGATTGCGAAATCCTGCTTTTTGCTGGTGCGGCCACCTTAGTAGTTACTACTACTGGTTATGCACTTGCTACTGATAATCCTGGCACTTGGAATGAAAGATATGACCAAGGAACAACAGCAGGTCGTGATATCTCCCAAGCGATGGCTAGTGCTACAAGACCTGAAACATCGGCTACTGGCAATGGGACAGCAACCGTAAATGACTCCCGGAAAAACATAGGCCAACTGGTAGCGATAGCACCAGTACAATCCATAGCCCATGAAAAGGTACTTTCTGATACCATATCGATAGCTGACTCAATAGAAAAGGATGTCGGTATGTTCAAAGCTGACAGTGTGGCTATAGCCGAATCCCCCGCTCTGGTAGCTGAGTTTAAAAGGTCATTTGGTGATACTATGGGGATTGCTGACGTCATTTCCAAGGAACCGGGGCTCGTCAAGTCTGATTCACTCGCCATCACGGAGGTCATCTCTAAACAGCCTGGAATAAATATAGCTGATTCAATATCGATAGCTGAGAGTTTGATTAAAGCCATTGGATTGGTAAAGGCGGACACCGTAAATATCGTGGAGGCTGTGGAGAAAGCGGTGGGTATGGCCTTGTCCGATACTATTACAATCTCAGATTCGGTTACTGACGTTTCGGAGTTTTTCCTTGCCATATCAGACACCATCGCTATAGCGGAATCAATCTCGAAAGAGTCCGGTTTGAATAAGGATGACGCCGTTGCTATCGCAGACACTCTTAACACAAAGGCAATCGGTTTAAGTAAAGCTGATTCAATAACCATCGCTGAGACTATCATCAAGGCTGTATCAATACCACAAGCGGATTCAATAAATATCACGGACTCAATTAGTAAAAAGCCGGGGTTGGTATTAGCAGACTCAATCTCTATATCGGACATATTCTCCAGAGTAATGGTCTACCTCCGCAGCCTCTCAGACACAATCTTAATGACCGACTCAATTAGTAAGGCCATATCAATAATTAAAGCGGACACCATGACAATAGCTGATTCGATAGGGAAAAGTTTATCAATTACTTTCTCTGATATAATATCTATTGCAGACCAGGCTAAATTAATCTATCCTGTAAGGAGGGCGGTGACCATCGCCCGGATGACTATAAAGAGAATTGAGCAAGCCAGACTTCCTCATAAGAAGTTAAAAGAGGAGGACGTATGACCACAACGTATGACATAACAAACAATGTCGGTAAAGTAAGGCTGACGATAGGCGATAATGTCCTGGGAGACGCTCAGTTCACCGATGAGGAATTAGAATACTTCCTCTCCGTGAATTCGAGTAATATCAATCTCGCCTCATCAGACGCGCTGAAGGCGTGGGCGGCCTCCTATGGTCAGAACGCAGCCAGTGAAAATCTCGGAGATTACGCATACACTCAAAAGATAATCGATGATATGCTTAAATTATCCGCTAGATTGCGCGAAAATGAACAGGAAGTTCCGGCCGGCGCTGCTGCCGAAGTTGCTAATACAGCCTTCGCCGCGAGGGATATTATCCACAATCGTTATTTGAGGACAGGATGAGCTTTGAATCTTTATTGATTGATACCTTCACCCCTCAGACCTATGTTGAAACGTCTGATAGTCAGGGAGGATTCACTAAGGCGTGGACTAACGGGTCAACGTTTGCGGGCCGTCTGAGTCGCCTTGTGGCGAGCGAGAGGCTGTCTCAAGATAAAGAGACGGCTATCGCCTCGCATAAGATATATTGCTTGGCTACGATTGACGTAGACCCGGAGGACAGGATAATATTGGGTAGTAGGACATTCCTGGTTAAAGGTGTGCTGAAACCATCTAACCTGACCATAGATGGGCATCTTGAAATAACAGTTTTGGAATTAAATTATGACGTTTAAGTGGCATGGGGAAATGGCAAAGAAACAAATTGGTGACTTGACGGTTAAAGCCATAACAAACATGGCGGCTGATTCGGTCAAACAGGCCATCGCTAATGCCAGTCAACTTAAAGGAAGTGACCAGCATCCCCAGCGTCAGACAGGTACGCTTGTTCGGTCTATAACCATGGACATAATCAAAGAATTCAATAAAGTCATCGCCAAAGTTGGGATAATGAGAGGCAAGGGAGAGGGTGACAAAGCTCTTGAATATGCTGAAGGTCTTGAATTTGGGACGAATCGACACCCTCCATATCCTTATCTATTCCCGGCTGTCGAATTGATAACGAAAAGGGTTAAGGATTATTTCAGATGATTACGTTAAAGGTTTACGTTAAAGGTTTACGTTAATGATAAACGCCATAGCCAAAGGAATATTCGACATACTTATAGCCGACGCTCCGTTGGTGGCTGCTTTAGGGGGTGAAAGGATATACCGAATTATAGCTCCTCAGAATTCGGCGTTTCCTTACATTACATTCGACCTTTTAACAGGCGCACCAAACGGGACGTTCGCTGATGCGAGGGCAGTCGATGAGACTACCTGGTGGTTTAATGTATTCGGTGAAGGGGAAACAGGGTCGAAAGCTGTTGGAGATATTGTCGCTTTGATGACCGATGTTTTAGATGGCGCCACCCTAACAGTGACCGGATACTCATTTATGAAATGCGTTTACGAGTTTATGGGGAGTGCTATCTACGACCCGGATACAGAGATTTATCAGATACCACTCAGATACCGGATATGGGTGGATAAAAACTAGGAGGTGCTAAGATGGCACACAGAGCAGGGTTTGCAGGATCAGTCCAGGCACCGGGAGTTATCGCCGGTATTAAATCGTGGACTCTAGATTACACGGTTGAGGCCTTGAACACGACCGACTTCGCCGACGCCGGTGTAAGTGAATTCATTCCAGGCATTACCCAGTGGAGCGGTTCATTCGAGGGCTTCAAGGAAGGGGTACCGATAGCGGGTCTCCACACACAAGTCGCCCTCATACTGGATGAAACACAGACCGCCCAAGAGGAATGGACTGGAAATGCTATCCTTACATCCATCTCTCCCAATACGGAACATGATAATATCGTGTCCTATTCATACACCTTCCAGGGCACGGGCGCACTACAAGTACCATTAGCATAAGGAGGTGTCACTATGGCACATTCAAGTGGAGTAAACGGTGGCGTCTATACCAGTTCTCTCTTAATAGAGGATTGCGAAGATGCTTGGACAGCCGACAACGCAACAACGGCCAATACCGATGTGGATGCAAAGGTCGGTGCGACTAGCATTAAAGCTGTGATACCAGGTGGCTTGGGTGCGAACATCCTTCTATGCCATGAAGCGGGTCTGACTCTTAATCTAACGACATACGATGCAATGTTCATGTGGATTAAAAGCAGCATCACCGCAGCACTCAACGACAACCAGATGCTCTTGGACGACACAGCTGACTGTCTTAGTCCCATCGAGACGCTTCAGATTCCAGCATTGACGCTGGCTACATGGACTCAAATATTCCTTCCATTTGCCGATCCAAGTCTATTAGCTTCAATCGTCTCGGTTGGTCTGAAGCAAATCGCTGCCCTCGGCGCCCGAAATATCTTTATGGACGATATCCGGGCACTGGCCGAAGTAGATGGCATTAAGTCATGGACACTGGACTATACCTCAGAGGCATTGAATACCACGGACTTCGGCAGCTCCGGGACTTCTGAATTCATACCTGGAATAACGGCTTGGAGTGGTACGTTCGAAGGTTACAAAGACGGTGTACCACTGAGCATTGGGTCAGAGGTCTATCTGGTACTCGGGGAGACCAATACTGGCTCACAGTGCTGGATAGGGAAGGCCATCATCACCGGGGCAACACCGAACACAGAACATGATAATATCGTCAGTTACTCATACACATTCCAGGGTACCGGGGCATTAGAAGAACCGTCAACTTAGGAGTGATATGGAAGGTAGACTCGGCGCTATCTATATAGGAAAGAAGCAGGTCGGCGGTTTCTTAGACTGGCACGTTAAACTCAATCTCAACGAGGGAGTCGACGGTGACGATAAGACCACCAAACTCGCTTCTTGGAAGGTCGTAACGTGGGCTCACTGGCTCACCCAGATACTTGAACCGGGTGTCAAGATACGGCTTAAACTCTGCTCTGATGCTGGTTATGGTTACTGGGAATGCAACGGGAAGGTCAACACCCAGCCGACGAGGACGCTGGGTACTCTGATACACGTCAGACTTGATTTCATAGGCTCCGGCGACCTTGAGGGTAAGGAGACGCCACATGAGTAATATCATCTATGGTGTGGCCTATCTCCTCAGAAAGACCAATATGACGCGTCTTGAAATCGGGAAGCTTAGACCTGATAAGTTCACCGAACTATTGGCCGAAGTGCATTATCAAGAGGCGGTTGAAGAATATCAGATGGATTCTCGCATGGCAAATATATTAGCAGCCATAGCAAACTCCGTCCCCAGGAAGCCGCCCAAACAATATAGAGCTTCTGATTTCCTGGTGGGTACCGTGCCCCAGAGAGTGAGGAAGGACGGAGAGGTCGTGGATGAGAAGACGAGGTTGGAGACATTAGCTAAACGGTTTAATATCAGACTACCGGTAAAAGAAATGAGAGATTTATAGGAGGATAACATGACGAACATACTGGCAACGGCAAGGGGAAAAAAAATCAAGCTGGCAGACGGGAAAGAATATACGCTGTCCCCGTATAATATGAATATGATGGCAGACCTTGAGGAAGAATTTGATTGTAATCTCGATGAACTCGGAGGCAAGTTAAAAGGGCGCATGTTTGGCACCCTCAGAAAACTACTTTGGATATTCCTTCGGGAGAATCACCCGGATATGACATTGAGGGATGCCGGTAAACTGGTCGAGATGGACCAGGTGGCTGGGATACTCAAAGAGATAACATCTGCTCTTAGTGGATTGGAGACGTAGTGGCAAACGTAATCGGTGAATTTGTAGCGAAGATTGGCGCTGATACAAAGAAGTTCAATACCAGTGTCGACAAATCCCAGACCAGGATGGGCAAGTTTGCCGACGGCGTTAAAAAGCACGGCAAGACGATTGCCCTTGCTTTCATTGCCATTGGTACCGCCGCCTCAGCGGCAGCTTTCAAGATAGTAAAGGACTTTGCTGCGGCCGGAGACGAGGTTCAGAAGATGGCCCTCAGGACTGGTTTTACGACAGAGGCTTTATCAGAATTGAGATTAGCAGCTGAACTGAGCGGTACCAGCATTCAAGGTTTGGAGAAGGGCGTCAAGCGGATGGCCACGACCTTACTCGATGCGGAGCAGGGATTGTCAACAGCCGTCGACGCGATGAATGAATTGAATCTGACCATCGGGGATTTTGAGGGGCTTAGTCCGGAAGCAGCCTTTGAAAAGTTCCTGATTGCTATTGCAAACTTAGAAGACCCTCTTAAACGCGCAGCTGTAGCTCAGGATATATTTGGCAGAGCTGGTACTGCAATGCTTCCGATGTTAGCGGATGGAGCTGAAGGCTTGGCAGCCATGAGACAGGAAGCCCACGACTTGGGTATTGTCTTCGACCAGGAAGCCGCCAACGCTGCTGCTAGATTTAATGATGATATGACTCGGCTCGGTGGGACAATAGATGGACTAAAATTCAAAATAGCCGAGGAGTTGATACCGACTTTAAACGCATTGGCCGTGGCCTTTACTCAGTTATTGAAGGGCGAAGGCGTGTTCACTGCACAAGGGCAGGCGGTGAATGAATTAATTGAGGCAAGGACAAACTTTCTTATAGAGCAAGAAAAGGCACAGCGTGGCGTTGACAATGAGATGAAGAAGGCTGCTGAGACCTTAATTGAAACGGCTCATGCCTGGAGGATAGCAACCGATGGAGGAATCGCCAACCTTGCTTTATTGGGCGAAATCGTTGGACCTTTGGAGAGATGGCTGGCGACTGAAGAGGAACGCTTAGACGCCCTGGCATTAGAAGAAGTAAGGTTGATAAATCAGGCATTAGCTGAAATTAAATACCGGGATGCCCTCGACTTTACGATACAGGGATTGATGGAAGCCGCCCAGGCAGAAAAGGATTTGGCTGCCGCGGTCGTCCAGGCTGAGGCGGATAAGGCGGCTGCTAGAGAGGCACAGAGAGCTCAGTCAATGGAGACAACGTTCGGGCAGATAGTCGCGCTTGGTGGTGCACCATCGGCCGAATCACTGAGGCAATTTGAATTGCTTACTCAAAGACAGCCTGGAGATGTTATACTGGATGGGGAAAAGGTCGGGCAATTTGGTATGGACTTTGCCGGTGAAGGCTTCCTCGGAGAAAGTCACATGAGTGGGGGTAATCCGTAATGCCATATCGTATAAAATTATCTGATGGCGTTGATACTGTTAACCTTTATGATGGAAGTGACTCACAGGTTCGGGAGGGCGCTTTCGGCCTTCCGGTTCCAGTTCCGATAACGTCCTTTATTGGTAATCCGACATTCGACGGTAATCGACTTGCAAGAAGTCGGAGGGGTAATCGGACAATCAGCATGTCGGTTAAAATAGTCGGTTCATCTTTGAGCGATTTGAGGGCAAATATTTCAACCATTCATCGGCTATTAGACGATGCCGAGAAGCGCAACCTTTCGGGATACGGCTCCCAACTCTATCTTGAATACCAGTGGGCGGACAATATTAATGAGTCTGTATTCTATGATGTTTTAAGAGGAGACCTCGCCTTACCAGCCGGCTTCCAGTCTGTTGTTTTGGATGGAAGTTTTACCGTAATAGATGCCCGGTTATCCTTAATCTGTAAACCGTTCGGCCGGTTTATCGAGCAGGACATCGCTCAAGAAACGCTAGAGAATGAGCAGGATGGCGCTGATGTCAATTACCAGGACATCGCCGCCTCTAATGATAAAGGTGACGTCCCCGCTAAACTATATCTCAAAATAGCCCAGACGGGCGCCACGGGGAGTGAGAAGATATGGATAGCCAAGAGGTCGGGGATACGGCAGACAGATGACCTATTCTTCCAGGGAGAGGATGAGGATAGTTCCGACGACCTTAATTATGCTGCTTGCGGTCCCGCTGTCTGGACATACTCAGAGCCAGCATTGGCGGCGGCTTCTGCTGGAGTTTATAGGAGACTTGCTTTCAATTTTACTACAGCCGCTTGTAATGCTAGCCAAAAAGATAAAGTATTGAGTAGGCACAATTACATAATCAACGATATACCAAGAGGACAGTTCCAAGTTTTGGTCAGGGTCAGGGTTGAGGCTACGGTAGGGGGGGGTCCATGGCAACGTATGGGCTGGGGATTTGGTTGGACGTATGGTGACAAGAGTTACACGCCTTCCGTTGCCCTTGATGAGATGAAAGTCCTGGATGCAGAAGCTACTTGGCAAATCCTTGACCTGGGTGTGTTTAATATACCGCCTATTGCCGAGTCCGATTTTGCTATCACCAATGTCTACACGATGCGAATTTATATGGGGGGTGTAGGCCAACTGGACAATCAGACATTCTATACATGGGACTTGGATTATATCTTTCTTCTGCCGATAGATGAAGGGGTAGTTATCATTGACGGAGTGGCTGCCGCTGATATCATAGCCATAGATGGTATAACCGACCCGCCCAATGTATTTATTATAGACGCAGTGGACAGGATAGAGGACTTCCCGGATTATGTTGGTAATCCATTCAAGCTCGGTCGTGAGGGTACACGGATATATATGATAAGGGATGACGTGCCGGCGGTGACCTTTCAGGTAGATACCAAATTTAGACCCAGGTTTATGGTGACGTAATGGCGAATAAAGCTCTTGATTTTAATGGTGCTAGTGGTGATGTTGCAATCTCTGATGATGCCGCAATCCAGAATATATTTGATGGCGGGGGGACTATTGAAGTCTGGACAAATCCCGAGAGTGATGGGCAGAATAATTCCGGGCGAATAGCTGATAAGGATACGTGGAAGTATCATTTTTCTTCTGAGGCTGCGAGTAAAGTAAAGGTGACTTTAACTTTTCTCTTTGATGGGAATAATGGTGTTTGGGAAACAACATCGACAGAAGTAGACCTTAACACTTGGATTCACCTTGTATTAACTTATAATAGTAGTGATATAGCGAATGATCCGATTCTATATGTTAATGGCACGCTGGTTGCATTAACAGAAACATCAATCCCAGGGGGTACAAGACTAACTGATGTTGGCGACATTTTATTTATTGGCAACAGAGCGGGTATTAACCGAGCCTTCGATGGCGCAATAAATGAAGTCAGATTGTATACCAGGATAATGGCACAGGCAGAAGTAACCACCAATTACAACGGCGGCGCTGGCAGGTATTGGCCATCTGACCTCCGTAATCTCGTTGGCTGGTGGCACATGAATGAAGGGACTGGCACCAATGTCCGCGACGAGACAAATCGAGGTAATCCCGGGACGATCACCGGGGCGTCATTTGTTGACGGGTTCGATTTTATGAATATGACCCACGTACCGAGGCGAAGATGATTGATATTAAACTGTATGACAGAAACCTGACCAGTCCGACGTTTATTGAGAACCTGACCCAGAAGGTGCAGAATTTGAAGTTCACTACAAAGTTGAATGGGGGGTTTTACATCTGTTCATTTCGTCTCATGGCTGACATACCCGCTGCATGGGAGTGGATAACTAAGAGGACGTTCTATAGACTATTGATAACCGATGGCCCACAAACACTCTGGGAAGGCCGTCTCGAAGACCTGACGTTGACTGAGGGGGGTGTGAGCGTTGTTGCTTACGGTTATTACGCTAATCTGAGCGACATCCCCTATACAACGGCGTTTAATGCCAATGCCGATGTGGTGATGAAGGCCGTCCTGACGGCAGCGGCCACGCAGATTAACGCCGACCAATCTAATATTGAAGCTACCGGAGGACCCGCGATAACCAGTGCTGCTGCCTCCAGTTACTTAGACGTTTATCCGAAGCAACTTGTCGAGAAGCTGCTCTCTTTTTCCGATGATACGAATAATGCCAAGTGGTACTTCGCCATCTGGGAAGACCGGATACCTTACATGTTTCCTCGCAGTTTCAGCACTATCAAGTGGCGGGTCACGATAGGAGACTTTGCCAGATTCATATTGAAGCATCGGGGAGCTGAGTTGTGGAACTCGGCCTATACAGTATTCGGTGGTGCCAGGACGGCGATTACGAATAATACAGACAGCCAGTTTAAGTATGGAGATGGCACGAATGATTTTATCCGTAGGAAGGTGATATCGGAAGTCGGCGGCGTGGCAGGAGGCGCAGCACAATCTCGCCGTGATGCATGGATCGAAGACCACAAAGAAGTCCTCCCCAGACTTGAAAAGATGGTACTCGGTCCGACTGTTTATGATGACAGCGGTGTGCCGACCCCATCAATGTGGGTGAGAGCCGGGGATGTGCTGAGGGTTAGAGATTTAGTGCCGGCATCTGCTGAGTTAGACAGCGTAACCCGTGATGGATTAAGGACATATTTCATAGTCAAGACGGTCTACGAAATGGATACTGGCATGATGAGGATAACCCCGGATACGGAACCTGCTGGCATGGATGAAATACTCGGTAAAACATTAAAAGACGGTGGCTAAGACTTCAATCGATATGTTGAAAGAATGTATCGAGGAATTAGATAATGACTGCGAACCTGAACGGGCACTTGAATTATGCGGTTATATTGAATACTATGCTATCAGTCAGGCAATAGAACTCGGTAATAAACATAAAATGAGCACAGGTAGATAAGGAGGCCAGCCTATGGATGCGAGTTTAATAGTCGCCGGAGCAGCCATCGGAGGGAATATATTAATTGGAGCTGGTCTGGCTGCCACCTGGGTGAGAAACGGTAGAGGTGCAGCCACAAAGTACGGGGAACTGAAATCGGAAGTAGAGGCCACCGGGAAGGCAGTCACCAGCCTTACGGAAGTTGTCAGGGAGTTCCAGCTCGAAACCGTTGAGATAATAGCAAAACAGGGTGAGAAAATCTCTGGTGCTGAAAAGGATATCGTCACCATCTTCAGTACCATGGAGAGACGGAAACCTACATAAAAAAGACAACAAGAGACTAACAAGAGCCGGGGTAAATCCCGGCTCTTTCTTTTTGGGTCGGTCGATGAGGTGGCTTTTATTCCGCTCTAAGAGCTGCATGACTGTAGCGTCCTCTGCTTTCTGCCTTAGTTGAATGTCAAACTTTGTATCGGGTCAGGGTTAAATAGAGGTTGGATATGAGCGTTAGACTTATAATAATATTGTGTGTGCATGATAACAAGAGCATTAGAGAGTATTAGAGACGTAGGATGTAAGATAATTAGCTCCTTGTTTACTTGATATATTGTGTGCATACGAAGCTATGACAGTCATTATCTACGTAGTATACAGCAAGCTATAAAAGTTTATAATGGGAGTGTAAATACAGTATGGAGGTTAGAGAGATGAAAGAGCCGAGAATATGCAACAAGACCGGAAAACTCCGCTGGACTAACAAGTAATCTAATACCAGGTAATAAATAACAGGAGGGAAACAAAATGGAATACTTACCAAAAGAAATTGATAATCCTTTTACTCCAAGCGAGGAATTATTACCACCTTACGATGAAATACCAGATGAATTTACCAGACACCCAGGAACAACTTGGAATAAACTGTTCAATGACTGGTTTTTCAGTGGCCTAAAGTCGCTGGAACTCACACCTAAAGACGGCATTGACAAGGGTAAGGCTCTCAGGCACATAAAAGTAGCTATGTCCGGTTGGGACAGCAAACATGAACACAAGGAGTCTGGAGTAGCCTATCTGATGTCGCTCTGGTTTGATGATGTCAAGTGGGAACGTAATTAACCCATTATAGATATTATATATGGAGGTATGGATATGGGCGATAAAGAATCAAGGTATCACGAGTGGACTCCTTGTGAGTTTTACGGCCATGCTTATGAGGTTGATGAGGAAAATGAGGGTCGTCATGTTTGTAAGGATTGCGGTGATTCCTACGAAGATACACCCGAAGCATAAGGCAATCTAATAAGTAAGGAGGCTACTCATGGAATATACTAAGGGAGAATGGAAAGTGTCAATGGGAGGTAATCACGTTGTAGTCATGAGGGATGGTGGCATCTTCGATGTAGCCTACTGCGACGATAAAGATATGCCACCTGAAGAAAGGAACGCCAACGCCCAGCGCATAGTCAAGGCCGTGAACTGTCACGATGATCTGGTTGAGGCATTGAAGGGATTGAAACATAAATTCACAGTAGCCCTAGAAATGGCAGGGCGCGAACAGGATATGAGCGAGTTAATAGAGCGAGAACTAACCGATACCAACAAAGCCCTGGCAAAGGCTGAGTAACTTATAGGAGGATATGAGGGATAATGAAAGGACAAACATCAGACGGGATTGAATTTTAGGTAATACCACGCGGTAGCAAAGTTCGCCACAAAGAACACCACGAATTGACTGGCACAGTACGCACACACGAATATTGCGAGGGCAAATATAGTGCATTACCGTATACGATAGAATGGGATGATTCACGAATGGCACACGATTTGCTCGGTATGTTACCTATATGGCCTCGCCTAGAAAGTATCGAGCCTATTAACCCATAACCATTTTAACAGTATAAGGAGGAACGGATAGGATGAAAGTTTTAGTTGCCTGTGAGTTCAGTGGCATAGTTCGTGATGCTTTCGCAAGGCGAGGACACGATGCTTGGAGTTGCGACTTACTGCCGACTGAAATAAGGGGTAAGCATATTAGGGGTGATGTCTTTAATATCCTCTATGATTGGTCTCTCGGTTGGGATTTGATGATAGCACATCCACCTTGCACATATCTAGTAAATAGAGCAGCGTCATGGAGGCATAAACCAAATTATGGGGTCAATAGGTTAGACGCTCAAATATTCTTTATGAAACTTATAAACGCCCCAATAAAGAAAATAGCAGTGGAAAATCCCGTTGGCTGTATGTCAACACTCTTTAGGAAACCAAACCAATATATTCAACCTTATCAATTTGGTCATCCACAAAGAAAGAGAACTGGGCTATGGTTAAAGGGACTACCTCCACTCTTTGCCACTGCACTCGTAGAACCAGAAAAGCCGGCATTTATTGACAGGGGTGGACACAAAAGATACTTTGTTGATAATTTACCCCCATCACAGGATAGATGGAAAATTAGAAGTCGAACATTCAGCGGAATAGCCGAAGCAATGGCGGAGCAGTGGGGTTAGCCCATAGTCAAATATATGTATAAAGGAGATGAATGATGGGAATGTACGATAATATAAGATACAAGATGAACTGTCCGAAGTGCGGAGCGAAAGTTGATACGTTCCAAAGCAAAGATGGCCCGTGTATGCTGTCGGAATTGGATTTCTGGGAAGTTAATAACTTCTATACCGATTGCGACAAATGCGATACTTGGATTGAGTTTGACCGGAAGAAACCAGTAACGCCCTCACCAATAAAAGATTACGTTATGAGCCTAAACCACAATAGGGGGTGATTATGATTATACAATATAAGGCTCTTTTGTCCCCATGATGTTCTTGCACCACGAACGGGGAAATGTCTCAGGAATTCACGCACGGTATCTGCTCAAAGTGCGAAGCGGAAATGGTAGATGAAATGAACGCTTTGAGGGAGGAACATAATGAAGTTAGATAAGGACGTTGCATTTAGTATGCTTGTAATCCGTATAAAAGTACTGGACTTGGTAGAGGCTGAAGAGGCACTACTGAAAGCTATCCGTGAGGACGCCGTGATTGCCGATAATATGAGAGACATCTGGCTACACCAGAGATGCGAGGCGGAATGATGATAAAGTTAATCAATTACCCTGTGAGTAAACAGATAGCAAGCTGGCTCTATCTTGACGGTCATCCATGCGCCGAACCAATGAAGTCAAAGCCGATTGACCGGGAGTTTTTCAGGGAACTTATATCGAAACTGAGTAGGAATTAAGGGGAATTAGATATGAAGAAAAAGAAGAATGATATTGCATTGAAAAGGACTTGCCCGAGATGCGGGAGTCATCAGACCTACCGAAGAATCAAGACACAGGAACAGGTTTGTAGAGCGTGTGGGAAGATTACTCCACTTAAAGACATAGACTAACAAAAGAGGGAGAGGATTCAACGTCCTCTCTCTCTTCATTTAATTTCAATGCCCTCATGTGCTCTATAGTTCTTAATTCCTTGAATGTTAGTGTCTCACAGTATCCGCCGAACGAAAGAAACATCCTTGCGTCTCCGCATAGCTTACACACTCCCTTACTTGTTCTACCGTTCTGAGATTCTATATTCCAGAAATGTGTACACATCTAGTCCTCCTCTAGTATAACTAATGGTAGTTTCACAGTTCCCTTATCATCTCCAACGTATCTGCGAATTTTCTCACGAGTGGGTGGTTAGCAAATATGCAACTATCACCAGCGTCACCGATTAACCAGACGGGTATTCCTTTGCCCAGTGCTATCCCCATCTCAACCCACAGACCCTTGTAAACAAAATCCTCGATCATTAACCCGATGTACACATCTGCCTCCAACACACCCCAAACATCGTCGATCGCAAAAGAAGCCAATCTTTCGGCAACCGCATCATTAGGGTAGATTTCATGGTCAGTCCAATCAACGGTTATCTCATGCCCCATCTCACGCAAGTAGCCGTGGATAATCTTAACCCTCTCCCTATCCTGATACTTTCCAGCAACGTAAATCTTCATCTATTCCTCCTCTGTAATTTCGGTCACAATAATAGTCACGCTCTCTTCACCTACTCCCTGGAATGTAATACTTATCTTTGAAACTACAAAGTAATTATCGTCCTTGATTCTACCGGCTAATACCAACCCATCAATCCACGGCTTACAGGCTGAAACGAACCCGTCAAGGTCGCGCTGTCTCTTATCTCCGGCAGTAACGAATATCTCAATAGAAGCTTTCTCAAAAGGTTTATCCAGTTTATTCAATGCTCTGAAGTATGCCTCTTCTTTAGCGGTATGTCTTAGTTCCGACCTCTCTGCCCAATGTAGTTTCTTACCAGCTTGATTAGGGAATAAGGCACGGGCGGGCCAATGGTCGAACGCTATCTGTATACATTTAGTATCAGTCATCAATACCCCTGTTTCTTCCTTATAGGCTTGATATATTCCAAGAGCTTCTGTTTAGCCTGGTAATTGTTACCGTCCTGTTGCCGATGCTCAGTCCGCGTTAAGAGAATCAAATTAAAAGGGTCCAGAAGTCTCTTCCCTGTTCTTCTTCGTAGACTTCTTTATAAGTATCAGGCTCTAATCCATAGCCTTCTTTGGCAACACGACCACGCCCATAACAATGTGGACATTTCTTCGTGCGTTCTAAATATTCAGGACTTTTATTCGGTATTATCCCTTTCATCTATTCCCCCTCTTTGCCTGATTTGAGAGCCATATCAAATTTATCCATTACCATATCAAGGTTAGTTCCGTTGAATACAGCGAATCCTTTTTTGTCGTCGAAGATGGCCTGGTTGTAATCCTTGCGCCGTCTATCTTGGGTCACGCTATCAACGGTAAGGTATTTCAAGAAGCAAGCCCTCAACTCCCTCTGCATATCTGCCCTGACCAATGGAATTATGTTTATTAGTATTTGCTCGGCAGTTTGCTCATATTCCACAAGTCCATCGTCCATTATGGGCGCTTTCATCCAGTAAGTTATAGCTTCAATCTTTTCCTGTTCCTTAATGTCCATTACTCACCTCTGTAAATTTAATGTAATCCTTGTGACTTAATGCCCATTCAGGAAACTCACCGTCTACATCACGCTCATTCATCTTCCCCAGTACCATCTTCAATGTTTCCCGATAGGCGGCTTCTAATAATCCATCTACATCCACGTGGAACTGGTTTCCGCAGTGACCATACCTTGCCCTTTCTTCTTCACTCAATATACTCATGTGTTCCTCCGTATGTCGGGTTTTATTTTCTTTAAGATGTGGTCGAATTCACCCCTACCAATTGCCTTTGCCAGGCAGCCCATACAAATACCGCTATTATTGACTGCGCCACCTTTACCGCATCGCTTGCATTTTGCGTCAAGATTAATATTCAAATCAGCCATTTTCTATCCCTCCCCTTTACTATCCTAGTGTGGGGTTAGGCTCTTTATCCCTTTGGCATTTATCACAGTATTGCGGAAGCTCTGACAAGGTGAGCCACCATTCTGAATCGGGGTCTACTGATATAGTAAAGGTCTCGCCTTCTTCAGCTTCATGGTTGCAACCAGAACAAAATCTATTTGTCATCTTATTCCTCCTATACCTTACCGTCCTTCGGCTTGGTGGCTACCTCAAGGATTTCGCCCCAATTATTAACGTAGATTGACTCAATATCGTGGACGTTTACTTCCTTGCCGTTTATTTCTATCACTTGCTCGGCTATCATATTTACTTGTACTGTATGGTTCATCCTTTCACCTCGCTAGTGGGGTTGGCTTTACAGTGGGTGGCAACTGAGAAGTCAATGAGTTCCTTTACCATTGAGTACGGGATGTGATTAATAATCTCACAATATCCCAGTTCATTCTCACTCAAGCCCAAGCACCGAATCAATGCCTCCATACGGGCTTCATCCTTCCTATCTACTTTAGCTATCTCCTTGCTACACATCTGCCATAGTTTCTCATGTTCGGCATCCTTTATTGAGGCGGTCTTGGCATCCTGGGCATCACGAACTGCGAATACATAATCTCTAATATCCTTCCGAGTTTTGTTCTCACCCACTCCAACGTACTTCTCCTTTATTAGAAGTATCTCATCTAGTGTCAGCAATCTGGACTGGTCGGGCTGTGGCTCTGACTCACAATATTCATCGGCCGCCATAATTAACTCTACCTCGCTTGGCTCGGTGTCGCTATTTATAACGCCTGCTCTGCGTAGTACATTTCTTAGGGCATACGATAACAAGCCCACCCTATTCTGTGGCTCATAGAGTTGGTTGATTTCCCATGCCGTATCTGCTATGTCCCACTCTCTCCTTATAGGATATTTCTTGTACCTCTTTATTATCTCCGTTACTTCCTCTATCCTATTCATTTCTGTGCCTCCTTAGACCCTAAAATATCTATAATTGAACTAGCCGGGGCCTTCTCCTTGAGTAATGAGAGTATATGTTCTCCCATTTCATCAGCACCGGCTTCATAAGAAAACTTGTCTATTGTATGATAGCCAGTCTCCCCAAGTGGACTAATTTCTAGTGGAACGTTCCAATCTTCAGGTCTATATTCCATAGCTTAATACCTCCTATATCCATCATAGACAAATCTCACCTTAACAGCTTTAGCCATCCGCCATCGGTGTCCGTACTTGTCTTTGATGTAGGCACGACACTCACGACGAGTTTTGAACAAAACTGGCAAGCACTTTTCATACAGGAAAAGCGGTGTATATTCGTCAAGGTAGTTTCTACTATGCCATTCAGCCGCCCATATATTTATCATTCCCAGTTCTCCGTAGTCATCTTACTTATCAATATATTTTGCGCCGTAGCAAACGGTACACTTACCAGTCTTAGTGAACCCTTTACCGAAGCAACCATGACATTCTTTGAGTTGTCGGAAGTTGACTATCTTCGTGCCGTTATCTTTAATGGTGTACGAGTAGCGGTTGCCTACTATCGGAGCGTTCTTTTCCTTTGCTCCCTTGATAGTTAATAGGATGTCATCTTCATTAGAGCCGAAGCCGTCAAGTAAGAGTTCTAAATCAGAGAAGTCCCTGACAAACTGACCGCCCCTGGGGTTGCCTGCTCCCTCGCCCATCTGCAATGCGGCGATAGTAACACCTCTCCCCTCAGCACGCTTTACCCCCTCAAGAACCTTGCCAATTTCATACAATCGTTCGCCGTTAAGGTTTATCCAGTCTATTAGATTAAGTCTGTGCTTGACTATGTGCTCTACGTAATCGTCATGTACGGGTAGCAGGGTGAACTTGTCCTGCCCGTTCTCATCCGTCCACTGTATCCACTGACCCATCGTATCCATTCTGTTGAACCATCGAGGCTGAGGTTCCCACCCGTTCTCTCCTACTATTGTATACTCATTACCCATCAGCACTGGTTTCTTGTCTATATTCTCTCCACAGAAGTTCATCATCAGCGTGGTCTTCCCTTTACTCTTAACACCCCCTATCGTTATCAGGTCGCCCTCTCGTATCGTGACATTATTAGCAAAGTCCATTTCCATGCCAGTGTCAAAGTCACGGGGAAATATCAATCCAAACGGAGGTCTGCGCTCCCTGTCTTGGCCGAACACGCTAACCGGATTGACGGGTGTGATAACCTTGTAATTTCCCCTCGATATATAGCGTAACACCTTCTGCTCAGTTAGTTGGAATACAATATTCCTGACAGCATCAAAGCCATCATTACCCCGTTCTATCTGTAGTTCCTTGCGTATTTTATCGAGCGTTATCTCCTGCCCCCTGAAGCCAATGAGCAGCTCCCGAATGTCCTGCGTCGAAATCTGCGGGTATTCTGTCATTGAGTCACCGATGGTTCACTATACAACTAAACAACTTTACTCTCATTATCACTCCTATTCTACAACTATACAACTATTAAATCCACGTGTGGGCTAGGTATAACGGCCTTTTAGAACATTCAATAGTTGTTTCCCTATAAGGTATATATTTATATTATAGTAGTTAGGCATACTTCTTAAATCTCTTCCTTTGAGGGTCTTTCTTGGAAGTGGTGCTGGCGTGGAGTTGTGCTTTTCTTTGAAGGTTGAGTATCTGCGCCTTTAACAGGTTAATCTCGTTAGTATATATTCTGGGAATACTACCTGGCTTAGATACCTCGGCTTCTAAATCATTCAGTCGGTCTTCTAAGTCGAGGCCTTGTACGGTTTCTTGTAGAGGATACCCGCAATAGTCAAAGGAGAAATCGCGGAAGTCGCTCGACATTGGAAAGTCGTATTCGCAAGGCTTTAGTGGCTGATACCTTTCGATCAAACCCGCTTCTTTACAAGAGCAATCATAAAAGACATCATGGGCGATTGAACCATCTTTACGAGTAAATGGAAGTAACCCGGTAAACTTACACGTCTTGCAACCACCCTTTTTATCTCGCCACACCAAATCTTCAAAGTTCTTAAAAGACTCCGTGTAACGACAAGCGGGAAATCGAGGGCAAGCCAAGAAGTCACCATTTATTCCTTCTCTGAACATTAAGTGGCTCCCGCACTTCGGACACGTTTTTAACAATCTATCGCTCATCTCTTACTCCAGGTCTATCTGTTCTTGTAATGGTAGTCGTTCCATAATTTCCTCCGGTGGTAGAGCGGGGCTACATTGGGGTACTTGCAACTGGACGCAATGCCTCGTGCTTTCTGCCATATCACCCCACTCATCCACCTTGACCAGCTAGGACGACCCAGACCACTTGTCTGCCCACAGGGGTAGCTGGCACTTGCTGGCTCTGTGGTACGTGACTCCCACTGATAATGCCGAAATAGTCATCTTGGACACCAGCAAGCTATTCAGTTATTCTTCTCCTTCAAGATTCTTAATGGCAAGGTCAACGCTTTCAACAAACTCCTGAAACGGTACTGGTTTCAAAGACTTCAAAAGCTCCACAACCTTTTCTCCTTTTCCACCCATCTGTTTCAAAAGAAACTTAACTTTATCAATCGCCCATATATCAGGGACTTCCTCAGATAAACGCTCTAATTTAAGGCCGAATGCTTTACCATCGAATACCGTAGCCTTAGTAACAGCCTTATCGCCCTCAGATTTGGACTTGGTGGCTTCTGGTGGGGTTTCTGGCGGTTTGTTCTTGTACTTCGACCCGTCCCAGTGACCAGCGTAAATATCAGCCGCGACTCCCACCATCTTCAGCGCGACACTAAGGGCATCGGTTGTCGCCATTTTGAAACATTCATCGGAAACATGGAGCCCATTCCGTTCCATTTCGGTCATCATGGAGCCGCCGATGCCTGGTATTGCTTCACTCCATTCATCTCTGACTAGAATCCAGACGTTGATTTGAGAGAAGGCGCAGACTTGCCCGTTATCAGCCGGTTCCAACCAGAGACGGTCGATGGCATATTTCCAACCGATACCTATCGGGCCGAATTGCTCCGTCATGGCTTTATACCGCCATTGTGGGTTAATATCTGTCTTGCCGCCTATCCGCCCACCACTTATAGACCTGAGAGCACTTGGAGGCGGTTGCGCTAAGGCATCATAATACTTCAGATTGTTTTCCATTATTCCACCTTCAAGAGTTCAGTCGCGATAGTGACGGTTGGTTCTTCGGTGATGGTGACAAACGATGGTCTTGTTTCAGGCGCCACTTTAGCCATCTTCTCAAACATCGGGCCGTCCAGTTTGAGTGCCATGTGATGCTCCAGCGCCCACTCCATAGCTTTCGATGGTTCGTAGTCAAGAACTTGCCTGACCCTGATACCGATACCTGGGGCGACCTGCTTATCCTGTGTCTCTGCGTAGATGACAAGGGCTAGTTCCCTGAGTTGGTCTTCGGCTTCTTGGCAGAGCGACTTGGCATCCCTCTCATTCATATATAAATGCTCGTGTTCATCCTGCCAGGTTTGAAGTGCCCCCGTTCTTTTGGCTATAGCCTCTTGCGCAATCCCCCTCATTTCCACCACCAGATTGATTTGTTTCTCTATGTCAGTCATAATTCCCTCTTTCTTCTTAGTGAGTTTCACGATGCCCTCCCTCAATTTCTTATCAGCTTCTTCCGGCTCTTGGCTTGTCCTTTTTTAAGGTTGCCTGTCATAACGTGAGGGGTTATGTAAGTACCATCGGATTCATGGACTGCCCCACAGGACATACAAGCTAGCTCTCCATAGTCAGACAGGAGTCTTCCGTTGCACGGCTCTCCCATGACTCCCTTTCTCTGACACCTTAACTGGGTATTCACAAGTGTGCTGTTCATTGAATATCTCCTGCCAGAATTTACCGTGACATTATCAATATACACCCATGATAATGGTTTGTCAATAGGGGTAGCCATTATTTATTATATTTATTTTTAATACAGTAAAAGAAAAGCAAGAGCACTTGACATTGCTCTTCTGATGTGATAATGTGGGGTTGATATGAAGAAGAAACGGATTACCACTGAGGGAAAGAGACCATCTGACGCTACTTTTGAAAAGGCTCTGGAGTTATCAAAGACTTTAAGCAATGCTGAGATAGGTAGGCTCTGGGGCATTTCAAGGGAGAGAGTCAGGCAACTGATTAAAAAGGCTAAAGGATTGAGTGCTAGCAATGAAAGTTTCCAATCATAAATATCTCAGAAAAAAAAGATAAAACAATAATTAAAGATGGCAATGGCTAAAAGAGAAGCACGGCATATCGGTAATACTAAGTTAAACGGAGGTTTGAAATGGCAGTAAGTTGTATTTACGCGAAGGAACTAGAGGGCATCGTTGATACCATGATTGAAGTAGGTAATGACCCAATGCAGATTATAGACTGCTGTAAAGACGCTGTTATCGTAAGCCTTTTGGAACGGGGAGAAAAAGAAGCATCTGACAAAATTAAGAAAGGGCAAATTAAGTGAAGCTAATAAAACGGAGGTGAATACAATGGAAGCGCATGAAATCATATTTCTGGTACTGGCAGCCGGGGGGCTCTTATTCGGGGGAGCGTTCTGGAGGAAGTTTGACACGGCCGTTAAGCTCTTAAAGGAACTGGGGGGATTACTGGGCAGAGTGGCATATCTCCTCAAGGTGACATCTGATGCTCTGAAGGACCGAAAGGTCACCAAAGCGGAAGCTGTGCTCTTGCTGAAAGAATGGCAGGAAGTCAGCGCACAGTTCAAAGATGTCTATGACATCCTCGTCGAGCTCTTGCCCGCCAGCGCCATCAAGTTCTTATTAAGGAACTGATTGAACTGAGAAAGAAGGGGGATAGATGATAAGCAAATCTAAAATCGAATGGTGCGATTATACGGTTAACCCGGTGAAGGGGTTATGCCCGATGGCTTGCTCTTACTGCTATGCCAGGGCGATGTATAAACGTTTCAAGTGGAATCCTGAGATAAGATTTCAACCTGAGACTTTGCTTGATTTAGAAACAATACCATCGGGCAGCAAGGTATTTATCGGAAGTACGTTTGAGTTATTCCATGATGCAGTACGTCCCGATTGGTTGGATTACATCTTTTGGGCCTGCGAAAAGCGGAAGGACATAACTTCCATCTTCCTCACCAAGCGGCCAGAGAATCTTCAGCAATGGTCACCCTTCCCGGATAACGCCTGGGTAGGCGTGAGTGCTACTGATGGGATAGCTTATAGGGAGGCGATTCATCATTTATACAGGATTAAGGGAAAAAGAAAGTTTATATCTTTCGAGCCACTATTGCAACCAGCAGGGGTAACTGATTTGAGATTGGGTGTATTGGATTGGGTAATCATCGGTGCGCAGACCAAGCCGACCGTCATGCCTAAGATAGAGTGGGTGAGGGAGATTGTTGAGGCTGCTGACCGTGCGCACATACCGGTGTTCCTGAAGGATAGCCTGAAGCCATTACTAACGCTAAATTGGAAAGGAGAATGTTCTTCACCTGTTATATTCAGTGATGGTCACGGAAATTATAGACAGGAGATGCCATAATGGAAAGACCGCCATTGGTAGTCAGGACTAGAGTAATCACTAATGTTGAAGATGAATTGATAGAGCTTCAAAGGGATGCGGATGCTGACCATTATGAGCTTGAAATTAAGAACGTGCATCTAGCACTTGAGCAAGCGGCTGAAGGCACCTGTCCGCATTATGCAACCGGGCCGAAACAATATAAAAAAAGAGAGTGTGCGATATGCTGGACGGCGCTCTTGGAACTAATTAAATGAAACGCGAGACAAAGGCGGCGCTGATTGGTTGCTTCCTTATTTTCCAGGCGATACTCGTTATCATCCTCATCATGGCCTGGCTGGAGCCCGACCCTTTACCCCTCGGCTGGGAGGACGGTTTCAATCATGAATACAACGAACCTCAAGATATGGCCTTCCCGGTATTTCTCTACCCTGAGCACAAACCGTTAAAGGATTTTGAAACACTGGATGCGCTCAAGAAGTGGCTGGCTATGGATGATGTCAGCGAAGTATTTCGTATCAAATTGGGCATACCATTTAATGAACAGTGCGTGGTCCGGGCGGAGCAGCTGAGAGATAGCGCTGAGAAGGATGGATATAATATCGAAATTCAAGCACTATCACCGAGAGAGCATCTTAGAATCTTTGGAACGGGTAGTCAGACATATCACGCAGTTGGTATGGCCCGGGTAGACAATTATTTTTATGTAATCGAGCCGGCGACCGATTTAATCAAGAGGGCATACAAGATACCATGATAAATAAGATAGTTTTTACATTAGGCTATCCAGTAGACGGATTCTATCCTATGGAATTTACAGTAGTACTTAAGAAGAACTGGTATAACAGATTCCGCTATTGGATGTTCTTCAGGTTCTTCCCTTTTGATTTCAAGGAATGGATAAATGAAGAATGAAAGCCCTGAGTATTAAACAGCCGTGGGCCGACCTGATAGCCAAGGGAATTAAGGATGTTGAGAATCGGTCATGGTTCACCGCTACCCGCGGCCGAGTTTATATCCATGCTGGCAAGATATTAGATGAGATATCCTTTCTTGACATCATCAATAATACCGCTTTATATGGGGTGGAATTACCATTGAAAGAAGACCTGACCCTGGGCGCCATCATCGGGGAAGTGGATATCATCGATTGCAAGTTTCGGAAGGCCAGTCTGTTTGATAGCGAGTTTTCCGCTTGGCATGAAGTAGGCAAGTGGGGATTCTACCTGGCCAATCCCGTATTATATGATAAGCCCATTCCATGTAGAGGGCAGTTGGGATTTTTCGAAGTTGACATCAACGGTGAGACAGAGTATTCTAAGGAGTTCCGGAGGGAATGATGACAAAGCAGGAAGAGATACGGGAGGGGATAGACGCTACGATTTGTATGTCTTGCGAGGAGGTTGTAGATAAACGCAAGTGTTCTAAGGCAATATGCGCCTATGCCTCCGGGTTGCGAGATGCCCTTACCAAGAAACTCCACTCTCAGGGTGTAGTAATCCACACCAACAACCAGGAAATTATTCCGGGTGTATTCGTGCCAGCCGTAGAGCCACTGACAGCGAAGAAATGACAGACGTCCAGTTCAAAGCCTGTCCTCGATGTACTGGTGATTTGTTCTTGGAGCAAGATGAGTATGACTGGAATTGGACCTGCTTACAATGCGGGTATAGACAGATACTAAAGGAGAAGCCTATAATTGAGAAAGATGAAACTCTCACAAAAACAGCAGAACTTTGCTCTGAGGGTGTTTGAGGCCAAAGAAACTCCGGGTCCGATCTACTTTGATATTTACACTGTCAAGTCGATGGGAGTCGCATCGGCTGCGGCCACTAGGCTGTTAAAAACTGTTAAGGTCGAAGCCTTCATCCAAGAGCTGAGGCAGAGGGCTGAGGACGCAAGTATAGCCAACGTGGTAGAGCGGAAGCAGAGGCTTACGGTTATTATGCGTGAAGATAACTTTGGTAAGTTCGGCATTAATCGTACATCTAACATTTCAGCTGCTGACCTATTAAATAAGATGGACAAAATCTACGCCGAAGGCAACGTGATAAACATCGACAATCGGAAGCAGGTCATCAATGTCCTGAACTTGAAGTCAAAGAAGCAGACCGAGAGGCTCATTGAGGGGGAGAGAACGGAATGAATCAGTGGAAGAAAGGTATTGCTACTTGGACTGTCGGGAAGACACTTTATATCTCAGTGCCTTTCACTTGGCTTGTTGATGAGGCATTTAAGTTTTGATGAATATAGGAAACAACCGGAAGAACAAATGGAATTGATTTAGGGGTAAAGTGGAAATCACCACAACCAGAGTATTCGATGACAACGTAGCCGCCTGGTTAGGTAAGAAGCGCCGGGTGCTTAATCAGGGCGGTACCGCTTCCAGTAAGACCTATTCCATCCTTCAGATGCTCATCCTCATAGCCGAGCATTCCAAGAAACCCCTTTTAACATCCATAGTTAGTGAGTCCCTTCCGCATCTCAAACGCGGAGCTATCCGGGACTTTTTCAAGATATTGGATGAGAGCGACCATGACAACCCCCGCTATAATAAGACTGAGCAGGTCTACACGTTCGATACCGGTTCAAAGATAGAGTTCTTCGGTGCCGATGAGCCGGCTAAAGTAAGAGGCCCGCGCCGTGACATCCTATTCATCAACGAAGGTAATAACGTCCCATGGGACACTGCCAGAGGTCTGGACATTCGTACCAGGTTATTCACCGTAGTTGACTGGAATCCCGTATCAGAGTTCTGGGTACATGAATACGAAGCCGGGGGTAAGCTAGTACCTGGTTGGCTGAATGAGGATGACAGCGCATACATCCACTCAACATATCTAGACGCTATTGATGTCCTACCTCCAGAGGTGGTTGCCAACATCGAATCCCAGAGGGATAAGGACCCGAACTGGTGGAATATCTACGGCCTCGGTCTGCCCGGTATGGTCGAAGGATTGGTCTATCCATTTTACAAACTTTGCATGTCATTACCAGAGGGTGACTTCTTTTACGGACTGGATTTTGGTTACTCCAACGACCCGACTGTGCTGACCAAGCATGTGGTAATTAGTGGTGGACTTTATTCGGAGGAATTAATTTACGAGAGGGGCTTGACAAATCCGGCGATTGCGTCCAGAATGGATGAGATAGGGGTGAAGCGAAACTTCGACGAGATATTCGCGGACTCCGCCGAGCCCAAGTCGATTGACGAGTTATGTTCATACGGATTCAGCGTCAAGCCAGCACCAAAGGGGCCAGGGAGTGTCGAGTTCGGACACCAGCTGGTCCGTCAATTCGTCCATTACTGGACGGAGAACTCAATCAACTGCATCAAAGAGCAGAGGAACTATCGCTATATCCGGGACAAGAATGGAAAGCTAACGAATAAGACGACCCACTTTTTCTCCCATGGTATGGATTCGACACGATATGGAGTTACAGGGAAGGCAGTACCAGAGCCGCTACCATCCGAGAAGGTGGTCATATATGACGCTCAAGAGGAGTTTGGCGGAATCACCCCTGACATTGATGACTTTGTGAGGTAACTCATGATTGAAAATTTTTATCTACCTGAAAGCGTAGTCCAGGAATGGCGGGTACAGATGAATAAGCCGGGAACTGACGGGGCGATATTCTCCGCTGCTATAGAATCCGTACTCCATGAAGCCGGTATCGGGATGGCAGAATTCGACCTTGCCAGGGAAGATGTTGGGTGGGTGAAATTAGGTCTGGGTGAAACTACCGGTCTACCGGAGATGACCAGGACGTACTCAGTCCGGAGAGCCAGAGCCTATTATACCCGCGATCCTTTAAGCAAACAGGCCGTGAGGACGTGGACCAACTTCACCCTCGGACGCGGGATAACCTTTTTAGCTAAAGATAAGCATGCCAACGATATCCTCCGGGAGTTCTGGGATGCCCCTGTAAACGAACCCATTTTATCTAATAGTGGGCAGAGAAAATCCAATGATAAACTCCTCGTCGATGGGGAGGTTTTCTTTATCTTCTTTGAAGCGGCTGGTAAGGTCAAGATAAGAAGGATTGACCCATTAGAGATAACCGAGATAATCACCGACCCGGATGACGTCGAGACCAAGAAGCTCTATAAGAGAATATGGACGACTTCCCAGCAGCAACCTAAGACAGCCTATTATAGAGATTGGGCTAATGAGGATAAAGCTGGTACGTGGATAGACGCGGCCGGTCAACCTAAGCAAGCAAATGCCGATGGTGTCATATATCACGTCCCATTTAACAGCTTGAGCATCCGGGGTATATCTTTATTATTCGCTGGTATGGATTGGTCGAGGGCTCATAGAAAGTTCCTCGAAGCTAGGGCGTCCATTACTCAGGCGTTAGCACGTTTCGCTTGGAAGGCAAAGATAAAAGGGTCGGCGGCTCAAGTCGATACAGTCCGAAGGGAGTGGCAGTCAACCCTAGCAACCACGGATAGCGGGGAGACCAACCCTCCAACGGCTCCAGGTGGTACGTTCGTTGAGAATGAGGGGTATAATCTGACACCTATCAAGACAGAGAGCGGTGCTTCCGCAGCCCAGGTGGATGCCAATATGCTACTCGGGATATTCGGTGCTTCTGTCGGTATCTTGCCCCATTATTTTGGGGCTGGTGAGGCGTTCAGGCTTGCCACCGCTAAGGCTATGGAACTCCCCATGCTGGTCCAGTTCGAGGCTCATCAACAGTTCTGGGCTGACGTTTATGATAACATCTTCACTTATGTAATGAATAAGAATAAGATAGATAAAGATAAGCAGTTTGTAGATATCGATTTCCCGCCGATCGTTGAGGGCGAGCTGGGACCGAGAATCGAGGCAATCACCAAGGCCGTCGTAGCCTTCCCTGAGTTAGACGGGAATGAATTGAGAAAACTTGTTTTGACCACTCTCGGAGTTAATAACCCTGATGAGGTACTGGCCGGCATAGCCCCTGTGGAAGTAGCCGCTATAAAGATAACCAAGGGGCTGAAGGAATTGACAAAGCAACTGAAGGAGTATAAAAGTAATGGCCACAAAACTGAGGTGCAAGGTCTGTGATGGTGAACGATGGATTGACCTCGATAAAGCCGGTATCGCTAGACTTAAATGTGGGGAATGCAACGGCACCGGTGAGTCGGACGCTGTTTCAGAGCTCTACGCCGATTGTGAAGTCCCCAACGCTGACTACCAGGATGGAAACGAAGTCTTTGACATACCAGCCGATACAGGAAGCGATACAGGAACTCCTGGAAGTGATAAGGGGAAGGCAGCCGGGAATCGACAGCCTAAAGGCAAAAAAACTACAAAGAAGGTTCGCAAGAGAGCTAAGCCTGTACTTCCGGCAACTGGGAAGAAACCTGCCATTTCGAGACCTCCCCGGGTACCTTAAAAGGAATGCCGTTATCAAGGAACAGGCAGATGATGAAGCCCTGAGAATGGCAACCGATATGACGGAAGCTATGAATCAGAGACTCAACAACGTCATGCGGAAGAACATTGAGACGGGATTCGTTTTGGGGGCTAACCAAGCCCATCAGATATTCCGTTTAGAACCGACCTTTGACCTCTTGGACGACCAAGCTGTCCAGTGGATGAACACCCGGGCGGCTGAGATGGTGACCAGGATTAATGAGGAGACCAGGCTACGCTTGGCAGATACATTGTCCCGAGGAGCCCGCGCCGGCGACTCAACTGCCACTCTAGCCAAACGGATACGCTCTGAGGTCAATGCTATGGCCGATATAAGCAAGGGGCGGGCTAAACTGATAGCCAACACCGAATTAAACAACGCCATGAGCGAGGCAAACCTTCAGACGTATAATAGATTAGGTATAGCTGCGAAGAGTTGGTCAACAGTCGGGGATGATGACGTAAGTGATGACTGCCTTGATAACGAAGCAGCTGGCCCCATACCTATGGACGCAACCTTTCCTGGTGGGGTTGGACGGCCTCCCCAGCATCCTGGTTGTAGGTGTACATTGGTACCGGAGCAGGAAGGAGTACCTGCGGAGGGAGATCAGAGTTTTGTTCCCACTGAGAATTTCGGGGATGTTCCCCCGGAGACGGGTATAGAGGCCGGGAAAGCATGGGAGAATGCGCCCGATGGCTCGACTAAAGGAATTAACAAAATTGAATTGCACGCTGAAAAGGGGGAATTAGTTACATTCGATGGGCAGGGTTTTTCAGCTGGAGACTTCAACGGCGGCATGGGTAGGGTAAGAGTATTCGATGTGGAAGGTGTAACAAAAGGAAAAATCGATTATATCTTAGGCCACGAATTCGGTCACGCCGGGTATAAAAATATCCCATCTTCTTTAAGGGTTGATTTTGTCAAAGCCACCTTTAAGGAAAAGCCCTATAGCGATTATGCTCGACAGTGGTTTGGTAAAGTAAAGCTCACGGGGGTCAATGAAAACTTCGCTGAGATACACCAGATATTTGTTGCTCGCGATAAAGCTACCCTGGATTTAATGAGGGTAGCAAAGCCCCGAACCATCAAGGTTTTTGAGAAGGCATGGGAAAACCTGGGAGGCACGAAATGGTGGTAAAGATGGTTACCGGTTTTGATGCGAACGGGAAAATAGAAGAGGACTTGAGTAAGGCCGTGCAGCTGATTGAGGCGGAATTTGATGAGAGGACAGGATTCTTGCTCAAGGAGCGGATATCAGTTGCCAGGGAAAAGAAAATGATTAACCCCGCCCAATTACAGGGGAAGCCGGAGCCGACTGGAGTGGGAACGTAAAAGGAGGATAGAAATGCTTTTAGAAGACTATTTAGACAAAGGGGTACTACTAAGTCACTTAATGGCAGTATCAAAGCAGAATGAAATAACCTTTGCTCCCGGCAAGGTGACAGTTAAGGGGAAAGACGGTACTGTGACGGATGCCTGTTTTAGCGGAATTGGCGTGACTATTTGTAGCATTGAAGTGGCAATAGAATTATGTAATGAACTGAATTAAGGTAGATAATATGCCTGAGCGATTAAAGATTATCGAAGAACGCGACACAGAATTGAAGGCCGAACTTGAAAAGGTTGCATGGCCGATTGATTATGGTACTATAAAGGTGCAGATAAGAAATGGCAAACCGACCAACGCAACGATTGAGGAAACGGTGAAACTGGATTAACAACTGAATTATCCCGAACCTCTTGAGCGGAAGAACCGACGGTTATAAAAGACTGTCGGTTTTTTATTTGAGGTTGATATGCCATTTGATAAAATAGGAGACTTACCACCTACAACAAAGAACCTTCCCAGGAAGGCCAAGGAGATATTCATGGCGGCCTTCAATAACGCTCATAAGCAGCACCCGGACGACGAGGCTACGGTCAATAAGATAGCCTGGGCTGCTGTTAAAAGACAATTCAAGCATAACCAGGACGGCCAGTGGGTCGCTAAGGAGGCCAATGTGAAGGAAGCCACCGTACATAAAGGTAATTATAAGGAAGCTATGAGCGATAACGACCGACGTCAATTACTACAGGGCGCTTTGAAGGGTTCAATCGCTATCGGAAATGATGAAATGGGTCCCTGGATACGGGATGTATTTGAGAGTGAAATCGTTTATGAGATAGGCGGTAAGTTATTCCGTGTATCATATAATATTGAACGGAAAGGTGGAGTCACTTGGGGGCCGCCTGAACTGGTCATATCACAGACTGTCTATACCCCGGTACAGGAAAAGATAGAGGCTAAGATTAATGAGCTGACCTTAATCGTCAGTGAGAGAGAAGATAACGGAGAGGCTCAACAGGCCATCGACAATCTTTTGAATATAATGGATAAAGGGGATTTGGATGATGCCACTGCTGAGCCTTTCCTTCTAAAAGCTGATGAGGTTATCTCTGAATGTGAAAAGACGGCTGCCATGAAAACAGAGGAAGGTGAGCAATACCCTCGGTTAGCCTACGCTTACACCCCGGACGATAAGCCGGAGACTTGGAAATTAAGGCTCTGGGAAAGCCCTGAAAAGAAGGTGACCAAGACACAGCTCGACAAGGTAGCTGCATCCCTCTCACCTGGTGGATTCCGGGGTCAGAAGGTAGCCATATTAAAGGAATCCCTGCCAACCGTGAAACAGAAAATCAGGGCTGAATACAGGAAGCTTAATATTGAGGATATGTCCAAGTGGGTGCGTGATGCTGATGAAAGACGCTCCAAGGTACGGGAGTCATGCGAGATTGATATTCAGGAGGTGACCAAGGAAGGTATCGCCAAGGGTATCGTACCCGTGCGGATTATCAAGCCAGGATTCAATACGTCCTTTGGGCGTTTCTATTCCGAACAGGCTATCCAGGACGCGGCTGTTATATTTGATGGTAATAAGATGTACGCTAACCACCCAACCGAAGCCGAGGAGAAGGAACGTCCGGAACGGAGGGTAGAGGACTGGGTGGCGACCTTGCACGAATGCCGAGTGTCGGAATCAGGTAATGCTGTGGGTATCGCCCACATTAACTCCGGGTGGTTGAAGGAGAAGATACAGAATCTATTTGAGCAGGGTGACCTTCAACACCTCGGCACGTCAATCAACGCTGTGGGCAAGGGAACTAATCAGACCATCGAAGGCCATAAGACCGTCTTGGTAGAGGGTCTAGTAAAATCGATATTCCAATCAGTTGACTTCGTAACAGAAGCCGGAGCTGGTGGACAAGCTGGGCTAAGAGAGAGCGCCGTAGATAGTATCAATGACGTAGACCTCATGGACCTGGCAACGTTCAAAGAGGCTCGGCCCGACCTGGTAGAAGCGATTGAGGCTACTATAAGAGAGCAAATAAACCTGGAGGTCAAACAAAAGATGGACGCTGAAGCGCGAATAAAAGAACTGGAAGGCCAGAATGAGGGACTCACTACCGAGAACACCACCCTCAAGGAAGAGAAGGTAGTGCGGGAGAAGGAAAAGGCTAAAGAGGAAGCTCAGACTGCTATTAAGACAGCGGTCGATAAGGCCGAACTCCCCGATCTCGCCAAGACCAAACTTATCGAAGCCCACAAGGATGACGAGTCTGCGGAAGGTATCGATGAGTTCATCAAGACTGAGGTTGAATACATCGCCGCCCTGTCAGAAAAAGGCGAAATAAAGGGCCTCGGTCAAAGTTCCAGCGGAAAGGACAAGGAAACAGTCAAGGCTGAACTCAAGGAAGGGTTCAAGGCTCTGGGGATGAGTGATGATGAGGCGGAGGTAGCGGCCAAGGGTCGCTAACCTGAAGACAAAATAAACTGGAGGTCAATTAAAATGTGTCCACAAGGTGTATATCCAACAGCTGATGTCTGCGCCATCGGAAACGAGATATCGTCTACCGGGGAAGGCAGGCATATAACACTTTTTCCTGACAATCTCGAACATGGCAGTGGCGTAGCCGTAGTCACCAAAGGCGCTCCCGTATATTTCGAGGAAGCGGTCGGCATCCCATTTTCTACGCAGACGGCAGGGACTAACCTAATCGGACAGGGAGTTATCGACACCGAGGGTATCTGGTGCGTCGACGTCAATGGAGCAAACGACGGTGGCGCTGAGGTGGTCGTTCCGGGTGATTCTCTCTACATCAACACGACCACAAACGTGGTCAGTAAAATCAGGGACAACGCTACTCAGTTGCCGTTCGGGTACGCCCTCGGAAATGTCGGTAGCGGGTCAACGGAGAGGATTGCCGTCAAGGTTCACTGGGACCCCCGGAGTCACTGGCTGGAGGATCAGGAAAGACTCTACTTCGGCGACCTCTTCGACGTCTCCATCGAATGGAACGAGACGAACCTCGAAATGCTCCCACTCGTCAACGACACCGGGGCGTTCAATATCGGTAATGGTACCCTGAGCATGGATGTCCAGATATTCGGCAACGCCGCTGGAAATTTTATGCTTTGGGATTCCAGCCTCAACACCCTAGCCATCACCACAACCCACGCCGCCGCAGCCAATGTACTCTTCATCCTCACCACAGCCGAGGCTACCGCCGGTCAGACCAACGGATTCGTTTCCGTCATTACCTCTACCGGGGATGGTAAGTCCGGTACTGTTGCCGCCAACCTCTACGTTGTCGAAGAAGGCAACACAGAATACGTCTATGGAGCATACGTCGGATTCGCGGCCATCGCCAACAAGACCATCACACAGGCTGCGGGCATCTTTCTGTACCTAGAAGATATGGGTAATGCTGTTGAGCATCAGGTTGGTGTTTCCATCAACAGAAATATCACCAATGTAGGAACGGCAAGTGATGCTTTCCTTGAGATGCGAAACCACGGTGCTACGGCGGCCACGGCATACTTGAGACTTACCGGAGAGGCCACATACCTCATTGACTGGAGCGGGACTGACCAGAAGGTCCCCGTTTCGAACGGCACTGACTCAAACAATGTCAGCCACAAGGTAGCTGTTTTTATGGCAGACAGCACGGTACGATACTTCCATCTGTTCACCGACTAAACTAAGGCCGGCCGGGGAGCCTTTAATCCCCGGCATAAAAAAAGGAGGATAGAAAGTGAAACTAACCAACGGGGAAATCTTCTTGACGAGACACGGAATGGACAGAGATGGGAATCCGGTCGACGCGCTGGGAGAACTCCTGCAACAGAAATTGCCGGTTAAGGTCAGTTATGATTTGGCTAAACTGGCGCAGAAGCTCCAGGGGTATATAGAACCTATCTCGGAAGTGAAGGGCGGTTTGGTTAAACAGTACGGGTCGATACAAGCGAACGGCAGACCCGGGATATCCATGATCATCGAAATAAAGGACGAGGATGGGAAGGTCACCAGCACCGAGCCTAATCCTCAGTGGCAGAAGTTCACCGAGGAATACGCGGAGTTGATGGCACAGGAGGTTGAGGTAGTCTTTACGCCGGTATCGCTACCCGAAAAGGTAGCAGCAACCTGTGACAAATGTAATCATAACATGGATAAGGCTTTGGAGATTCAACCGTCTATACTGATGGTCCTGGAGAAGTTTATCACCATAGCAAAATGAGGGGAGCCTGCCCTCCTATGGGCGGGTATCCTCCTTTAAAGCCCCGGGGTGGGTTGCCGGGCCTGCCCCGGGCACTTAAACAGAATATAAGAAGCCAGGCTCACAAGCTGAACTCTGGTACTACCAGCGGGACGCAAAGAGTAGGGCGATTAATATAAGCAAAATAAAATAAGGAGACAATAAAATGGATACACTGAAAGAAATGCTCAACGGGTGGGATGGTTACCGTAGGGTTAGCAGAGGCGAAGACCACGAGGAACGTATTACCGAAGCCATCAACCTGCTCACCAATAAAGAAGGATTGCCAGCCCACAAACACACCTATCTGTTGCAGGAAGCCTTGACGACTTCCGACTTCCCTCTCTTGTTCGGTGAAATTCTTGACCGCCAGGTTTTAGCCAGTTATAAGGATACGCCACAGGTCATGCCCCAGATTACTCGCCGGGGTACTGTTCCTGACTTCCGCACCGTTCAACGCTTCGAGATAAGTGGTGGCGATGAAAGGCTCGCTGAGGTTGGCGAGAAGGGCGAATACCTGGCCAGCGACCGTGCAGAACGAGTCCACACCTATGCTGTTAAGAAGCGCGGGCGCCAGTTCGACATCTCCTGGGAGACCATCATAAACGACGACCTGGGCGCTCTCAGGGATACCCCGGTTAGATTCGGCAAAGCAGCTCGCCGGTCAGAGGAGTTTTTCCTCACCTCTCTATTCTGGGACGCCGCCGGCCCGCTTGATGCCTACTTCGCCGGTAATGGCGGTGCTGCGGCAGTAGCGACCGATCCCCTCACAATCGCCAATCTGGAGATAGGCGTTGCGGCCATGGCAGCCTTTACCGATGTTGGCGGGTCACCAATCATGAACAACCCCAAATTCCTCATGGTAGGTCCCGGCCTTGCATTCACCGCTCGCCAGATTCTAACCTCGGCCACCAAGATGTGGGTCAGTAATGCTGCTGGTGCGCCAGTAGCCTTCCCGACGAATAACGTCATTGCTCAGATCGGGCTTGAGTTAATCGTTAACCCCTGGATACCGATAATCTGTACTGATCATCCCCTAACCACATGGGCACTGTTCTCCGACCCGTCAGATATACCGGCGGCTGAGTTCGGCCATCTCCGCGGCCATGAATCACCGGAACTTTTCATGAAATCCAGCGACCAGGTTGTGGTCGGTGGTGGGTTATCCAACCCGATGGGTGGAGACTTCGCAACCGATAACATCTTCTACAAAGTACGCCACGTTTTCGGTGGAGTGACTTTGAGTGGCCGGGCTGGATACGCCAGCGACGGCGCTTAACGAACCTTGAAAATTGAATAGGATGGACGCGGGGGAGCCGTTGAGGTATCCCCCGCCAAATCCAGGAGGTTGAAATGACTAATCCAGCATTGGATTTCGGATGGCCTTATACACACGTTACGGGAGATGTACAAGTTAAAGCTGGCCCCGGGGTACTGCATAGCGTAGTCCTGAACGGACTAACTACGGCGGGCGACGTTACCCTATATGATAGTTTGACGGAGGCTGGGACTGTTATTGCCATACTCCACTTTGACGTGACCACATCCATCTCAGTCCAGCCGATACCCTTCCTCTATGATCTTAAATTCACGACCGGGCTCTACGTGGGATATGACGGGACGGCTGTCG